>Ga0181525_10000114_pt1 | contig 74693 bp, 63 predicted proteins | sample PEATcosm2014_Bin_48_FD_121100 | JGI IMG/M metagenome (GOLD analysis project Ga0181525, IMG submission 121100) | Peatland microbial communities from MTU Mesocosm Facility, Houghton, MI, USA - PEATcosm2014_Bin06_10_metaG | ecosystem: Environmental > Terrestrial > Soil > Wetlands > Peat | place...
ACGTAATACATACTGTCCATGAGGAGCCTCCTTGGGTTTTGACTCTGAATCAGCCTTTCGCTGAGTTCAGCTTTTTGTACACCAAGCGCTCCTCCCTGGCACTTATACATTCAAACAGTCTGCTATGGCACCAGGTCGCATGAAAATGCTGCAAACGAGGGGACGCGCAGAGCCACCCCGGCGTTGGCCGCCCTTATTATAGGATTCCGGCCGAAATTCGCGTTTGCAGAAGAGGGACCGCGGCTGATCGGGTTGACCTAAAGAAGAGACAGGCGGCCGTGAACTTGACCATTGAACTCTCTGACGATCTCGAAGCGGCTCTGAAAGCTAAAGCCATGGCTCAAGGCGTCTCGCTTGCCGGTTTTACCCGTCATGTGCTGGAAGAGGCTGTGAAGCCGTCGGAAGCGCAAAGGCCCAAGCCCAAGAAGTCCGGTTACGGCCTGCTCGCCAAATACGGCCCCGGTCCGTCCGAGGAAGAGATCGACGAGAACCGCCGTGAGATGTTCAGCGGATTCGCCGATCCGAATGTTCCCTGAAGCGTCACCACGGACAACTCTTCTACAGCGTCGCAAACATACCAATCGCAGCCGCCCCCATGACTACGAATGTCCCCCACACGAGGACATTCGAAAGTGTGCCGCTCCGATGCTCGCCCATAATGTCCTTATTCCTCGCAATTCGCGCAATCAGGAATATCAAAGGGACGGCGATGACGCCGTTAATAACGGCGGTTAAAACCAGCGCTCGAATAGGGTTGATGCCGATGAAATTGATCGTGAGCCCCAACAGGGTGGCGATTGTAATCACGCCATAAAACCCGTGCGCCCGCTTCAACTTCAAGTTCAATCCCGCTTTCCAGTCGAGCGCCTCCGAGATTGCGTATGATGCCGATGCCGACAGAACTGGCACAGCAAGCAACCCTAATCCGATCACGCCAATCGCGAAAATCAATTCAGCTAGAAATCCGGCGTGCGGGAAGGTGTGAACCAGAGGCTCCAGGGCTTGCGCTGCTTGAGCCGCAGTGCCGACGTTCTTTACGCCGTTATGGTTCAATACCGTTGCCGCAACCACGATAATGCACCATGTCGCAATTTGCGATGACAGCATGCCGAAGAAGTTGTCGAGCCGAAGCCGTTTCATGAATCGCTTTGTCACTTTCGGCTTTCCGTCATGCATCATGCCTTTGCTTTTCTCCTCTTCCACTTCCTCGGAAGCTTCCCAGAAAAACATGTACGGGGAAATCGTCGTGCCCATCACGCCGGTGATGATAAAGAGAAAGGCGAAGTTAAATTCGATGTGCGGAACGAACGTCGCTTTGAGGATCGTTCCCCACGGTTCCTGCACCAGGAATACGGTAATGACGTAGGAAACCAGCGCCACACAAAGCCATTTCAGGATATTCGCGTAAGAGCGGTACGACATGAATATCTCGAGGAAGAGAATAAGGGCGGTGAAAAAGAGGACAAGCGTCGCGAAATTTATTGGAATGATTAGCTGTGCCGCGGCCCCCATCGCGCCGAGATCGGCGCCGATATTGATCGTGTTCGCGATGAGGATCAACGTCAGCATGCCGTAAACGATTTTCTTGCTGTAATGCTCCTTCACAACAGCCGCGATACCCTTTCCGGTCACGGCGCCGATCCTCGCGCAGGCTTCCTGAATGGCCGTGAGGAGCGGGAGTACGAAAATCGCGATCCACAACTGGCCATAGCCGAATTGCGCTCCGGTTTGAGTGTAAGTGGCTATGCCCGACGGGTCATCGTCCGCCGCACCCGTGATCATGCCCGGTCCCACGAGCTTCACGAGCTCTTTCGTCTTTCTTCCGAATTTTGCCACTGTCTTAAAGTATGGAAAATCGGTGTCAGAAAGTTCCATCCGCTTGCTGGCGCGCGCGGTTCAGTGCTGTCAGCGGCTTGCCAGTCGGGAGGACCTCAGCGCGATTCCTGAGGCCCTTTGATACAGTCGAAGAAAATGAGGTTTGCCATTCTGCTCGCGGCTGCGATTTTCGCCGGCGCACAAGAGAGTGCCGACAAACGCCCTCAAACAACCGTCGCCGAAAGTAGCGCACCGGAGGTCGACGCCAGGCTTCATTCGGATGTGATGAAGCTCGTAGAACTCGACGGCACGCGAGCAGCCATTCAAAACAACCTTAGGCAACTGATCAACCAGGGCAAGAACACCATGGTGCGGTTATGCCCCACTTGCGATCCCGCATACGGCGATGAGTGGGCAAGGAGGATGCTTGCCAGAGCCAAGGTCGACGACTTTCTCGACATCTACGTCCATGTGTACGAAAAGCATTTTAGCGACGACGAAGTCCAGCAGTTGATCGCCGTTCAGAATCAGATCAGGAGCTCCCAACCGCCAACCTTCCCGAACGCGCTCAAGCAGAAACTGGCGGCTGAGATGGTCACCATCAGGAGTGAAATCGTGGGTGGAACCACTCAAGTAGGAGCGAAGCTGGGAGGAGAGATCGGCAAAGAGATTGAGCTCGAACACCCTGAATATTTCAGCAAAGTCTCGAAGGCGGAAAGACCGTCTGATTTCGTTTCCGGGGCGAGCCGGGCCGCAATGACAAGCGCTCCCGCTCCCCAAGTCGGCCAAGGTGCAGGTTCAGTTGAATTAAGCGCAAAGCCCGCGTTTGAAGACCCCTCCGGCATCCAGGAAGCCATGGGATATGACGAGATCCTCCGCCGTTTCGGACCGCCCTCAGCAAAGGTGACCAGCGGCGCTGGCCAAGAGACCCTCTACTACTCGAGGAAGGACCTTTCAGTTGATGTGGCAGTGCGAAATGGGAAGGTCATTAGCGTTCGGAAGAGTGGTCCAGCCGCTCAGGCTGACGTGAAGGCTCCGTAGCCGTGCAAGTCGCGCTCAGAAACCTCAAATGCCGATTCCCCGAATTGGCCGACGACTATCCGTGTTTATTCCCACCGCAGCGCTACTGAAGGATCGACGCGCGCGGCGCGAATCGCCGGCGGTACCGATGCCAACACCGAAGCCGCAATGAGGCACATCAACGGCAACGCGATGCCCCAGAAGTCCGAGGGTTTGACTTCAAATAGCAGCGTGGTGAGGAACTGGCCGGAGCCCAGCCCCAGCGCGACTCCGCAGCCAAGGCCGACAGCGACAACCCAGATGATCTTTCTCAGGACCAAAGCGATGGTCTGTCCCTGCCCGGCGCCCAGCGCAACGCGGATCCCTATCTCCCTCGTCCGTTGCACAACGGCGTAATTCAACACGCCGTAGAGGCCGATGGCGGCCAGCGTCATAGCCACGATTGCGAAGAAGCCGGACAACAGCGCCAACAAGCGTTCCCGGGTGAGCTTATTGCGAATGAACTCCGATTGCAGATAAACCTCCGTCAGGCGCATGCCGGGGTAAACGCGCGGCAATTCCTTGCGCAGCATCAAGGTGAGCGTCGCCGGATCTAGCTGCGTCCGCACTTCCAGCGATTGTTCGCCGTCCTGGCTCCTCGTCGGCACGTACACGGTGTCGGGCGGCGCTTCGCGCAGATCGGTGTACTTCGCGTTGCTGACGATACCCACGATGACTTGCGGAAGCCACATCTTGTTTTGTCCTTCCCGCGAGAACTGCAGACCGAGCGGGCTTTGCCCGGGAAAGTAGCGACGAACGAATGCCTGGTTGACGATTACGCTGACCGGGTTCTCGGGGTCTGCGTCGTGCTCGGTAAAATCGCGGCCCGAGAGCAAGCGGATCTGCATGGTCTCCAGAAATCCCGGCGATACGCCCAGATAACTTGGCGCGCGCTCATCCGGCTCCGGCTTGCGGCCTGGAATGCGAATGTCCTCCGTCCAGCGCCATCCTTGAAACAGCGCCCACATGGATGTGCTGGCCGCCTGGACACCGTTGAGCCGGCGGAAGCGCTCAGCCAACTGCTGCCAAACGACGCGCGCCTTTTCACCCCCGTTTTCAAGACTGCGCGCCTCCACGCGGCACAAAACAACGCCGTCTTTGGCGAATCCGAGATCCATGCTGTTGAGCTTTTGAAACGTGACCAACAGTAGGCCCGCCACAAACAGGACCACGAAGCTGAAGCCCACTTGAGCGGCAATCAAAGGCTGCAACAAGCCGATGCGCGCTGAAGCTTTTAACGTTCCGGACTTCAAAGCGCCACCTGGCGTGGTGGCTGAAGCGCGTAGCGCGGGGAGCAACCCGAACAAGGCGGTGGCGAGCCCGCACAGCAGCACGACGAAAGCGAAAAAGCTTGCATTCGGTTGAAGATCGAGATAGACCTTGGCGCCGGTGGTGGATAACATTTCTACGACAAGAGGAGCGCTTGCCGCTCCAAACAGCGCGCCGAGAATGGATGCCGCGACGGCAATGAGTCCGCTTTCGATGAGGAGTTGCTGGATGAGCCGGCCACGTCCGGCGCCGATCGACAGGCGCAGCGCCATTTCGTGGTCGCGCGCCGTGATGCGAGCCAGCAGCAGGTTCGCGACATTGGAGCAGGCAATCAGCAGCACCAGCGCAACCACCACAGTCAGAATCCAAAGCGGCCGCGTGAAGTCATTGCGCAGGCCTGAGGGCCCATTGGCTGCCGACGCCACGTGAATGGGCGTGTGGACGTATCGCCGCACCTGCTCCGCGGGAGTGTCTGCCGGCATGTAGCGCCTGACACGCTCCTGCCGATCGGCGGCGAATATCGGCTGCAGCATCGCTCTCATTTGCTCAGCCGGCGTCCCGCCCTGCAGGCGGCCCCAAATCCGCAGCCATTGCCAGCCGTCTTTATCAAGAGGCGCGATATACATCATCGTGGGTAGCCAGGCATCCGTCCGCACGCCCGGCTCAAATCCGGTAAGCCCTTGCTGCGCCACACCCACAACCTGGTATTGCTTGTCCTGAAGCTTGAACCAGCGGCCCAACACCCGCGGATCCCCGGCGAAGTGACGCTGCCAAAAGGCGTAGCTGATAACTGCCACCGGCTGCGCGCCCGGCTTCACATCGTCGTTCCGGTTGAGGAGCCTGCCGAGTGCCGGCCGCAGGCCGAGCAGTTCAAACGTATTCCCGGAAACCCACTGCGGCGAGATCTTCACCTCCGTCCCCGTTCCATCAAAGACTGCCGGCTGTTCGTCCTGATAGCTCATTGCAAACAGATCGGCGTGTCCATGAACGGCATCGCGCATCCGCCGGAAGAGGGGGTAGCTGAATGAATCATCCTCGTTCTCTTGCTGCGCCGGGTCGGGGCTATCGGGGGGATTCGTCAGGTAGACCAGCGTGCCCGGGTCTCTGACGGGAAGCGGTCTGAGAATCAAGGCATCCACGAGTGAGAAGGCCGCGGTGGATGCGCCAATAGCGAGGGCGAGCGAGACGATCGCCGCGGCAGTGACGGCGGGATTCTTTCGGAGCATTCGCAGACCGAACTGGACGTCGCGCACCACCGACTCCAGCCATCCGAACAGGCGTACTTCGCGGCTTGTCTCGCGGAGGCGTAGCCGGTTGCCAAACTGCCGGCGAGCCTGCAACTCCGCCTCCTCGCGCGGCACTCCGGCGCGCATGAGGTCGGCAGCCCGCGCTTCCACGTGGAATCGCTGCTCCTCTTCGAGGTCCAAATCCAGTCTGGAGGGGCGAAGGGCCCGCGCTAGCCGGCTCAGCAGAGACATCGGAACTCCTTATTACTCACGGTCAGGCCAGCCTGAGCACCTGCTCCACTGCCGCTGTCACGTTACGCCAGCGCGCTTCCTCAGTCTCCAGATGCTTGCGTCCGGCCGGCTTGATCTCATAAACGCGCGCGCGCCGCTTGTTCTCCGTCAGAACCCATTTGGCCTTGACCTGCCCGGCTTCCTCCAGACGATGCAGAGCCGGGTAAAGCGAGCCTTCCTCGACGCGTAACGCCTCCGAGGTTTCTTCAATAAACGTTGTCAAGCCGTAGCCATGCAGTGGTCCGCGGCGATCGAGAAGCTTGAGGATCAACAGGGGTAGCGAGCCTTGGAGCGCATCTGGACGTGCCATGTGTTTATATAGACTACTCACTAAGTTATCTTAGTAAGTAGTCTTTGCAAAGCAAAATCCGCGCAGAAAACAAGCTTGCGGAATGTCCCTCTGTGCCCGGGCCGCGCCCGCAGTTCAGAACTTATAGGCGGCGATATCTTTGTCGAGTTTCTCGGCTAAGGCGGCGTGGCCGTCCTTGTGCGAAATGGCGGCCCGCAGCTTTAGCATTTCGCCGAATGCAAAAGCCGCAAACGGATCCTGGCCATTCAGCGCCGGCATGAGCAGCCGGGGCGCATCCTTCACGGTTTCGTCGAGCCGGTTAAGGCGATAGAGGCAAGCCGATCGAAGAATCTGGGCCCGCACATCGCCTGAATTGGCCGCCAGTTCCTTCTGCCAGGCGAGCAGCGAGAGATCATAGCGCGCACCCACATAGTAAATGTAGCCGGAGGCGATGTTTTGATTCACGGGATCAAGGCCGGAGGATGCCAATGCCGCGGCGATCAGTTCCGGACTGTCGTAAGCGTGCGCCATCAGGGTCGCCAGCGTCGCGTATGCCTTGGGATAAGGCTCGTCGGCCAACTTCGTGGCTTCGGCTGCCAGTTGAGCGCCCGCGCCCGGATCGTGAGACACCACCCGGAGCACCGAGGCCTCGGTCAGGGCCAGGCTCTTGAGACTCGGCGACGGAAACGATGAGCCAGTGAGCGTGGCAATGGCGCGCGCGCGATCTCCCGTCAAGGCCTGCCAAGTGGCCTGGCTCAGCGGCAGCGTCGGATCGTCTCCGCGCGTGGCAGCATATTTGGCGAACTCCGCCTGAGCCGCCGCTGGGTCTCCATCGAGCAGCCTGCAGACGGCTACGAACACGTGCGCCCCCGGCTCATTCGACGCCTGGAAGGTTTTGGCCGCGTCGCTGAAGCGTCCGATGGAAAACTGCAATTCGCCAAGCGAGCGCAGCGTGGCTGGGTCATCCGGACGCAGCGCGCGAAGCTCCTCGAGCGTTTGGACCGCGGCGTCTTCGCGCTTCGTATTTAAGTAAGCGGCGGCGAGCAGTTGACGCGCCTGCAAATTCACGGGATCCACTTCCAGGGCATTATGCAGGGTGGCTATGGCCTCGGTTGTCTTGTCGTCGGCCAATCGCAGTTGCGCCAATGCCATCATCGAGCCGACGTCACGGGGGGCGATGGCCAGAACCGCAGAAGCCAACGCAGTGAGCTGCTTGGGCGAGGCGCCCGTAAGACGCCCGATCAACAGGTCGAAGCGCGCGCCATCCAGGGGAGTAAATTTGTCGCGGTGGGAACCCGCGTCGTTTATCAGTTTCTGGGTGAACCTGGGGTCCTGCCTGGCAATGGCTTGGATGAAAGTGAGATAGGCCAAGCCGAAATTGTGATCGGTCTGGACCGCGTGGTTGAGCGCCTCAGCCTGCTTGTGTCCTTGCGCGTTGAAGGCGTTGACAAAATCCCGTAGAGCGGCGTCGTTCTTGGTGGAAAACGGCGTGGCGTCCGAGGCCAATTTTTTAGCAAGGCGGTTGGAAACGTCGATAAACGATTCGGCCCTCTGGGATTCGACGCTATACACGTCCACATCTTTTTGCGTCTTCAAATCCGTAACGGTGGCCTTTAGCACATAGCTGCCGTTGCGGTTTTCCACCGAAGTGCGGATAACGCGTTGCGCCGAGCTGCGCCGGGCATACGATTCGTCGGGTACCAGAGTGGCAACTGTCATCTTGCTCGTAGCCAAATCCTGGAGCAAAACCAGAGGTAGCGCCGCCGAGGTCCAGGAGGAGCCGGGATCTTCGCTTGCGACGGAAGCCGGAAGAATGGCTACCCTGACGAGGCCGCCGAAAGGCCAGCGCGAACAGGAGACGGTCAAAAGGAGAGTAATGGCCGCGCCGGCAATCGCGGCGCAGCGCAGAGAAAGAGATTGTTTGGTCAGAATGTCCTCAAAGAGGCTTCGGGGCGCTGGCCATCAGCTCAATGAAAGCAGCATCGGTCTTCAGCGTTGCGAATTCGGGCATGTCGGGAATTTTGTTTCGATCCTTAACGCCCTCTTCCAAAGCCTTCCGCAAATACATTATCGCCTGCTCGTTTTCGCCCTTTTTGGCGTGGGCCTTGGCGAGGAAGAGATGGAACTTCGCCATTTCCTCCACACTGCGCTCCTGCAACAACTCCCCGTACATTCCGTGGTGCTCGAAAACCATGGGGTCGGTGGCCAGGGCCAGCGTGAACATCTCACTGGCATGGTCGTAGTCATGGCGCGCAAAGTAGGCCATGCCCAGGTTCGCCATCATCGCGGCCGATTGCGGCGAAAAACGCAGGGCCCGGCGATAGCAGACAACGGCCCGGCGATAGCTTTTCTCGGAGTAGAAAATGGTGCCGAGGTTGTTGATAGCCTCCGGATAGTCGGGCTTCAGCTTGATCGCCTTCTCGTAGTACTTGCGTGCCTGTTCGAGGCGCTGCATCTGGTGAAAAGCAATGCCGATCTTGTTTTCGATCACGGCTGACTTCTGGTCGCTCTTGCGGTACATGTCGATAGCATCGGAGTACTGTTTCCGGGCCATGAAGATATCGCCGCGTGTTTCGTCCGAAAGCACGGTTTGCTGGTGCTGAGGGGGCGGCGTATCGCTCTTGGCTAAATACAGGGGACGCGCAGAGGGAACAACTTGTCCGGCGAGCGCGGAGACGGTGAGTGCGAGCAAGAAGGAGACCCGGCTTAACGGCATAGCAACCTCCTCTTCTTCTTCATCACAGCATATACCTAATTTCAAGAGCGTGGGGCCGCGCGGCTTTGAGTACGCTGTCGGTATGCGTGCAGTGGCATTGACGGTGGCGGGGTCCGACCCTGGCGGCGGCGCGGGTATACAGGCCGACCTGAAAACATTTCACCAGTTCGGTGTTTATGGCGAGGCCGTGATTTCCCTCATTACGGTCCAGAATACGACCGCGCTGATCGACGTCCATGTCTTGGACCCGGCTCTGGTTGTGGCGCAACTCGACGCTGTTATGAAGGATATTCGTCCCGCGGCGGCCAAGACAGGCGCGCTCGGGAAAGGCGCGGTGGTGGAAGCTGTCGCCGAATACCTCCACGATGCCGGATTGACGCTGGTCGTGGACCCCGTCATGGTATCCAAGCACGGCGCGCGCCTCATGGAATCCGGCGCCCAGACCGCTCTCCAGCAAAAGCTCCTGCCTCTGGCGACACTCGTGACACCCAATCTCGCGGAAGCGGAAGTTCTTGCCGGAATGACGATACACACGCCCGGCGACATGGAACAGGCGGCCCCCCGCATCCACCAACTGGGCGCCCGCGCCGTGCTGATTAAAGGAGGCCACCTGCCGGGCGCTCCATCGGATTTGCTGTACACCGGGTCAGTCTCGCGGTGGTTTGCCGGCGAGCGCGTCGCGACTCGCCACACCCACGGGACCGGTTGCGTTTATTCGGCCGCTATCACCGCCGCGCTGGCGCAAGGCGACGGGTTGGAAAGCGCAGTGGCAAGGGCCAAGCAGTTCGTGCAGGCGGCAATAGCCACCGCACCCGGGCTGGGAAGTGGCCAGGGGCCGCTCAACCATTTTGCCCCGTCAGGCCCCTGACCTGTACATCCTGATGGTGGGGCAGGCGATCTTGTCGCCTGCCAAGACGCGGTGTTGTCCGAGGGTTCCCTTACGAAGCCGGGTAATACCCATCGCGAGCTTGAACGATCAGGCCGGGGCGCGATACCGTCAATTGAATGTGCCGGTAGTCGCGGGAGGTGTTGGAAGCATCCGGCGGGTAGCCAAGGCTGTACTGGCTTCGCAACTCGTCTTGAATTTGTTGATAAATCTCATCGATGGGGTGCTTCTTCGAGACTTCGAAAAAGCCGCCGCCGGTTTGTTTTGAAAGCCTCTGCAAAACCTTCTTGCCGTCGGGACGATCTCCCCCGCCCCGTGGATATCCGCCCCCACCCATGCCGCCGCGCCGGCCCATCCCCCGCATCGGAGCAGAGTTTTCCTCCTTGTCAGCGAAAAGAATGGAGTAGATCAGCGTGTCGGCGCGCTGCGCGGAGTCGATGGCGTCGTCTATGGTGACCTTGCTGCCATTGTCGACTCCGTCGGTGAGCATAATGATCGCTTTGCGCCCCTGCTGCTTCTTCAGGATTTCGTCGCCGGCGAGAAGAACGGCATCGTACATCGTGGTCCCGCCCCCATGCCGGTGGTGACCTCCCTGGCCGCCGCCCCAGCCTCCGCCACCGCTCGAGCCTGATCCAGAGCCGTTTCCCGATCCGGAGCCGCCCGAACCGCCTGGTGACCCGATTTGGAGCAGATCGAGGCCTTTGTCGAGGTTCTTACGCGACGATGTAAGGTCCGCAAGCAGTTCGACTTCGTGATCGAAATGAATTACGAACGCCTGGTCTTTGTCCTCGCGAAGCACCTGTTCGAAGAATTTGTAAGACGCTCGTTTTTCATCGCCCAGGACGTTCCGCTGGCTGAGGCTGGTATCCACAAGCAAGCCCAGCGTCAGTGGCAAATTGGACTCGCGCGAGAAAAACTGAATGTTTTGAGGCTTCCCGTCTTCCTTGAGTGTGAAATCAGCCTTGTCCAGGTCCTTGACGATCGCGCCCTTGCCGTCGCGCACGGAGGCAAACACCTGCACCAGCTTGACGCTGGTCGAAAAAGTGGCTTGTCCGGAAGCGGGTGTCTCTTGCGGCTTTGGCTGCGCCGGCAATTGTCCAGGCGGCGGCGGTTGGTCCGGATTAAGCGGCTTGAACTGTCCGCCAAACAAGGCGGCAGGAGCAGCTATCAAAGGAACCGCAGCGTGAAGGAAAGCGCGTCGTGACCCAAAATCCGGCATGACGTTAGAGTCGCAAGTGAAGATGCCCCATTCGCCCCTCGGGTTACCGGAGAAACGTAAAACGCAGTTTCTAAACTGGTTACGAGCGGCGCGGAATATCGAAGGGCCTGCCATCGGGCAGGCCGGTATGTCTAGAAATCAGAGAACTAGCAGGCGCCAGTTACATCTTGCTGGTCGAAGTGGTTGTCGAGGTTGCCTTGGTCTTCTTTGTCTTCGCCTTCTTGGTCTTTGTAGTGGTCGTATCGGTGCCGCCGGCGAAAGCGGCGACCGTTCCGAAGGTCAGGCCCGCGAATACGAGGGCAGCGACGATCTTCTTCATACGGGTATCTCTCCTGGAATGGATTGGCTTAGGAAGTTGAGGCACATTGCCTCTAAGTAGCATAGTCGCGCGAATGAGCCATTCAGTTGCACCCTGTCAAATTAAATCGTTTTCATAAAATAGCGCCAAAAAAAGCTTCTTCTACCGAAGCCGCAGGGATAGGCTACAGCGTGGTTTGCGGTCAGGCCAAGCCGGCGTCGCGGTCGCGGGGCTCACGAGATTACCAAGCCCTGCGTAGCAGGTACGAGAGAATAAAGATTGCGTCCTCGTGGCAGTGTCGGCCATCACAACAAGATCAGGGGTGGTGGCCCGCTAATGGCCGCTTTGTGGCCGGATGTCGCGCGGACTCGGGGGACGGCGCATGGCCGGATTTAATCCCCGCCCCGTGGGCTCGAGGCCCTGACAAGAGGATGGACGACAAGTGTCGATCGAATACAAGCTTGAGCTCGCCAGGCACGTACCGTGTTCTGTGGTCCGTGGTCAGTGGTTAGCCGCGAAACATAATGTCCGGGGGCGCGCCGCAAGGGGCTTGAAAATGCGAGATACCGGCCGGCTACATCGGTTGAGGTTAGTCCTTTCCGAGCCGCGGCCAAAGGGAGCGGTCTGCGTCTTCTATTTGGCCGCGGCCGGTGCGCTCATCGGGCTCCTGTCCGGTTGCGGCCAGCAGCGCGGCAGCGCCGCCGGGATGATGGGAATGCCGCCCGCAGCGGTTCGTGTTGTCACTGCGGTCAAGCGCGACGTGCCGCTCGAGATAAGCAGCATCGGCAACGTCGAAGCGACGGCCTCAGTGGACGTGAAATCGCGCCTGGCGGGCGAAGTGGCGCGAGTCGCATTCGGCGAGGGCCAGGATGTTAAAGCCGGCGAGTTGCTTTTTGAAATCGACCCCGAACCGCTCCAGCGGCAGATTGCCGAACTCGAGGCAAACGTCGCCCGCGACGTGGCGCAGGAGAAACAGGCTTTGGCCAATGTGGCCAAAGACGAGGCGCAGGTCCGCTCAGACCAGGCCAAGGCCGACCGCGGCTTGCAACTCGCGAAGGAAGGGATTTTCTCGAAGGAGCAGACCGAGACGGTGGTTTCGACAGCCGATTCGAGCCGGGCGAATCTGGATGCCGACCGCGCAGCGGTCGAGAGCGCGCGCGCAACCCAGAAATCAGACGAGGCGAAGCTGGCCGAGACCAAACTGCAATTGACCTACACCCAGATTAAGGCGCCTATTTCGGGGCGCGCTGGAGCAATTCTGGTGAAAGCCGGGAACCTGGTAAAGGACAACGACACGACGCTGGTCACACTGCTCGAGACGTCGCCTATTTACGTCTCTTTTGCCATTACGGAGCAACTCTTGCCTTCCGTTCGTAAATACAATTCCGAGCGGCCTCTGGAAGTAGAGGCACTGACGTCGGACAATGAAACCGTTAAGGGCGTTCTGAAGTTTATCGATAACACCGTGGACACGACTACCGGAACCATCAAGCTGAAAGCTTCGTTTGAAAATCAGACACGCAAGCTATGGCCCGGGCAATTTGTCAACGTGCGGTCGCGCCTCGAGGTTGAGCCGAATCGGGTCGTAGTTCCGGCCCGCACCATCCAATCGGGGCCGCAGGGAAAGTATCTGTGGGTGATGAATGCCGACACTTCAGTGGCAATGCGCCCGGTGCAGGTGACCAGGACCTACTCGCTGGATGGCGCCGACTATAGCGTGATCGGACAAGGCCTCGCGGCGGGAGAAACAGTGATCTCCGAAGGCCAGTTGATGCTGGCGCCCGGAGCTCATGTAAGGGTACTTAAGGCGGCCGAAGGCGGAGGCTAGGGGGGCAGGATGCACTTCACGGACTTCTTCATCCGGCGCGTGGTCACCACCACGCTGCTGATGGCCGGGATTCTTATCTTCGGCATTTTGAGTTACAACTCCTTGCCGGTAAGCGATCTGCCGGCTGTCGAATACCCGACCATTCAAGTCACGGCGGCCTTGCCGGGCGCCAACCCGGACACCATGGCCAGCTCGGTTGCAACGCCGCTCGAGAAGGAGTTTTCGACCATTGCGGGCATCAACAGCATGTCCTCCTCGAGCTCCCTCGGCACCACTGCCATCACTCTTCAGTTCGATCTCAGCCGCAGCATCGACGCTGCGGCGCAAGACGTGCAGGCCGCGATCTCGCGGGCCGGCGGCAACCTGCCCACCAGCATGCCGTCGCCGCCTTCCTACGCGAAGGTTAACCCGGCTGCGCAGCCCATTCTGTACATGAGCTGCAAATCCACCACCATGACCGAATCGCAGCTTGACGAGTACGCCGAGAATTTAATCGCACGCCGCATCTCGATGGTCAGCGGCGTAGCGCGCGTTCAGGTATTCGGCGCCAAGAAATATGCGGTTCGCGCCCAGATGGATCCCGACAAGCTCGCCTCGCGCCAGGTGGATCTGGAAACCGTTCGCACCGCCATCACCACCGGCAGCGTCGATCTGCCGGCCGGCGCGCTCTACGGCAAGACCAAAGCATTCACCGTCCAGTCAAACAGCCAATTAACCACCGCCTCGCAGTTTGGCCCGTTGATTGTCGCCTATCGCAACGGGAACCCGGTGCGGCTCAATGAGCTGGGAAGAGTAATCGATAGCGTCACGGCCAACCGTACCGTCTTCTGGATCAACGATGAGCCCTCCATGATTCTCGCCGTCGAGAAGCAGCCCGGCACCAACACCATCGAGGTTGTCGAAGGCATTCGCGCCCTTCTGCCCAGCCTGAGGCAATCCATTCCAGCCGGAATCACGGTGGGTTTCGACTTCGATGCCTCCAAGAACATTCGCGAGTCCATCGCCGATGTCAAATTCACGCTCGTCCTGTCGATTGTGCTGGTAGTGCTGGTGATCTTCTTTTTCCTGCGCAATCTCTCCGCAACCCTGATTCCCTCGCTCGCCGTGCCTCTCTCGTTGCTTGGCACGTTTGGCGCCATGAAGCTCCTCGGATTCACGATCGACATGCTCTCCATGATGGCGATGACGCTATCCGTCGGCTTCGTCGTCGACGACGCCATTGTCATGCTCGAAAACATCGTGCGCCACATGGAGATGGGGAAGCCGCGCATGCAGGCGGCCATCGAAGGCGCGCGCCAGGTGAGTTTCACGATCATTTCGATGACTACCTCGCTGGTGGCCGTCTTCATTCCAGTGTTGTTTCTGGAAGGCATTATCGGCCGGCTTCTGCGCGAGTTTTCCGTCACCATCGCGGTTTCAGTGCTCATTTCGGGCTTGATTTCGCTCACTCTCACACCCATGCTTTGCAGCCTATGGCTGCGGCCGAACTGGAATGACGTGGGCCGCGCGATCCGGCACCTCGAACACGAGGGTGCTAGCGCGCTTCCGCCCGGCCCCAAGGAGATGAACCGCAGCCGCATTTACGCGTGGTCGGAACGCTTCTTTGACTGGCTCAATAACCGCTATCGCCGCAGTCTCGAGGTGGTCCTGCGTCACCGGCTGCCTACTCTCGGCGTATCGATCGCGCTCACGGTCATCACCGTGTATATGTTCTGGGTAATGCCGAAAGGCTTCATGCCCACGGTGGATACCGGGTTCGCCTTTGGCGGCTCGGAGGCGGCCGAGGACACCTCTTTCGACGAAATGGTGCACCTGCAAAAGCAGGTTATGGACGCCACCATGAAGAATCCTTGGATTGAATCCATGGGTGGAGGGACGGGAGGTTTCGGCGGCCAGAATCAGGGTTTCCTGTTCGTCAGTTTCAAGGAAGACAATAGGCCGTGGTACGAGAAAATGTGGGGCAAAAACCGCCCGCCCGCCAACGCCATCATCGGCCAGCTCTATGGCGGGTACATGAACATTCCCGGACTGATGATATTCCTCCAGGTGCCTCCGCTAATTACGCTTGGCCAGTTCGAGGGACGCAGCCAATATGCCGTAGCCATCGAGTGCGCCGACACCGATACCTTGTACAAATGGGCGCCGCGCCTCGAAGCCAAACTGCGTTCCCTGAACGACATCACCGACCTTTACAGCGATCTTCGTTTGCGCACACCCCGGTTGAATGTGGTCATCGATCGCGATCGCGCTCTTACCCTGGGAGTCTCTCCTGACGCGATTGCGAATACGTTGTACAGCGCTTATGGCGACCGCAAAGTCGCCAGCATCAACGCAGCCTCGAATCAGTACGACGTGATCCTGGAAGTGCTTCCCGAAGACCAGCGCGATCCTTCCTCGCTAGCCAAGCTTTATCTCCGAAATAGCGCCGGCAAACTCATCCCGCTCTCCGCGGTGACCGAAGTCCGCCAGGCGGTGGCGCCGTTGAGCGTGAATCACATCGGCCAGTTGCCTGCCGTGAATCTGCAATTCAATCTAAGGCCCGGCGTTTCCCTCAGCGAAGCCACCACCCACGTGGATCAAGCCGCGCGCGAACTCGGCCTCCCCGATTCAGTCACCTTCACCTATACGGGAACGGCCCAGGCCTTTCAGGATTCCAAGCGCGGCCTGACCGTGCTGTTGATCATCGCCATCGTCGTCATCTATCTCGTGCTGGGCATGCTGTATGAGAGCTTTATACATCCCATCACGATTCTCTCCGGATTGCCGGCGGCGGGCATGGGCGCGTTGATCACCCTTTACATCTTCGGCTACGACCTCAATCTGTATTCTTTTGTCGGAATCGTCTTGCTCATCGGCATTGTGAAAAAGAATGCCATCATGATGATCGATTTCGCGATCGAAGCCCAGCGTAAGGGCGGCCTCTCGCCGGAACGCGCCATTTACGAAGGTTGCCTGAAGCGCTTCCGTCCCATCATGATGACCACCATGGCTGCGCTGCTGGGCACGCTGCCCGTCGCCGTCGGCCAGGGCGCAGGCGGAGAAGCTCGGCGCCCGCTGGGTTTGGCCGTTGTGGGCGGCCTGATCGTCTCGCAGGTCCTGACCCTCTACATCACGCCGGTAATTTATCTGTATCTCGAACGCTTCGTCAGTATGGGACGGAAGTCACAAGTGACCGGCCAGATCATCGAAGCCCCGCATCAAACCGAGCCCGTCGTGTAATGTGGGGCAGGTTGCTAACGTTGCTAACCTGCGGCGGGTTGGCAACCCGCCTCATGTCCCGGTGGCGCAGGCGGTTTCGCCTGCCTTCTTTCGCAGCCCTCAACCGCCTGAATCAAGCGCAAACAATCGAACTAACAAACGGCCTCTCCACCCGCTCCTCCTCCGAAGCATGGATAGGCCCGCCACGCTCCCGAAGCTTCCCCGCGGTTCGTCCTTCCATCACGGCATGAGCTTCGGCGACAATAGCCAGGGCAACCTGCTCAGGCGTGTCTCCTCCCAAATCCAAGCCTGCCGGGCTATGCCACTCTTCCGGCGGCGTGCTGCCCGCGAGGCCAGCAGTCTCAATCAGCCGCTCGGTTCGCCGCTGCGGGCCGAGAATCCCGACGTAATTCAGCTTGTGCTTTCTCAGCTCGCGAAGGGCAGCTCCATCCTGGCTGAAGCTGTGCGTCATCACCACCGCAATCGTCCACTCATCAAGTGCCACCTCGTTCAGCGGGTCGTCGAGTGAATTCACGATCACGGCATCGGCATTCGGAAATCGATCCGCCCGCGCATGGTCTCGCCGCCCGTCGAGCACCGTCAGGCGCCAGCCGAGGAGCTTAGCCTGATTCGCTACCGCCGCCGCATCGTCTCCCCCGCCGAACAACAGCAGATGAACGGGCGGATTAATGGGTTCGACGAAGGCTTCGACGTAGCCTGAATCCTGGTCATGGCGGACCACCTCCGACCGGCCGGATTTGATTGCCTCGGCCGCCCGATCTTCCATCCAGCGCTCCCACTCTGCAAGCGCCGCGGGTTGGTCAGCCTCATTCGCCGGCGCCGGCAGTACTGCTACGTGCCGCCCGACTAGAGATACGTCATGACTTCGAATCACGGTCGCCAACCCGACCCTCCGGCGCATCGCGCGGCTCTGCTCGATAGCCACCACCGGCAGCGCCCACTGTCCCGGATGCAATCGCTCAATCAAGATGTGGATCAAACCGTTGCACCCCAGGCCAAAATCGGCTGGGCCGTCAGAATCGGCGGCCGTATCGTAGGTCCGGACTGCCGCGCGCCCTTTCGAGGTCAACCACCAGGCTTTCTTAGCCAGGTCGCCTTCCAGGCAGCCGCCGCTAATCGCTCCGCGCCGCCGCCCCGTCGACGTGAGCAACAGCCGTCCACCCGGGCGCCGGTACGATGAGCCTTGCACTTCCACCACCGTGGCGAGAATGGCTTCCTCGCCAGCCAGTTCGGCCGCTCGCCACGCCGCCGCAATTTCGCCCAGTTCCGTCATTCAGGTCTCGCCGCGCAAGGGTGCCCTTCTTTGAGCATACCGGCAAGAAGGGCAGACAGTCATGTCATTACACACAGCCTGCGCACCGCCAGCCGAGAGTAACAGCCCTCGATCATTGCTAAAGCGCCACACGGACAGCCCTACGCGTCAGCTTGGGGCTAGCGCCTGCACCGAAATAGCCCCAAGCCGACGCATGGGGCTGACGCATGGGGCTAGCGCGGCCCGCTGAGAGCAATCCTGCGACGCTGACACTGGGATTCGTGGTTTACCTGCTGACGTTTTGCTGCTACGGAACCCGCTTGCGCGGAGGCGAAAAGGGGTCGGTGGATCGGAAGCGGGAAGGGCGTGGCGGCCCGATCTGGCGACCGGCTGGGCTCGTCAGCGAACAACCACAGCCTGAAGGCTGTGCCACACGTCGATTGCCAGGGTCCGCCGATGGCCGCGTACCTCGCTCCGGATTTGTGACCAACCACTAGTCGCTGCGACAGGACGAAGCCGTGGCATGATGCTGATTAGGGCTGTCGTCAATGTCCTTGAATGTTTATCGCAGCAAGCGTAACTTCAGCGTCACGCCGGAGCCAAAGGGCGAACAGCGTGGACCCGGCTCATCACGCGGCTTGCTCTACCTCATTCAGAAGCATCAAGCCACAGCGCTGCATTACGATTTTCGCCTCGAATGGCAGGGAGTCCTGCTTTCCTGGGCCATACCGAAAGGGCCATCACTCGATCCATCGGTTAAGCGGCTTGCTATGCAAACCGAAGATCATCCGCTCGAATACGGCGGCTTCGAGGGTGTCATTCCAGAGCCTGAATATGGAGCGGGCACAGTCATGCTCTGGGACCGCGGGACGTGGAAGCCTGAAGATCCGGATGTGGAGAATAGTCTCCGCAACGGGGAGCTCAAGTTTACGCTCCTCGGGAAGAAGCTACATGGTTCGTGGGTTCTGGTTCGAACCAAGACTGGCTATCGCGCTGGCGCAAGCAAACCCGCATGGCTTCTGATTAAACATCGAGACCGGTTCGCGTCCGAGAGCGAGATTCTTACCGCGGAGCCGCGCTCGGTCAAGTCCAAGATGCTCCTTGCTGAAATCGCTGAAAAGGGCCACGGAAATGTCGCGAAAGCCGCCAAGGGCGACCCGGCTGGAGGCAGAAAAACTTGAGCGCCCGGAGGCCGCAAAAAGTGAGCGACCGCATCCCCTTCCGTGTTCGGCCCATGCTCGCAACGCTAGTCCCCAAGCCTTTCGAGAAAGAGGGGTGGGTGTATGAGGAGAAGTACGACGGTTATCGCATTCTGGCCTACAAGCAGGGCGACCGCACGACCCTGCTATCCCGCAATGCGAAAGATCGAACCGCGACGTTTCCCACCGTCGCGCAAGCGGTCGCCAGCCTTCCATTCCGCAGCCTGCTCCTCGATGGGGAAGTGGTCGCTTTCGATCGCCATAGCGTCTCGCGCTTCCAGCTTTTGCAGGACCTCAAAACGGAGCCGGCCTATGCCGTCTTTGACTGCCTTTATCTGAACGGCCGCGATTTGCGCGGCGAACCATTATCCGCCCGACGCGCGGCATTGGAACGAGTGGTCCCCAAAGGCGCGAAGCTCTTCCCTTCTCGCAGGCTGGCTCGGAACGGCTTGGCCGCCTTCAACCTGGCCAAGCGCAAGGGCTACGAAGGGGTGGTCGCCAAGGACGAGTCCGCCCCCTACATCGAAGGCCGCTCAGCCAAATGGGTCAAATTCAAGGTGCATCAGGAGGAAGAGTTCGTGATTGCGGGATACACCGCGCCCGCCGGCTCGCGACGGCACTTCGGAGCGTTGTTGCTGGGGGCGTTCGAGAATGGCCAACTGCGGTACGTTGGCAAAGTCGGCACCGGATTCTCACAGGAATCGCTGGCGCGGCTCGCCCGGAAGTTTCAGCCGCTCGTCCGGAGTCGGCCTTCACTGACCAACCCTCCGTCAGAGAAACGAATCACGTACCTCGCCCCTCGGCTGGTGGCTCAAATTGCGTTTCAGGAGTGGACGGCCGATCGCAAACTGCGGCAGCCTGTCTTCCTCGGCCTGCGCGACGACAAGCGTCCGAAAGAAGTGGTGCTTCCAGCTTCGGCATGACATCAAACAGCACTGAACCGCGCGCGTCAGCAAGCGGACGGGCGTTGTGCGCAGTCAGATTCGACGCAACGCCTTCAGCGCCTTATCGAGTGACTGACGCCTCGAAAAAAAGTCGCGCCACGGATCGGGTCCTGCCAAGTGCTTCTCGAAATTGCCCAGGTTGAAGCTCGAAGGAACCAGCGACGGTTTCACGTCGGCCCAGCGGAGCGGCATCGAAAACGGCGCTTTCTCGCGACGGCGGACGGCATAGGGCGCCACCACCGTCGCTCCAAACGCGTTTCGAAAGGGGTCGAGATATACGCGATCCCCACGCGCTTTAAGACGCTGCTCGGTGGTTAAGACATCCGGATGCGCCGCCGCCAGGCGCTTGCCAAAGTCTTCCGCGAAAGAGAGCACCTCGTCGAAACTCGGCCCGACCCGGAGCGGCAAGAAGACGTGAAGCCCGCGGCTCCCCGAAGTTTTGGGAAAGGAAGTAAGGCCGAGAAGATCGAGGGCCGCTTTCACCAGGAGGCCGGCTCTTGCCGCATCGGCAAATTCGCCAGAGCCGGGATCTATGTCGAAGACCACCCAGTCCGGCTGATGCGTATGACTGGCGCGGCTTCCCCACACGTGCACCGCAATGCATCCCAGATTAACCAGCGCGATTTGCGTCTCGCGGGAACCAGCGACCACATAGTGGACCGAACGCTTCTCATGCTGGATCAACTTGACCGGAGTGCCCGCAGGCAACCCCTTGGGCGCTTCCTTCTGGTAGAAACATGAGCCCAGCATTCCATCTGGACACCGTTCGAGTGAGAGCAGCCGATCACGAACGTAGGGCTTGAGCTTGACAAAAATGGCGTCATAGAAGCGGGCCAGATCGAGCTTTGTATACCCTTCATCCGGCCAGAAAACTTTATCCGGATGCGTGATCAGCTTCTCGAATGTCATTTCGCCTCAGGCAGCCCGCAAGCGAAGGGAACAACACATCGTCCTCAGGCTGAGCCGTGACCAGGCTGGGTATTAAACCAAATCCCCGGCCCGAATCGGCAAGCGCCGAATCCGTTTACCCGTGGCCGCGAAGATTGCATTTGCCACCGCCGGCGCGATCGGAGGAACGGCTGCCTCGCCGATGCCGCCCGGCTCGTGTTCGCTGTTCACGATGTGAACTTCAATCTCCGGCATCTCATCAATCCGAAGCATCTCGTAGCTGTCGAAATTCGATTGCCGCGCGCGGCCCTTCTCAATCGTGATCTCGCCCTTCAACGCCGCCGTCAAACCGTACACAACTCCGCTCTCGATCTGCTGCCTGACAATCGCGGGATTCACCACGCGTCCGCAATCCACCGCGCACACCACGCGATGAACTCGCAGTTTGCCTTTCTGAATCCCGATCTCGGCAACTTCGGCGGTAAAGCTCTCAATGTTGTTCACCAGCGCAAAGCCCTGGAATCGACCCGGGCCCGGCTTTCCCCAACCTGCCTTCTCGGCCGCCAAATTCAGAACCCCGAGCGCCCGCGGCGATTCCTTCAACAGCCGCCTGCGCACTTCCAGTGGATCCTTGGCGCCTGCGGCAGCCATCTCGTCCACAAAGGACTCCGAGAAAAATGTATTCTGCGAATACCCTACTGAGCGCCAGAAGGAAGTGGGAACCTCGCCGCCCGCTTTCTGATACTCGACACGAAAGTTCGGGAACGTGTATTCCAAATCGTCCACGCCTTCCACGGCAATTCCATCCACGCCATCGCCACGGCCAAAAAACGACGGGCAAACTACCCGAGCCGTCAACGCAGCAGGCCAACCCTCTTCGTCCAGCGCGCCACCGAACTTCACGTACGCCGCCGGCCGAAACGGCCCGTTCTGAATGTCGTCTTCGCGCATCCAGGTGAGTTTCACCGGCGCGCCCGCAGCCTTCGCAATCTCCACCGCTTCGCCCACGAAGTCGTCGCCGCCCCGCCTGCCGAAGCCGCCGCCCATGAACATGCTGTTTACGCGAATCTGCTCGGGCTTCAATCCTGTGATCTGGGCGGCTCTTTGCTGCGCACCCGTTGGCATCTGGGTCGAAGCCCAGATCTCGCACGCATCGGCCTTCACGCTCGCCGTGCAGTTCAACGGCTCCATGCAGGCATGCGCCAGAAACGGGGCTTCGTACACGGCTTCCAGTTTCCTGGCCGCTGCGGCGATTACGCCCGGAGCATCGCCTACTTTCTTGCCAAGCGCGCCCGGTTTTTCCGCCAGCGCCACCATCCGGGCCCGAATCGTTTCGCTATTCAGATTGGCGTTCGGCCCCTCGTCCCATTGAATGGAGAGCGCCTTTCTCCCCTGCATGGCAGACCACGTGTTATCCGCGATCACCGCGACGCCGTTTGAAATTTGCAATACATCCTTCACACCCGGCGTGGCCTTCGCCTTACTAGCATCGAACCCGGCAACCTTGCCGCCAAAGACCGGGCACCGCACCGTCACTGCGTAAAGCATCCCCGGCACGTGCGCATCAATACCGAATCGCGTCGCGCCGCTGACCTTGTCGCGCGTATCCAGCCGCTTCGCCGGCGTGCCAATCAGCCTGAATGTCTTCGGATCTCTGACGGCAACGTTCGCCGGCGCCGGCAACTGCATCGCGCTATCCGCAAGCGAACCGTAACTCGCGCGCATGCCGTCCGATGGTCCAATCACCCATCCATTCTCGGTACGAATCTGGGCTGGAGCGATCTTCCACTGCTCTGACGCCTCCTGGATCAGCATCGCGCGCGCCGTCGCGCCGGCCTGCCGCAAAGGGGTCCACATGGTGCGGATGCTGGTGCTGCCAAACACGCCCTGCATCGGGCCATAAGAGGCCGCATCCACGGGAGCAAACTCGGTCTTCACCTTGGCCCAATCGCAATCCAGCTCATCCGCCAGAATCATCGCGAGCGATGTTACCGTTCCCTGGCCCATCTCGCCCTTCGTGATCACAAAGGTCACCGTATTGTCCGACCCGATGTGAATGTACGCATTGGGCTTCAGCGGCAGCCTGGCACGGCGCTGCTGCCAAAAGCCTCTCAGCGGAGGCAGCGCCAGCGCCACCACCAATCCACCCATAGTCCCCAGCAATGTTCTGCGAGTTAACTGATCGCTCATGCCCGGCCCCCGTTCGCCTTAATCTCGGCGGCTCGATGCAGCGCGCGGCGGATTTGGTTATAGGTGCCGCAGCGGCAAATGTTTCCGCGCATGGCTTCGTCAATATCCGCATCGGTTGGGTGCGCCGTGCTTCGCAGCAAAGACGCCGCCGCCATGATCTGGCCCGACTGGCAATACCCGCATTGCGGCACATCCTCTTCGATCCAGGCTTGCTGCACCGGATGCGTCACGTCAGGCGAAAGCCCTTCGATGGTGGTGACTGACTTGCCTTGCAGGCTCTCGATTTTGGTAACGCAGGCCCGCACCGGATGCCCATCCACGTGCACGGTGCATGCCCCGCACAACGAGATGCCGCACCCATACTTCGTGCCCGTCAACTGCAGTTTGTCCCTTAAAACCCAAAGCAAGGGCATTTCGGGTTCGACGTCGACGGTCTCCCGCTTGCCATTCACCAGAAACGTTACGGTCGGCATTTCTCTCCTTGCGCGTCAACCAACACTACAAGGATAGCGGCTTTATGCGGAATAGTCGCAGTTGCCAATGATTCGCGGCAGAGGCAGAGTTGGGATTGGGCGCAGCCTCATCTGGCCGAACCACAGCCTGAAGGCTGTGCCACAGGGCTCCTCTTACACGCCGACTCCCAGGCGCGGCCGGTTCTCGCGAACGTTGAGCATATCCTGTCTGGGCTCGCCGTCGCAATCTAGCTCAATCACGCTGGCCAGAGGGTCCGGCTCCGTCGCCGGCAAACCTGAGATCTGGGTTCGAAAGTCGTCCTGATGCACCGTCAGTGGTCGCTCCGATCCATACAGTCTCGCGGCCAGCACTTTGTTCTTCAACCCGCCCACCGACACCGTATCGCCAGGCCAGAAATGCACATGCACGTATAGTTTGTTTCCCACCCGCGAAAAACCCGCGAATTCCGAGTTATGCACGCTGCATAGTTCTGCCTTGTGAATCAGCTCGCCATGCTCGTTCATCCAGCGCCCTACTTCTGTCAGTATCTGGACAGATTCAGCCGGTATAGACCCATCCGGCTTCGGCCCCACATTGAGCAGGTAGTTCCCGTAGCCGCGCGCGCAAGTTACCAGGTTGCGGACAATTGTCTTGGGCGATTTCCAATCGTCGTCGGCACGCTGGTATCCCCAACTGCCGTTCATCGTCATGCACGATTCCCACGGCTGCGCGAAAGCTTGGATATGCTGCTCCGGGGTTGTGAAGTCTTCCGTTATTTTCGCGCGATTGTTGATCAGAATGTCAGGCTGCAACTGGCGCACCATGCTGTTCAGCGCCACCGACTCCCAGCCCTCGGCCGTCAACGGCCACGCCACGTCATACCAGAGGATGTCGACCTTCCCGTAGTTAGTGCACAATTCGCGCACCTGGCCATGAATGTAATCGACGAATCGGCGGCGTGCCGCCTCGTCATGTGCACACTTGGCGCCATCCGGATGGTGCCAATCCATCAACGAGTAGTAAAAACCGACGTGCATCCCGGCGCTTCTCGCCGCTTCATAGTATTCCGCCACCAGGTCGCGCCCGGCCGCCTGTTTCGGCGCGCAGTAATCCGTAAGCTTCGTGTCGAAGTTGCAATAGCCTTCATGGTGCTTGGTCGTCATCACCATGTATTTCATTCCGGCGCGCTTCGCCAGTTGCGCCCATTCCCGCGCCGCGTGCGGGTGCGGATTGAACCCTTTCGCCAGCTCCTGGTATTCAGCCACCGGAATGCCTTCCTCCTCCATTGCCCATTCGTGACGGGCCAGAAGGCTATACAGACCAAAGTGGATGAACATGCCGAACCGCGCCTCGTGCCACCATTGCTCTCGCCGGTCGCGATCCGCAATCGTGGAAGTGGTAGGCGCAATGTCGGTCGCCGCGGCTTGAGCGGGCGCTGGGGCCAGCGCGGAGGTCTGAGCGGGCGCCGCTGCTTGAGCGCGCGCAGCCGAAGGCAACATCGCTGCAACTCCGGCTGCGCTCGCCGAACCCAGCAGTCCCCGTCTAGTGAGTGAATTCATGGTTTGACCTCCAACCTAGCAAGAGTAATCGCTAAAGTTGGTGCGGTCAACCATTTTCCTCTTTTGTTTGCTGCAGATTCGGCACGCAATATTGCTATGGCGGTATCGCTAACGCTCAACTAATTCTACGCGATTGGCGATCGGGGTCAATCGGATGGGTAGGACTTGGGCGGCAGTAGAAGTTGAACACCGAAATAGCCGATGAAATAAGACTGATTTGCGCGTGTGGGTTCCAGGCTCCGTCCGGCCATCAGCAGAAGGATCACTGGCCGATGGATTTTATAGCGAGCGCCAAAATCGATAGTGGGCTGGCTGGTGGAAGGATGGAAGGTGCCTTGGTAGTAGAACTCCACGTCCCCTTCGAGTTTTGATGTGAAATCGTGGCCGACAACGAGGCCCGTGAGCCAGCCGTTCGGCCCCTTGTGGACAGCCAGGTATGCGATTTCGTAATTCACATCGACGGGGCCAAATTTCTTCGAGAATTCAACCGGCATTTCGAACGCATCGCTCGCTGCTGTAATTCCACGGCGGACGGCGTCCCCAGGGTTGTTCAGGAAGAATTGGGGAAAAATCGAAACCGACAGACCATCCTCCCCGGCATCGTAGAAACGCCACTTTACGCCCGGATTCGATTGGCCCAAACCGAATTTGGCCTCCGAAGAGAAGGCTGGATTTTGGACCCGTAACCACGCATTTTCGTAAGTAAGTTGAATGCGATCGCCGATGCCAAAATTGATATCAAGGTCGGGCGTGTGCGAAACGGATTGATCGCTGTAGAAAAACGGCATGTAGCCGATATTGATCTCCCAATTGAGATTGCCGGGCGTGCCGGGATCATTCGTGTAGTACGGCGGACCGCCCTGGGCGAGCGCGAAAGCCGTAGCAAACAGGAACACGCCAAGAAGTTTAATGGTGGGGAGAAATCGGGACGGCAGCATGCTCAATCCGAAAACTCCAGTGCAGCACACGATTCTGAAGAATCGCTGAAGGCCACGACGCTCACCGGCGACTCCCCTTTGTATCTCAGCCCCATCCGCGAGCTTGCGGCTCTTCTCTGCCACTCAGGAGTTATTCAGATTTCGCTGCTAGCATCGTCAAAAATTGGATAGCATCGGGACACATGCGGGTATTGCTGGTTGAAGACGAACGACGCATGGCTGCCCTTTTGGAGCGGACGCTTGAGGAGGAAGGGCATCAGGTGATCGTGGCAAAAGACGGGAAGGCGGGCTACGGGTTTGCGCGCTATTCCGATTTCGATGTGATTGTGCTCGACGTCCTGCTGCCCGGCATGGATGGATGGGCTGTGGCGCGTAAGCTGCGCGAAGAATCGATTCAGACGCCGATCCTGATGCTGACGGCGCGGGACGCACCCGCCGAGATCGTGAAGGGGCTCGATTCCGGAGCAGATGACTACTTGACTAAGCCCTTTTCGATGGAGGTGCTGCTGGCACGCGTCCGCTCGGTGAGCCGGCGCGGAGCTATTCCAAGGCCGACCTGCCTGGATGTGGCGGACGTGAAGCTCAACATGGCGAGCCGCCAGGTGAGCCGGGCAGGGCAGGTGCTGAATCTGACGCCACGCGAATACATGCTGCTGGAATTGCTCATGAGAAACGTGGGCCGCGCGCTGAGCCGGGATGCGATTGTGGAATCAGTGTGGGGATTCGACAGCGACGTAACTGGAAACACAGTGGAAGTGTTCATGCGGCAATTGCGCCTGAAAGTGGATACGCAAGAGACCAAGCTCATCCATACGGTGCGCGGGTATGGATACATGATCAAGGAGCCATAAGGTGCCGGGCCAAAGTGAAGATGGCGCGAGTCGCGGCGCCAACCCAACCATCAGCTCAACCGCTCTAGCGGCCGAGCGCCAATCCATTTTGGGCGGGTTCCTGAGAAGGTCCATCCGCGTGCGATTGACGGTTTGGTATGCGCTGGTGCTGGCTGCGGGGATGTGTGTGTTCGGCGGATTGTCGTGGGCCGGGCTTCGCTATAAGCTGCTGGCCGATATCGAGCGCGACCAGCAGGGATGGTCGGAACGGTTCGAGAAGTACTTTCTAGCGGAATCGGAGGAGCTTTCCGGGCGCCATCTGCGCGGTGAGCTGGTGGAGTTCAGCCAGGCGTTGCCGCCAGGCGAGTATATACGGCTTCGCGGGGAACATTTCACCTTTCAGTATCCGGCGGCGGACGTTCCTTCCGGCGGCCACTACCAGATTGTGAGACGCCAGTTTCCCGCAGCCGGGGAGATGTTCGATCTGGAGGTGGGAGCGCCGACCAACGAAGTTGAGAACACGCTGAGACTGTTGGGAATCCTTTTGTTGGTGCTCATGCCCGTAGTGATCGGGGCGGCGTGCGTCGGTGGGGCATGGCTCAGCGGTCGCGCGCTGAAGCCGGTGGAAGAGGCCACGGCCGCCGCGCTGATGATCAGCATCGAAAATCTGGCCGGGCGATTGCCGGTGCCGCCGACCGAAGATGAAGTGGCGCGGTTGACGCAGGTTCTGAACGTCATGCTCGAGCGCCTGGAAACGGCCGTGCGGGCGCTTTCGCAATTTGCGGCGGATGCCTCCCATGAACTTCGAACGCCGCTAGCCGTGATTCGGGCGACAGCGGAAGCCGCGGCACGGCGCCCGCGGCCGGCGGAGGAGTATCGAACCGCTCTGAGCGCGATCGCAGCCGATGCGGCGCGGATGACGCGGCTGATTGAAGATCTGCTGACTCTGGCGCGGAGCGAAACGTCGACGGTCGAGATGCCGCTAGCGGCACTGGATCTTCGAGACGTATTGGGCAGGGCCTGCGAGGAAATGAGGGGCCTGGGCGAAGCGCGGCAGATTCGGTTTGAAGAGGCGCTCGGCGACGAACCGCTGTGGATCTCCGGGAACGAAGCGGCATTGCACCGGCTGTTTCTCGTGCTACTTGACAACGCGGTGAAGTATTCTCACCCGGGAGCCGTGGTGAGGGTAAGGGCGGAAGCCGCCGGTGGCAACGCGATCGCAGTGGTGGAGGATTCCGGAGTTGGCATTAGCGCGGCGGACCTGCCCCACATTTTCGAGCGCTTTTATCGGGCCGGGCCCATCCAAAACGGCGAAGGGCACGGATTGGGATTGACGCTGGCCGAGAGCATCGCCCACGCGCATGGCGCGACCATAGAGGCGCAAAGCCACGAGCGAGCTGGGTCGGTGTTCCGTGTGTGTTTTCCCGTGCGCGATACCACGGCCCAGTCCCGGCTAGCCGTTCGAAGGCCCGAGATAAGCGCACTCATGAAGTAAACCCAAGTGTCCGTTTGAGCGCGTCAACAAGCGGATAGTCGTTACCAGCAAACTTCCGCAAAATGGCGCTCTCAGCGAATCCTCAGAATCGGGGCATAGCATAGTTGCGCACCGAGAGCCAAAAAAGGAGCGGCTATGAAAAGGTTTCTGGCGTTAGCGTTGACGGCAACGGCTATTGCGGCTGTGCCCACGTACAAAGTGGTGAATAAGATCAAGATTCCCGGCGGTGTGCGCTGGGACTACGCTTACATGGATCCAGCCAATCACCGGCTTTACGTTTCGCACGGAACTCAAACTGAGGTGCTCGATACCTCTGCCGGAAAGCTGATCGGGACCATTCCGGACACAAAAGGCGTGCACGGCATCGCGATCGCAGGAGACTTGGGCAAGGGCTTCACCAGCGACGGCGCCGACAACGACGTCACCGTGTTCGATCTGAAAACGCTAGCTGTATCGAGCAAAGTAAAAACCGGCCAGAACCCCGACTCGATCATCTATGAGCCGGTGTCGCATCGCGTGTTTACGTTCAACGGACGAAGCGGTGACTCGACGGCCATTGACGCCAAGACGGGCGAAGTGATAACCGCTTCGATTCCCGTGGGCGGGAAACCCGAGTTTGCCCAGGTGGACGGCAAGGGCCACATCTACGTGAATATCGAGGATAAGGCCGAGATCATCGAGATCGACGCAAAGAATGCGGTTGTGTCGAAGCGTTACTCGATCGCGCCCTGCGACAGCCCGAGCGGGTTGGCGATTGATGCAAAGAAGGGACGCCTGTATTCGGTCTGTGACAACAAGATGATGGTGGTAAGCGACCCTGTGGCGGGCAAGGTGCTGGCGACGCCGGCTATCGGCGCGGGACCGGATGGCGTGGCGTTTGACGATGGCTACGCCTTCAGTGCGAATGGAAGAGACGGTACGATCACGATCGTGGGCGAAACGTCGCCCGGCAAATTCGAACCGGTTGCGACGATTGCAACACAGCGCGGCGCTCGCACGATTGCGGCTGACCCGAAGATGCACCGGCTTTACCTGCCGGCGGCCGAGTTCGGGCCTCCAGCAGAAGTCAAGGAGGGCGCACGGCCTCAGGCGATTCCGGATACCTTCCAAATTGTCGTAGTCGGACGCTAGCTTCGCCTTCGGAGAATCGGCTCCAACGCCGGAATGCCTGTTCGCGGACTCAAGCAAGGCACGGTGGTTCAAAACCACCATCCATGTCTCCTAACAGCCACTTGCGGGTTGATCACCCAAGTATTTTCAATACGTTAGAGTTGGCATCCGGCTTGCACCCTAAGAAGGCGAGCAGAAGGCAAAGAGGCCTTTGGAGGAGATCAGAAAATGAAAACCAAACTTCTTGCAATGTTACTTTTGGCGGGCGGCTTATTGGTCGCAGCTCCTGCCGTCCACGGTGGCGGTGCGGTAGGCCATGCTGGTTACGCAGGCCATGCCGGTTACGTGGGTCATGCCGGTTACGTGGGCCGCGGCGGATATGGCGGCGGTTATGTGGGTCGTGGCGGTTGGGGCTACGGCGGGGGATGGGGCTTTGGCTTCGGAGTTGGCCTCGGCTACGCTCCTTACTACGGTTACGGTGGCTATCCGTACGCCGGCTATTATGCTCCGGCTCCCTACTACGGCTACGGCTACCCAGCGCCTGCTTACGCGGCGCCTTATGGCTACGGCTATCCCCCCTACGCGGGCGCGTTTTGGATTGGACCGCGATACTACGGCGGCCGCTACTACGCCGGACATTGGGGCCGACGCTAACGAATTGACAAAATCCTTGAGTTGAGTGGAGCGGTAAATTTAGGGATTGTGCTAAACGCACAATCCCTCTTTTTTTGTCACCACCCGTTTGACCACCAGCCCTGCACTGAACCGCGACCGTAGCTCGCGAAGCGCGAGGGAGCGGATGCGGACTTCCGCAACCTGTGTACCAGTAGCAATCCCGCATCAAATCGGCGTTAAACTAATCCACCAAGCCGTTCTTGACGGCAAAACGAACCAGCTCGCCCGCCGAATGCAGATTGAGTTTCTCCATGATTTTGCCGCGATGCGAATCCACCGTATAGACGCTCAGGTTCAGGCGCGTGGCGACCTCCTTGTTGGTTTTGCCTTCGGCAATCAACTGGAGCACCTCGCGTTCCCGTGTGGAGAGCAGGTCGAGCGGATCGGTCAGGTTCTGGCGGTAGTCGCTCAACAATGCGCCTGAAATGGCCGGGCTGATATAGCCATCGCCCCGCGCAACCGACTGAATGGCGTTAACCAGCTCGGTATCGATGGCATCTTTGAGAATGTAGCCGCGCGCTCCAGCTTTCAAAATCTCGCGAACATAAACCGCTTCCTTGTGCATGCTCAGCGCCAGCACCTTGGTGCGCGGCGAAATCTGGTTCAGGCGCCGCGTGGCCTCAATGCCGTTCAACTCGGGCATGGCGACATCCATCAGAATGACATCGGGTTTCAGTTTCTCCGCCAGCTCCAGCACTTCACGCCCGTTGGCGGCCTCGCCCACCACCTCGAGATCCGGCCGCGACGAGAGAATCAGCTTCAAGCCCTGGCGAACGATGGTGTGGTCATCCGCCAACAGCACTTTGATCAGTGGACCGGACATGTCACCTCAATCTTGACACCGCGGCCCGGCGCGCTTTCCAGGCGAAACGTTCCGCCTGCGCCGCGCGCTCGGGTCCGCATGCCCACCAGGCCCAGGCTGGGATGCACGCGATGCGCATCTGGCGAGAAGCCGTGGCCGTTGTCTTCAATCAAGAGGTGCACGGAGTGGTCGTCGTGCCGAAGCGCGATCTTCACTTCGCTCGCGCCTGAATGCCTGGCGACGTTGGTCAGCGCTTCCTGGGCAATGCGGAACAAAGGAGTTTCCACGGCGTCGCCCACACGGCGAGAACCGAGGCTGGATACGTAGCGCACGCTGATTTTCGTTCGCTGCGAGAAGTTGGCTGTGAGCCACTCGAGAGCCGCGTCGAGACCGAAGTCATCGAGCACCGTGGGCCTGAGAAGTTGCGAAAGCTCTCGCACATCTTTCACTGCCTGGTCGGTAATGCGAAGGCAATCGTCGACCAGAGCGGCATCCGGCGCATCGCGCATTGCCGAAAGGTTGGCCTTGAGAGCGGTGAGATCCTGACCAAGCTCGTCGTGCAATTCATGCGAGAACCGCCTCGCCACTTGCTCCTGGCTCTCGAGAATCTGCAGTTGCAGTTGGCCCAGTTCCTGAGTTTGAAGCTCGAGTTTCCGGAACACCTTGGCGGAAGCCTGAACCGTATAGAACGCCACCAGAAGCGATAGCAGCACACAAGACGCGAACAACCATACGGTGAAGCGCAACAGGCCTTGCCCCTCGCGGCGGATATTTTCGCGGGCCGCGGCAGTCTGGGCAGTGGCGGCGGCAAAGGCTGCCTGCATCTCGACGTGAGATTCGGCAAGCTGCTTGAGGATGTCTTCCTTCCTGATCAGATCCGCCCGGCTGGCAAGCATCAAACGCCGCTGGTAAAGCGACTCCTGCTGCACCTCGAGGCGTTGAATCAGTTGCTGGGAAGCCGTCTGGCCAGCCGAAAAAGCCGCGGTGCTCAAGTCAATCTGACGGACAGTGCGCAGCGCGACAAGCAGGGCGGAAAGCAAAAGCAGAGTTGAAAGCCCGGCCCCGATAAATAGTAGCCGCTTGAAATGGCTGGGGCTAATGATGGTCTGCGCTTCCATTCTTACAAGTTTTTCATTTAAAGTTTGCTCGATGCCATCCCTGATTCTGGGGATCTAACTCGCTCATTGAAGGTGATGGCGCATGCGAGTGGTTAAGCGCAAAGTAGAACTAGAAGCGGCTAGAGCCGCTAGCACAAAGGAGAAATGAAAATGAAAAAGATGATTGCCTCGATGATACTGAGTGCAGTGGCTGTCCCGGGTCTGTTTGCTGCGGCGAATGCCGCCCAGTCGACTGACACCACAAAGCCGACTACTGCTACCAGCACAAAGAAAACCCACAAGAAGAGCGCCAAGACCAAGAGCACGACGGCTCCAACCACGGCTCCGGCCGCGGCCAAGTAACAACAACAGAAGATCCAGTGTCCATCCTGCAGCCGGCGAGGGAGCGGTTTCCGTAACCCCAAGCCGGCTGCTTTATTGTTGGAGCGCTTGTGGCGCGGGCACTCGTGCCTGCCGCGCCAGACTCGTCTCGGCGCTCCTGACCTGTTTCAAGACCAGTTCGAACCGTAGAGCCTGCCTGCTGAAGTAAACGAAAAATCCTCGAACAACCGCTCCAAACGCCCCATGGTTTTGTCGAGGTTGTTGTAATGCCGGATCCGCTTGACAAGCGGCAGAGCCACGCGAGGCTGTCCGGGATCCACTTCCCAGGGATGCAGGTAAAACATCACGGATCGTCCCTGAGCATTGCAGGCGCGCATTAATCGCCGGGTAAGTGGGTAAGGGAATTGACGGAAGTAGCCGCCGCCGCAACAAGGAATGCGCCGCCCGGCGACTAAAGCCACGCTCATAGGCACTTCCCAAAGACCCTCGGCGACCTGGTGCGGGCCGAGCTGGGAGTCCGGCACCCCGTAATCGGGATGGAAGCCGATTGGGAACACCGACGAGTCATAGCGAATGCCCATCTCGCGCATAATTTCAAGCGACCACCAGGTCCGGCGGGTAACCGAGAACGAAGGTGCGCGGAAACCGCAAACAGGCCGCGTGGCGAGCTTCGCAAGAACCTCGAGCGACCGACCCAGGTCCGATCGAAACTCATCCGGCGTCATTTTCGTGATCAGGCGATGGGCATAACTGTGGGTTGCGATCTCGTGGCCGCGGCGCTCCACTTCGCGGATTAAATCGGGATGGCGCTCAGCCACCCAGCCAAGCACGAAGAAAGTGGCTTCGTAGCCATGCCTGGCGAGCAGGTCCAGAAGGGCGAGGGTCGGCTTCTCCACGCGGGATTCGCAGGTATCCCACTTATTGAAGGGAATCGCCTCGCTGAGATTATAGACGCAAAACCATTCTTCGAGATCGACGGAGAAAACGTTCCGCACTGGTTGCCGATTCATCGCCAGGTTCCACTACACTGTCTTATCCGTATCCAGAAACGTGAGCCCGCGTTGCTTGAGAATCGGAATAGCTCTCGCCAGAACGCCGCTCGTATCCCAACAATAAACCTGAAGCGCGAGCGGGAGATAACCGAGCCGCATCGCGCGCCGGCACGATGCCCGGCTGAGCAGCAACATCTCGCAGGCCTTCGCGTCGATTTTGCGCAACGTGCGCCACAGTGCCGCGTGATCGGTAAGCGATCCTGCTTCCGGTGCGGAGAGCAGCCTCGCCATACCGCCGACGTCGGCAACCCGCACCGGGCCGGATTTGAACAGGCGGAGGTAAGAGGCGAGAAGCGCTACTTTGCCAGCGGCCGGGGAGGCGCCTGGTTGCGCGGAGATTGGGGTTGCCGAACGGCCGAATGCAAGCAGCCACTCCATCGGAATGGAAGCACGGCTGTAAATTCCCGAGACAGCGCGCAGCAGGGAGCGGGCCGCGGGCGATGCCACGCGAGAGCCGTAATCGGCGATCATGCGCGAAAGGTCGATGGGATGCACACCCCGCCAGAAACCGTCGTAGTGCTGCCAGCGGAAAGCCTTGTAAAGCCTCTCGGCATCGGCTGTAATGCCCATACCGAAGATTGCCGGATACCATTGCATGACCTGGCGGATCAGGAGCGCGCCCGCGCCCGGGGCGCCCGGCAGCGAAGCAACCTGGAACATATAGTGCCAGCGCAGCGTTTCGGCGCCGAGCCGAAGCTCGGATGGCAGCAGAAAAGCCACACATTGAAAAGAACCGTCCTGATGACGCATTACCGCCAACTCCACGCCAAAGTCTCCGAAGGCGTGGAAGCGCTCCGGGCTATCCAGAACGCGCTGATAGGGGAAACGGGCGTAACAGACCTGCGCGGCCCGCTCATATTCGGCCGGGGTGGGGTGAACGATGCGATCAAATGCGGCCACGTTGCGCCCTGATCACGCTCTGATTATGCGGAAACCCGTCCGAAGCTCAGGCGATGTAAACATACCGGAGGAAAGAGAGCAGCAGATCATTGCCATCCCAGAAGCGATTGAAATTGAGCGCCTGGCCCACCGGCACCAGCCGATCGAGACCGCGGCCGTTGAGCCGGGCTGCAAAAGCGGCCAGCTCGCTGCGGTCGAAACCAAAATAAGTGAGCGTCTGGTCGCGGCGCGAAACAAAGGGGAGCAATTCCTCCAGCGCCGCGATGCGGTATTGAAACAACAGGCCTCCTCCGCAATGATCGCGCGTGAGCTGATCATACCGATCCAGGCCAAGCACGGCGAACTGGCCAAAATCCTGATAGGACGACGCTGCCGCCCCCATCGCTTCGGCGCAGGCGAATGTGAAGCGCGCCATACGCGTAGCGGGCGTTGTCTCATACTGCTTCCTGATGGCGTGCTGCTGGAGAAGATTCAGGAAATCGGCCGAGGCGGTGGCCGCCCCATCAGCGGACCCTTCCCAAAAAACAAGCCGCGGCGATGAGCAAGCCATCTGATCAAACCAGAAGGTGTCGTTGAAGAATTGTTCTGCGATGGGGCGCCGGTCAGCGGCTTCGAGGTAGCTGGAGGCACGCAGCACGGCGAACGAATAGCGGTCCGGAAACGTCAGCTCTCGCGCATGCGGTGGAAGAGGGATGGCGCGTATCGCGTTCACGCTGGCGTCTCCGCCCCAAATCACGCGAATATCGGCGCGGGCTGAAATGGCTTCGGTAATCTCACGCTCATGCCCATAGCGAAGCATCAGCGTGCTGCTCGCGAGCGCGGGAGCGGATTGAAGAACAGCATTGAATAACCGGCACAGGATTTCCGTCTGCGGCGAGACGCGGTGCGAGAGCCGCACGACGTTGCGATTGCCCGCCAGCACCGAAAGCAGCCACGAGTAAACGAAGATGGTATCGACGTTGGCCGGAGGAATGTGGAAGGCCACTCCTTGTGGCGCCAGCAACGCTCCGGCGCGGCGCTCCTCGAGAAACGCGTCGCGCAGACGGACCAGCTCAGCCTTCCGCATCCAGAACGCGAGCGCCTGCAGCTCAGGATAATGGGCCGCCTCGGAATCCTTGAAAATGGCGCGAGAGAAATCCGCGCAGAATCCGATCACTTCATCGGCGAAGGGCGCAAGCGAGGGCGAGGCCACCACGCGATCGAGCGCCGCCTCGAGCGAAACGGATTCGACTGCTGGCACCACCTGTTGAACCGTCATGTGCGCGCCTCGATGCCCGCGGGTGGCGCGGTAGCGGCCTGGACTGCGTGCACGTCGCTGCATCCTCGAAGCTCCGCCTTCGGCACACGCCCAATCACGGAGAACCGTTTTCCGGAGCGCCCGCAAATTGATGTGTCGATGCCGTCCACAACGCCGAGGTCCTCCGTCAGAATCGAATGTCCCGGATAGCTGAGAGGCAGCACGCTCACCACTTGAATCAAGCCGGGCTGGCCGATGGGCTGTTCAGCAAAGGTGAGCGGATCGCGAATGATGACGTCGGCAAAGTTGGGCGGATAAAGAAAACCGTCCTCGCCTTCCAGATAAACGCTTCCCACCTGCTCGACCATGCCATAGAAGTTGTAAACGCGGGTGAGCCCGAATTCGTCGGCTAGGCGGCGCCGGAACTCGGCATTGGTTATCGACAGTTCCTGAAGCTTCTTCCAGCCTCCGCTATGGATGAGAATACCGTTTGAAAGATCGAGACCCGTTCCGGCGAGCCGGCTGTAAAAATACTGCCACACCATAAACGTAAAGCCAAAGATCAGGAAGGGCCCTCCGCCGAACTTATCGAGAAACGCGCGAAGGCCCTCTCCATCAAGCTGCATCTGCTCATCCAGCGCGTAGAAATGCTGGCGGCCGAAAGTCGCCATCCCAAGCACGCCGGCGGCCCGGGCGCTAAACCGGCGGCGATCCTGCACGAGGGATGCGCTCTCGATCAGAATCATCGGAAGCCGGTCAGGCCCGAGGACGTGGGTCATGATGCGGCTCAAGGCGGCAGTCTGGCGGCGGGCGGTTTCGCGATCGAGAACGATCTGACTCACCTGTTGGCCGGTAGTGCCGCTCGAGGTAAGCGTTTTGAACACCTCTTCCTCGGGAATAGATTTCAGACGGTGAGTCTTGAAGAGACCGACGGGAAGGAACGGGACCTCGGCCACGCGCTGGGCCTCGAAATATCCTGGATAAATCACCTCCAGCAGGCGCGCATACTCAGGGCAGCGCTCGCGATGCCACGCCGTCAGCCCATTCAACAGAGGTGTAAGCTGCGCCTCCTTATCCGCCTGCGGCAGCGAAAACTGGCGGAGTGCGAGAAGCTGCTCAAATTCCATGGCAGTGCTCATATCGAGAGTAGGGCCTGGTAGTCGATTTTGCCGCTCCCCTTGGTGGGCAGCTTGTCGACGCGGACAAACTCAAAAGCCAGATAGTTAATCTGCAGGCGCGAAGCGAGATCGCGCTGGTACGCGGCAAAGGCTGCGTCGTCGCCATACTCGCAAAAAATGCGCAGCTTCTCGTCGCGGCTGACCACGGCCGTGGGTCCGTGTTTGCGCAGCATGTCCTCCACCTCGTCGAGATTGATGCGGAGGCCGTAGAGCTTGGCGTCGCGTTTCGCGCGGCCCGCCATGTAGATGAACCCGTCTGAGTCGATCGACGCCATGTCGCCAGTGCGCAGGACGCCGCCGAGAACGTCGCCCAACGAAAGATCCGAGCGGCTGTCGGCATACCCCATCATGACGTTCGGCCCCGTGTAAACCAGTTCTCCCATGTCACCAGTCGGGGCGGGTACGCCGGGCTCGATCTCGATGGAGACGGCGCCGCCAGGGATCGCCTTCCCCGCTGAGCCGGGCTTGGCGAGCACAATCTGGCTGGGAAGAATCGCGATACGGGCAGTGGCTTCCGTTTGGCCATACATGACGAAGAATCGTCCACCCCGCTTATGCATGAGGTCGGCAAACCTGGCGACGAAGCTGGATTCTAGCTTGCCGCCCGCCTGCGTCAGCGTATGGAGCGACGGCACGTTGAGGGCCTCGAGCCCGAGCCGGTTAAGAATCTGGTAGGAATAGGGCACGCCCGCAAATGAAGTGCACTGGTAATCGCGAACCGCCGCCCAGAAACCCGTCGAGGTGAGGCCCTCGTCAGTCAGCACCAGGCTTGCGCCGCACAGTAAATGCGTATTGAGCACGCTCAAGCCGTAAGAATAGTGAATCGGCAGGCTGGTGATGGCGCGGTCGTCTTCGTGAATGGCCAGCGCCTCGGAAATCGATCGCGCATTCGAAGCCACGTTTTTGCGAGTGAGCCTGACGAACTTCGGACTGCCCGTACTGCCGGAAGTCGATAGCAACAACGCAAGCTGTTCATTGAGATCGCCCGAGAGTGGTGCAGCGGCTCGCCAGCAGCCGGAACAAACTTCAGCGATCGAGCCGGGGGGCATAACCGAGGCCGAAATGAATTCCGGACGGTATAGATCGATCAGGTGCTGCTTCAGCTCAGGGCGAAGATGATCGTCGAGCAAAGCGACGGCGTGGCCGGCTTCCAGGAAAGCGAGGTAAACCAGAATCGAGCGGACGTCATTCCGGCAGAAATCAAAAACCAGTGCTTTCGGGAACTCGCGTAATGGCCGGGCTATTTCCTCAACCCGGGCGGCTAGCTCGGCATAAGTCAGCCAGCGCGATTCGTGGGGATCGAAGAGCGCGTTCAGCGTGCCGTGGCTATCGATGGAAAAAATCACAGTTTCTTCGCCTGTCTGTAAGCGAGCGGCAGGTGCTTACTCGGGCGACCGCCGCAGGGGCTACAGAATCATGCCACCATCCACCCCGATTACTTGACCGGTAACATAGCAAGCCAGATCGCTCGCCAGAAAGAGGATGACTTTTGCTACGTCCTCGGGCTGGCCGGCGCGACCCATCTTGATTCCAGCCAGAGCTTCAGCGAGCTTAGCTGCAGGCAGATCTTTCACCAACTCGGTTTGAATAAATCCCGGAGTCACCGCGTTCACGCGAATCCCTTTAGGCGCAAGCTCCTTGGCAGCAGACTTTGTGAGACCCAGCAGGGCGGCCTTCGTCGCGCTGTAAACGGCCTGGCCCTCCTTGCCGAGGCTGCCGATGATAGAACTCACATTGATAATCGCGCCCGACTTATTGCGCGTCATCAGTCGCGAAGCTTCCTGCAAGTGAAACAGCGGGCCTTTGACGTTCACCGCCAGCGATTGGTCGACAAGCGGCTCAGTAATCATGCCCAACACGCTGTCCTGCATAATGCCTGCGTTATTCACCAAAACATCCAGCCGTTTGAATTGTTTGAATATCTCCACGTAACAAGCTTTCACAGCCGGCGTGTCGGAGGCATCCGCGCAAAACCCGATGGCGGTAGCGGAAAAACGGGAGCGAAGCTCAGCTACTCGTTCATCGAGCAACTGCCGATTGGCCCGGCTGTTGAGGATCACCACCGCGCCATGCTGGGCAAACAACTGAGCGGTCGCCCAGCCGATTCCTCGCGTGGATCCAGTGACGAAAGTGATTTTTTCGTCGAGCATTTGTGTTTTGGGCGTTGCGTCTGGCCTCAGGCCTCGTGCCCTGGCCTCCAGCGTGTTAGGCGTTTAAATCGACGCCGAGCTTAGTGACGATTTCCTTGGCTTTGGCGAAGCTGCTCATGGCGATAACGTCTTCAGTGGGGAACATGATATCGAACGAATTCTCGATCTCGGCAACCAGATTCATGTGCGCCACAGAATCCCACCCTGGAGTAACAGCGTAAGCAAGAGCCTCAAAATCACTGCCCGCCGGAATGCCGAGCGCTTGCACAAACGCAGCCTTAAGCCTGTCGAGTCCAGTCATAAAACGGGCCCGCGGCCCCTGATTCTCCTGTCTTTGGATGGCGTCGCGAAGGCGCGCCTCGCTCGTAGTGTAGCCCATTGTCGCGTTAGCGATTGCGCGTCAATCGTCGGGTAGTGTCTGAAATGTGCGTTGAAGGCAGAAGGGCGTTAGGCCCCGGCGCTCGGTGTTGAGGGCTGGGTTTCCGCCTCGGTCTCCGCCAATCCGCGCAATGGCGCGTAAATTGCGATGGGAGTGAGTCCAAAGTGATCCTTCGGACGCCCGATGGTTTCCCTAAGAGTAGACATCGCCGTGATGACGCCATCTAGCATGGGGCTAATAGGCAGCGGCGCGGAGGTGTCCCCGACCTGGCCATCCACTATTCCGACGACTGTCCAGAGGCCATCCACTACCGCGCCGAATTTCATCAAGAGAGCGTCGCTGCCAATGGTCAGGTAATCCGGCTGCATTGCTGCCCACAGGCGAAAGCCTGAGTCAGAAAGGAAAGTCATGTGGAGTAGGTGTGGTACTTCCTTGAGCACCTGCAATCCGAACTTCGCGGCAGCGGACATCTGCGATTCGTCTTGTTGCTGGCGCTGCTGTCTTTGCTTCTTCCGAGATGATGAAGGCTGACCCGCGCGCGGTGCCTCAGAGGGCATGAATGCACGAAAAGTAGGCTCCCACAAGTTGCGCATGATTTTAAGATCTACAAACTGGACCACGGCATTAAACTTGACAAGTGAGCCCATGCGCGCCTTCTCTAACGGCACTGCAAAGTTAACTTCTAGGTCTTGCAGGAATGAATATGCATGCGTCCAGAACGGATCGTATGTCTCCTCGGACGACTCGGAAGAAGTTCCGGAAAGCGTCCCTTCAGTCGATGCCACAAACGCTGTGCCGGAGACCTTCCCTTCTTTGCTGTGGCTCTTTTGAAAAACAGATTTCAGCCCGACCAGCACTCCCTGGTCGGATAACTGACCAACCAGGGATGCAATCCGCTGCCGATCAAGATAAAGAAAATCAACGGGGCTGTCTTTTTCGAGGAATAAACTTTGCGCCATTTTGCAACCGCGTCTCTACGCGATCCTCGAATTCTCGACGCTGCTGAATGGATTCCTCGCCAAAAAGATCCTCCGCGACATCAACAAGTCGTTTCGCTAAGGGGTCAACGCGACTCTGAAAATATGAGCGGAGCTTGGTTTCGTCGGCAGTTTTGCGTGCGGCCATTCCGAGGACCTAGTTTCAAATATACAGGATTCAGGCCCCGACGTGTACTTCACGCCAGAAGACGCAGATTTCAGACACCACCAATCGTCGGGATTACGCTGCCGGCCGGCCGCGGTGACGCGCCTCAGTCACCTTCCACAGCTTGTGTGGCGGAACGAAGAAGACGGCGACTGCCGCCCCCGCGGCCGCGAGCATCACGACGACGATGCGCGCCGGGGCAGTGATGCGCTTGATAGAGACGCCTTCCGGAAGCCAGAAATCCAACAGAGCAGCCAGGTAGAAGACTGCTTGAGCGACGACGGCGACGGCGGCAAATGGCGGCGGTAGCCAGAAACTCGAGGCCAGGAGCACCAGGAAAAGCCAGGGAAGCGCGAGGCGGCCGAGCTTGTAGGAAACGAAGTGGAACAGAAGGCGGTTCTTCGGCGTGAGCAAAGCCGGACAGCGCATCACAGTTTGATAAATCCCGGCTTGCGTGCGGATCTTGCGCGTGAACTCGCTCTTTACCGAGAACGGATACTCGAGGGCGCGCGCCTGTTCATCCACAATCACGCGATAGCCCTGAAAGAAGGGCCCCAAAGGCAGGAACATGTCGTCGAGCAGCGTGTCGGCCGGCATGGGCCGCGCCATCGACCGGCGTATGGCATAAAACGGCCCGGTGGCGCCGAAGGTTGAGCCGAGCTTCCCGAGATCCTTGCGTATGGCGCGCTCGTAACGCCAGTAAAGCGACGTATTCGATTCCTCCGAATCGCCGCCCTTGCGCATGGGGAGGTCGCCACTGACGACGCCGATAGCGGGGTCGGCAAAGCAGGCAACCATTTCGCGGAGAGAATCGGGCTCGAGTGTTTGGCGTGCGTCGGTGAGCACGAGAATGTCGCCGGTGGCGAGCTTCATCCCGGCATTGATTGCGGCAGGTTTGCCGCCGCGCGGCAGCTCGACAACCTGGATTCCGCGATCCGCGTATTGGGCAGCGATGCGTGCCGTACCATCGGTCGAGCCATCGGAAAGCACGATCACCTGCAAAAGCTCTTTCGGATAATCCAGAGCGACCACGGAATCCAGCTTTTCTGCAATAAATTTCTCGCCGTTGAAGACCGCGATGAGCATCGAGACCGGCTTGGTCTCGTAGCGCTTTTGCGGCAGCCGTCCGAAGCGCGCCGCCAGCACCTTCAGCAGAAGCGGGTGGCCGGCGATCACATAAACAATGAGCGCCGCGCTCAACAGAAACACCCACGAGCCGATGTGCACGGGAAACCACATTCTCGCACGCACGGCGTTCGAAGCAACTTGCTGCAAAGGTGGAGCTCCGAGCGGCTCACGCACCTTCGCTAGGATCGCGTTATGAGGATTCTCTACTTCTCCTCGCGGGAGTGCTGGCCGCTGAACACCGGGGCGCGGCTTCGCGACTACCACTTTGCGCGCCAATTGGCCCGTCGAGCCGAAGTAACCTACTACGGGCTGAGAAACCAGAACGATCCGCCAATGGTGCCAATACCGGCCGACGCTGGCCTGCAGGAACAAGTGATCGTGGAAAAAGATGAGTCCTACTCGCCAGGCAAGCTGCTCAAAGGCTTGATCGGACCCGTGCCGGTGACGCTCCTCAACTGCCAGAACGAACCCGCGAAAGCCACGCTCGAGAAGTTGCTCCTAAAGTCCGCGTTTGACTCGGTGCAGCTCGAAGGGGTGCACCTGGTGGGCTACGTGCCAACTATTCGCAGCGTGAGCCCGAATACAGCGATCGTTGGCGACTGGCACAACATCGAATCCGAGATCATGCGCCGCTATAGTCAAACCACATCCGGATTGGCTCGGAAACTATACGCCCGCCGGACGGCCGGATTGATCGAGGACATGGAATTGCGTTTACTCAGGGCTTGCGATATTCACAGCATCGCGAGCCAACGAGAGCTCGAGCGATTGCGGCAGCGTGAGCCGAAGGCAAAGCTGGTGGCCGTCGGAAACGGCGTGGATGTGGAAGCCCACTCACCCGCGGAGATTGAAGCAGCTTGGAATCGTATGGACGCTCGTGAGCGGCCCGCCGAAGGCAGTGTGCTCTTTGTCGGATCGATGGATTATCACGCTAACATCGACGGCGCGATCGAATTCGCCCGCCAGATTTGGCCGCGTTTTCAAGAGGCCGAGAGAAACAGCAGCGCGGAAGCCGCGCGGGAGTTTGTGATTGTGGGCCGCAACCCCGCGTCGGAGGTTACGGCACTCGCGGCTACGCCGGGGATTCGTGTCACAGGGACCGTGCCGGACGTTCGCGGATACTATCGCGGAGCGCTCGCGGTGGCGGTGCCCCTTCGAATCGGCAGCGGTACACGTCTGAAGATTCTGGAGGCAATGGCGGCGGGAGTGCCGGTGGTATCGACACGGTTGGGCGCCGAGGGGCTCGAGGTGGTCCACGGCGAGAACATTCTGCTGGCGGAAACGCCGCAGGAGTTCATCCGAGCGCTTCAAGACCTGAGAGGTGGGAATTCGTTGCGGGAGAAGGTTGTAGAAGGCGCGCGGCGCCTGGTGGGTTCCGAATACGACTGGCCGCTGCTGGGAAAAAGGCTGTTCGAGGCGCACCGGGAGGCGGTGCGCCGTCTCAACAGCCCCTAGGGGGCGAGCATCCAGTCCTTCTTGATCTTGCAGCGCAGGGCATCGCGGCCAGTGCGCGCGCCTACTGATCCTAGTCTTGCGGCGTGCCTACCAGGCCATCCGTGTTTCCTTGCGAATCAACATAGAACCCGACAATCTGTCCCAAGCCGTTGACACCATTGATCGTCGTTGTGCCGATTCCGTCAGGATCATCGACTGACTGGAAGTGGCCTTTGCGATACACGAATCCATGGCACAGTCCCGCCGCATCTGTATAGCTACCAACTACTTCCTCCTGGTCATTCAAGCCGAACGCCTCAGTAAGTGTTGCGTCGGGAAAGTCGAGCTGAACAAGTTCCCCTTCAGCCAAGAGAAAACCATGGGTGGCGCCGCCACCGTCGATGAAGAATCCGGAAATTGATCCCCTGTCGTTGATGCCCGTTGCTTGGCCGCCACCAGTCGCGTTAGGAATCGTAAGCGCCATAAACACCCCGCCGTTCCTGTCGACGACATAGGGATGATCGATGCCAAGGGCGTCAGCGTAGTAGCCGGCCGCCTGATCAAGGTTGTTCAGGCCGAGAAGCTGATTGAACGTCGTGCCCGGAAAATCCACGGTCAGGAATGTGTTGTCGAAGTGAAAGAATCCATGATTGTTCCCGGCAGAGTCGATGTAAAAGCCATCAGTGTGCTGAAGATCGTTAATTCCGATGACCTGTGTCTGCATTGAGCCTGGAAAGTTTTCCGGGTCAAAGTAGTTAGGTAGGGTCAGCACGAAGCCCTTGTTGGGATGCCCGGTCGCTCCGCTCCCGTGATAACCGGCGATCTTATCGTCCTTGTTGATGCCGAGTAACTGGGTGAAAGTATCACCGGGGAAAACGATTGTCTTAAAGCTATAGGCAACCTCGCTCGCCGACCTCGGGTCGTCGTCGTTGATCGTGCGGCTCTGGGCCCACGCGGACGTGCCGAGAAGGGCTGCGAGAGCGACGCCGAGGGAAACCCGTTTCATTGTCCCCCTTCGGCCTAACTGATGAATGGTAACTTGTCTCATGGTCATTTTCTCCTATTGGTTGGTTGGTAAATTTCAGCGATTGCCGCCTGGATTGCAGGACGGGCCGCAAAGACTTAAGCATGTAAGCTCAACCTGATCTGCTCCTCGATGGTTTGCCGGTAGCGGTTCTGACGACGTTGCGCGCCTACAGCACTGTCCGTTCACTTATGTAAGCGACACTTCCCGCGGAATCCCCTCACGGCCGGCAAGGGATTTGTTCAAGCGTTCGTTGAGTTGGCTTCGGGCCAAGCCCGCCTAAGCGGGGTTGGGTGGGGTAAGGTTGAACCAGAATGCACGATTTGGCCGCGACGCTATTGGGTACCGGCAAGTTCCCGACCCTGGCGGCCAACATCAATTAACAGGCGTGACATTTCCCGCGGAATTCCCTTGTGCGGCGAGGAGATTCCTGACTGCCGCCGTCCGTTGATTTTTTCAGGACGGCCCATGAGCCTTTTGGGCTATAATCCATCGCGAGGGCCATCGGGTGAGTCGTAGTTGGCCGTCCCGGCAAATTTTCCCGGCTCGGTCCAAAGGCTGGCTGTTTCCATTTGGCAAGCTCCCGGCGAAGCTAAAGGCAGGGGGTGTGGGGCTTGGGTTGACGCAGGTCTCCGTGTGTGTACGCCAATTGAGGAGGCAAACCGCGGTTGCCACAGGACCCGCAAAACGTGACACTCCTTCTCCACCAATGGAGGAGCGGCGACGACCGTGCCCTTGATGCGCTGATGCCGCTGGTCTACGGCGAGCTTCGTCGATTGGCCGCGCGATACTTGAACGCCGAAAGGCCCGGCCACACCATGCGGGCGACGGAATTGGTGCATGAAGCGTACATGCGCCTGGTGGGCGCGGAAGTCGGGTGGCAAGACCGTGCGCACTTCTACGCGGTGGCCGCCCGATTGCTCCGTCGCATCCTCGTCGAGCATGCCCGATCGCAGAATCGGCTGAAACGCGGCGGTGGCGAAGAGCGCGTTCCTTTGGATGAAGCCATTCTGGTGTCGCGGGAGGCCACATCGACTGTGTTGAGCTTAGATGACGCTCTGCAGCGCCTGGCGGTGCTGGATTTGCGCAAGAGTGAAGTCGTTCAGCTGCTTTTCTTCGGCGGGCTGACTTACGATGAAACAGCCGTCGCTCTCGACATCTCTCCCGCAACGGTCCACCGCGAATTGAAATTAGCCAAGGCCTGGCTGCATAGGGAACTGGCGCAGAGCCAGACGTAGGTGAAAAGGCATGGACTCCGCCGATCGCTGGCAACGGATCGATGAGCTCTTCTATGCCGCGCTCGACCTGGAACCTCAGGCTCGTCCCGCATTCCTTCAACAAGCGTGCGGCGTGGACATTGAGCTTTTGAGAGAAGTGGAGTCGCTTCTCGATTCTTCGGCACAGACGCTGGAATATGCCCGGGAGGCAGTCCTGCAATTAGCCCATCAAAACCTCGAGCCGCAGCCCGCGGGCAGGCAGGTGGGCGCCTACGAACTCCTGCGGATCATCGGCGAAGGAGGAATGGGGACGGTTTACCTGGCAGCCCGCGCCGACGAGTTGTATCGGCAGGAGGTGGCGATCAAGCTGATGCGCCCTGGCTTCGGGCCGTCCCAGGGCATGCTTCTTCGTTTCAGCGCTGAACGGCAGATTCTCGCGAATCTGAATCATTTCAACATCGCGCGCCTTCTCGATGGCGGCATGACCGCCGACGGTCTCCCGTACTTGGTAATGGAATATGTGAACGGCATCGCCATCGACGACTATTGCCGTCAGAACAATCTTTCTGTCGATCACCGGCTCCAGATCTTCCGTACTGTTTGCGCCGCCGTGGAATACGCGCACAAGAGCCTGGTCGTCCATCGCGACATTAAACCTGCCAACATTCTGGTAACTACGGAAGGCGTACCCAAGCTACTGGACTTCGGCATCGCAAAATTGCTTAATCCGCAGGCAGGCAGCCTTGCGCCCACACGAACCCTCGAGCGGGCGATGACGCCAGAGTATGCCAGCCCGGAGCAGTTGCGTGGGGATCAAATCACCACCGCCACCGACGTTTACGCCCTCGGGGTTCTGTTGTACGAACTGCTCACGGGAAGACGTCCGTTTCAGTTGCGAACGAAAAGCCCGCTCGAGGTGGCGCAGATCATCTGTGAACAGGATCCGGAGCCGCCCAGCCGGGTAGTGACGGCAAGCCCCGAACGAGGCGCTCAGCACGCCGCTGCCCGAAGATTGAGGGGTGATCTCGACAACATCGTGCTCATGGCGATGCGCAAGGAAGCATCCCGCCGGTACACGTCCGTAGCGGCGCTATCCGCGGATGTGCAGGCGTACCTCACCGGATATTCGGTTCATGCGGGTGCCGACAGTTGGAGCTACCGCGGAGGAAAGTTTGTGCGGCGGCATCGCGTCGCGGTGTCCGTGGCAATCGTTGCGGTCCTGGCGCTGATCGGCTTCAGTGCCGGCATGGGCCTGTTGGCGCGGCGTGCCACCGAACAGCGGCGCATCGCCGACGAGCAGCGCCTGGCGGCGCAACGCGAGGCAGATTTCCTGACTGGCATTTTCCATGCATCCACACCGGAGACAGCGAAGGGAAGTGAAATCACCGCTCGTGAACTTCTCGATCAAAGTGCGAAACGCATCGATACTGAACTGGCCATTACCCCGGAAGTGCAAGCGACGCTGCTTTTCAACCTCGCCGACGCCTACGAACAGCTTGGACTCAATGACCAGGCCCAGCCATTGCTCGAGCGGGCCTACAGCCTGCGCAAGAAGCAGTTCGGCGATGGAAGCTTCGTTGTTGCCACAACCGCGGATGCTCTCGCCCACGCTTACCGGATGGGGGGGCACTATGCCAAAGCCGAAGTGCTTTTCCGCCAAGCGCTACAGACCGCGCAAAAGGCTCCGGGCGACAACACTCCGGCTATCGCCAAAATGCTCAGTGACTTGGCGTTTTGCCTGTACTCGGAGAGCCAGGATGCCGAGGCTGCGTCGCAGTTTAGGAAGTCGCTCGTTCTCAACCCGAAACCGGACAACGGCGACGGAGCCATCACGCGAAGCCTCCTCGCTCAGGTCCTCGATCGCAAAGGGGATCTCTCCGGCGCCTGGCAGTTGGGGAACGAGGCCGTCGAGATCTTAGAACGGGTTGAAGGTCCCACTTTTCATCTCGCAATAGCGCGCCATATTCTCGCCGGCGTTTTGCGGGATATGGGAAATCTCCTGAAGGCGGAAAGACTCGAGCGGCAGACGCTCGTGCTTTGGCGCAAGGTCGGTGGCAGCCATGTCGACGTGGCTTACTCCATCGACAACTTGGGCGTCATTCTGCTTGCCGAAGGGGGTTGGAAACAGGCTCAGCCCCTACTCTGGGAAGCCCTCTCGATTCGACAAAAACAGTTCGGGGCGGAGCATCCGCTGGTGGGCACTTCCCTATTGAATTGGGGTCGGGTGTTGCAGGCGAAGGGCGACTACAAGGGCGCCGAAGGGTATTTTCGTCAGGCGCTTGATATGCAGCGTGAAACTATCGGCCCCCAGAGCTGGAGGCTGGAGAACGTGCTCGAGAACTTTGCTCTGCTGCAGCTCGATCGCGGCGATTATCCCGGCGCCGAACGCTACGCCAGACAGGCTCTGGAGATGAGCCGGCGGCTGGGTGGCGAGGTACATCCGGACGTCGCCACGTCGCTCGTCGACGTGGCGTTAGCGCGAGAGTTGCAAGGCGATGCCGCCGGCGCGGAGCCGCTGCTTCGCACAGCGTTGGCGGTTCGCAAAAAGCTGTTCTCACCGGGGCATCCCGCGATCGTGGCTGCCCAGACACGTCTAGGAGAAGCGCTAATAGAGGAAGGAAAACCGCAGCTTGCCGAGCCAATCCTTCGGGAGGCCGTAAATTCCGCCCATCACGAGCCCTTTCCACTCCTTGCGTGGCAGGTCGCCGCGCCGGAGCATGCATTAGGAGTTTGCCTGGCGAAACAAGGTTACGCTGCCGAGGCAGAGACGCTCTTGAAAAACAGCCGTGTACCTCTTAATTCCTATCCTGAAGCAGCCGTCCGGTGGTGGATGCTGCGCCATCTTCAGAACCTGTAGGAAGACGTCCTTTCCCCTCTAATTCTCTCCTCTATTTCCTCCACGTCGCGGGTCAGACGAGATCTCGAACTCACCCACAACGTGCGCCCCTAAGCGCCGATGCGGTTGCCAACTTCGGCCTGCAGCGCGCTGAGGCGGTCGACTTCCACCACCATGTCGCCATTCTCATTGATGTCGAATGCTGGGGCGAAGCGGGCGCCCCAAATCACTTCGTCATGGCGATACGAGAAGCGCTGATGGACGACCTGACCGAAGGTGTCATCCGTGGCCTTAAGCAGAATCAGGAATTCCATTTGGAGACGCGCGAAATCGGCGGCGGCTTTGCCGAAGAGCGGGCTCGCCTCGTCAATCGGATGAACAATGGTCCAGGTAAGCGGGAAGAATAGAAGGCCGGGACGTTCAAGGGTAAGCGGAAAGTAGCGGCGCTCCTGCCGCCCATTTATCGTTTCCACGGTCATCACCAGTACCTGCGCGCTTATTTCCATAAGCGTGTTCGACCGCCGGTTCACCACCCGGAACTGGAGGGCCGTTGCCTCCTGATACGGCGAAATCAGCATCTGTTTGCTGAACCCGATGCGGGCGGAGGGGCGGGAGACGCGCCCAACTAGCAGACCCGTGCCTACCGCGAAGCCCATCACGCCGACTAATCCTTCCAGCGCGGCAATTGCGTTGGCTCCGATGCCGACAGGGGAGATACCGCCATAGCCGACGGTGGTCAGAGATTGGCTGCTGAAAAAAAAGGCGTTCAAGAAACGCTCATAGCCGTACGGCGATTCGGCTCCGTGCAGATGCTCAACGCCGATCAGCATGTAGGCGCCGGCGAATAGAAAATTCAACACAACAAACGCCGCCAAAATAATTGCGAAGAAGGTTGTCCACGAAACATTGATGAGATAGAGGTAGGGGTGAATGTCGTGCCAGTTCGTGCCCCGGCGAATTACATTAAAGCGGCCATCCGGCCGGATTGTGCGCCGCAGCGAGTGAGTAAATTTTTGAGTCAGGCCAGGATCAAAAGTCGGCTTGTTCATTAACCGCGATGATAGGCTATCCCCGCTGAGGCAGATCGACTCAGCCGCCCCTTCATAAACGTGGGGCGGACCCCCGGGTCCGCAGCCGGCCCCCTGGCCGGCTCTTCTCGCGCCGGAAAGCCTTCTGCGGTCAGCCTAAGAAAGTCCCGCCCTCTGCGCCGCGATCTCGGCTACCGCTGACCAGTCCAATTCGCTCATCCCTTGTTCCATGGCCGCAATCATGTTGTCGCGAAACAGCTCGGCAACTGGCATCTCGGTGCCCGCCTCTCGGGCGGCGTCGAGAACCAGATTGACATCCTTCAAGCCCAGCCGCAGGAAAAACGACGCCGGCAGATACCGCCGGTCCGCAAGAATGCCGCCGTAAAGCTTGTACACCGGGGACGCAAACAACTCATTCGTGACATCCAAAAACAAGCGATGGTCCACGCCCGCTTTGCGCAGCGAGGCGAAGGCCTCGGCAAAGGCCTCGATCAGGCTCATGATCATGAAATTGCCGCAGAGCTTCACGGCATTGGCTTGCCACGCTTCGCTCCCGATCACTATGGTGCCGCGCCCAATCGCATCCAGCAGCGGCTTCACGCGCTGAAACGCCACTTCCGGGCCGGCCGCCACCACCAGCAGCCTCTTCGCCGCAGCCGCTTCAGGCCGTCCAAAGACCGGCGCGCTTACATAGAACTGGCCGCGCGCCTGGTGCTCGTCAGACAATCGCCGCGCCAAGGCGAGGCTGATTGTGCTGTTCGAAACGTGTGTCGCCTCCGGAGCGAGTCCGGCGGCGAGACCGTCCTCAGCGAAGACAATCTGCTCCGTAGCGGCATCGTCGGCAAGCATGCTGAAGGCGACATCGGCGCCACGTGCAGCCTCGGCCGGAGTGCTGGCGACGTCTGCTCCCGCGTCGGCTAAGGCCTTGGTTTTTTCCCGGGTCCGATTGAATACCGTGACCTGATGACCTGCTACGAGCAGGTGGCGTGCAATCGCAGCGCCCATGTTTCCCAGTCCGAGATATGCGATCTTCACGCTTCCGATTGTATTCTCGCGTCCCGCCTAAGCCCAGGTGTAGCCGAGTTTCGCAATCGGCAGCGACCGAATGCGGCGGCCGGTGGCGGCAAAGATCGCGTTGCACACCGCCGGAATGACGGGTGGCAAGGCAGGTTCGCCGAGGCCTGTCGGTGGGTTGTCGCTCTTCACGAAGTGAATATCGATTTGCGGCGCCTGGCGAATGCGCAGCAGGCCGTGCTGATTATAGTTGGTTTGCACCACGTGGCCGTGCGCGTCGAGCGTGATTTCCTGGTTCATCAACTCGCTGAGCCCGTCGATCACCGCGCCTTGCCCTTGCGCTTCGGCGCCGCTGGGATTAATGATCTGGCTGCCTACATCGCCGCAAACCCACATTTTGTGAACCTGAATGGCCTGCTTGGCGCTGACCGACACTTCCGCCACATGCGCGAAATAGCCCTGGAAGCTGTATTGAAATGCCACGCCAAGCGCCCTGCCGTCCGCCAGTTTGCGTTTGCCCCAGCCGGAGCGATCGGCAACCGCCTGGAGCACTGCCCGCATGCGGGGCACATCGTAGTTGCGTTTCTGGCCCCCAGCCGGCGGGGTGTCGAGCAAAGCCAGACGGAACTCGATGGGGTCTTTTTGCGCGGCGTGCGCCAGCTCGTCGATGAACGATTGCATCACAAAGCACTGCGAGTTTGCCGACGGAGCGCGCAGTGCGCCGGTTTTCAGGACCAGCGGCATAACGGACGAATACAAGCCGAAGTTGGGAACGAAGGTGGAAGGGAACTCGTTAGGCGAAATTGCGGCCGCATTGGCCCACTTCTCGCCATCGCCAAAGCTGACGAAGTGATTGCGCCAGGCGATGAGCTTGCCCGAAGAATCCACCGCGCCTTTCAGGTAGTGGAAACCTCCCGGGCGGTAGTAGTCATGGCCCATGTCGTCCTCGCGGGTCCACAGCAGCTTCACCGGCACGGGGACTTTCATCGCAATGGCGGCTGCTTCCACCAGGTAGTCGTTGGTGAGGCCGCGGCCAAATGCGCCGCCGGCGCGAAGCAGATGGATGGTGATGTCCGATTCCGGAATCGCCAGAATCTTGGAAACCAGCGCGCGGCCCCGCGCAGGTTGCTGGCTGCTGGTCCAGAGCTCCAGCTTGCCGTCCTTGAAACGGGCACTCGAGTTGCGCGGCTCCATCGGGGCATGCGAGATAAACGGATACGAGTACGCGGCTTCCAGCACCTTGGCCCCGGCGCTGAATGCCTCTTCGACGTTGCCATCTTCTTTCAGTGCGCGCTGAGGCTTCTGTTTTGACAGTTCGAGTGCGTGGCTGGCAAAACCCTCCGAGCTCTGCCGCGCGCCGGGGCCCTCGTCCCACTTCACTTCGAGCTTCGCGCGCGCCGATTGTGCAGCCCACCACGTATCGGCGACGATAGCGACACCCGATTCCAGACCCGGGTCGCCCTCAATCACATTGCCAATCTGCGTTACGGCGCCCTCGAGCGCGAACGCATACCGGACGCCAGGGAGCTTCTTCACCGCGTCGAGGTTGGCGCTCACCACTTTGCCGCCAAACACAGGGCATTTTTCATAAACGGCGTACAGCATGCCGGGCATCTCAAAATCGATGCCGAAGATCGGCTTGCCGCTGACGATGTCGGGTACATCCACGCCCAAAGTCGGGCGCCCAATGATGCTGTAAGCGGCTTCGTCTTTGAACTTGAGCGAATCCAGGTCCGGCACGGGCATGGTTGCGGCGACGGCGGCCAACTCGCCGTAACCCAGTGACCGGTCCGTGGAGCGATGGTAGACGCGGCCGTTCTTCGCATAGCACTCCGATTCGGCGACGTTCCACTGTTTTGCGGCGGCGGAGATCAACATCTGGCGTGCCGCTGCTCCCATCTGACGCATCGGGATCCAGTTGTTCGACGCAGCGCGGCTGCCACCCGTGGTCTGCCCGCCATATCTGGCGTCCAGGTCGGCCTGCTCGGTTTTGACGCTCTTCCAATCCACCTCGAGTTCTTCGGCAATCAGCATCGGCAGCATGGTCTTGATGCCTTGGCCGATCTCGGGATTCCGTGAAATCAGGGTGACGGTGCCGTCGGGAGCTATGCGGATGAAAGCGTTCGGCTCAAGCGGCGGCGCCTTATGCTGAGGCGGCTGCTGTCCGAGCGCCGCCCGCTCGATGATCGTGCCAATGAGCATGCCTCCACCGCTTAAAGCGGTCACCTGAAAAAATGAGCGGCGGGTGAGATTCATCATTGCGGGCCTTCCTTACGCGGCTGGGATCGGTCAACTTCAGGCTGCGGGTTCCACGGGAGCGCCCGGTGGCGAACCGGCATTCTGCGCATGCGCATGCGGCGTCGGGGAGCCAGTTATGAGCGCGGCCGCTTTGTGAACCGCCTCGCGAATCCGAACGTAGGTCCCGCAGCGGCACAGATTGCGGTTGAGTGCGGAATCGATCTCGGCGTCAGTGGGATGCGGAGTTTTGGCGAGCAGCGCCGCGGTCGTCATCATCTGGCCGGCCTGGCAGTAGCCGCACTGAGGCACGTCGACATCCAGCCACGCCCGCTGAACGGGATGCGAGCCGTCGGCTGACAAACCCTCAATGGTCGTCACCGGGGCGGTGACCGAAGAAACCGGGGTAATGCAGGAGTAAGCTGGCTGGCCGCCCAGGTGCACCGTGCAAGAGCCGCATTGCCCTATGCCGCATCCGTATTTGGTTCCGCGCATATGCAGCACGTCGCGGAGCACCCACAGAAGCGGTGTGTCGCCAGGAACATCGACGGTCATGGACCGCCCATTCACAGTCAGATGGATTGCCATAATGCCCTAATCTCCAGCGTAGAACTCTATCCTGGACCCGGCAAGCGGGATCGGGACGAGATGCTTGCTTAAAGAGAGGGCGGCCATTGGTTGCGCCAAGGTTACGTGGAAACGGGAACTGAGCCCGTGACCAACGTCGCGAAGCGCAAGCTCGCGGAGCACAACGAACCGGTCCAGCCGATTGTCTTGTCTTTGTGACAATTTCTCAGTGGTCTTCGTCGATTGAGATCTTGAGGGCCCGCAAGAAGCGCTGATCCTGGGTGGTTAGCTTGATACGGCCTTGCGAGTCGCGCCGCGCCGGTTCGCCGGGAGTAGCGTCGTCATGCTCGCCCTCTTCCGCCTCCTCGGATTCATCGCGCTTGTTAAACCCGATAGTGGCCTCGAGTACAAGGAACACGTCGTAGCCGGCTTTCTTGATTTCCCCGATGGCCGCGGCGATCCGGTCTGAGTCTGAGAGCGACTCATTAATCGCGTTGCCAAGCTCCTGCATCAAGCCTTTCAGTGTTTCATCCAAGACGTGTTTACTCCCTTCCGGGCACCTTCAGGTTAGCACTCAATCGAGAATACCCCAGCGCGATCCGCTCGATGGCAGATCCCACAAAACAAGTCGCGCCAGACAGGATAAACTCGGGCCTCGGGCTTGTTAACCTGAGTCTGGAATCGTCCTCGAATAAATGAAGCTTCGCGCGTCGGATGCCCGCAGGTTCGTCCACCACGTAGTGCCGCACGTGATGAAGCCCGCCCGCGTTATCTGGAACCAGGCAATCGGGGGGATATTTCTCGTGTTGGCCATCCCCGCGTTTGTGAAAGCCTGGGGATTTTACAAGGCTCTCGCCGAAGACCCTGACAGCGGAGGGCGCCTGGTGCTGACCGTGATCTTTGGAAGCGTGATGGCAGCCTTCGGCATCGCATCCTTCTTGCGCGCCTGGCGAATTTCACGCTCCTGACCCCATGACTTTCTCACTTCGGGCGAGACCGTAAAAAGCGGAGGGGGACATAGCGGCCGGGCTTTCTCACCACTACCCCTGTCCGAAAATAGCTGTGTCCCCTCCGCTTTTTACCCCGTCCATAAATGCTGCTCTCGCTCCGGAATGAGACCATCTAATTACAGTGAGAACTTCTTTGCCCCAACCTCTCGGCAGTTCCACCCCCGACCAGCTCGCGCCCGTTCCGGAACAGCCCGGCGAATTCCCATTCACCCGCGGCATCTATCCGGATATGTATCGGAAGCGGCTATGGACCATGCGGCAGTACGCGGGCTTTGGCACTGCCCAGGAAAGTAACCGGCGATACAAATACCTGCTTTCACAGGGAACCACGGGCCTCTCGGTGGCGTTCGATCTGCCCACCCAAATGGGAATGGATTCCGATCACCCGCTGGCCAAAGGCGAGGTTGGCAGGGTGGGTGTGGCGATCGATTCGCTTGCCGACATGCGCACCCTGCTTGACGGAATACGGCTCGAGGAGATCACCACCTCGATGACCATCAATTCGACGGCGGCCATCCTTCTGTCCCTCTACGTTCTGGTCGCCGAAGAGCAGGGCAGCCGGCGAAATAAACTTTCGGGCACGATTCAGAACGACGTATTGAAGGAATACATTGCGCGCGGCACTTACATCTATCCTCCGAAGCCGGCCATGCGCATCATCACCGATCTCTTTGCTTGGGCTGGGCGCGAAGTGCCCGAGTGGAACACCATTTCCATCAGCGGATACCACATCCGCGAGGCCGGTTCGACGGCCATTCAAGAAGTGGCATTCACGCTTGCCAACGGCATCGCCTACATCGAAGCCGCGATCGCCGCCGGTCTCGAAGTGGATTCCTTCGCGCCCCGGCTCAGTTTCTTCTTCAACGCGCATAACAATTTCCTCGAGGAGATTGCCAAGTTCCGCGCGGCCCGCCGGCTGTATGCCCGTATCATGCGCGAGCGCTTCGGCGCCACCAGCGATCGTTCCTGCATGCTGCGCTTCCACACGCAAACCGGCGGCTCGACCCTCACCGCGCAGCAGCCCGATATCAACATCATTCGCGTCACGCTCCAAGCGCTCGCAGCGGTGCTTGGGGGCACGCAGTCGCTGCATACCAACGGGAGGGATGAGGCGCTGTCTCTGCCGGCCGAGTCTTCGGCGCGCATTGCATTGCGGACGCAGCAGATCATCGGCTATGAATCGGGTGTGGCTGCCGTGGCCGATCCCCTGGGTGGAAGCGCGTATATCGAAGAGCTCACCGGCGCGATCGAGCAGGGCGCCCGCGAATACATCGCGCGTATCGATGCGCTGGGTGGAACATTGGCGGCGATCGAGAAGGGATTCGTCCAAACCGAGATTCAGAATGCCGCCTATGAATTCCAGCGCGCGGTCGAGGACGGCCGCCAGATCGTGGTGGGTGTGAACAAGTTTCAGGTGGATGAGCAGGCAACCTTGAAACCCTTCCAAATCGACCCCGAACTCGAGTCGCAACAAGTCGAGCGGCTGCGCGCCGTGCGTGCATCGCGCTCCCAGGCAGACCACTTAGCAAGCCTTGCGGCGCTCAAGCAAGCGGCGACTGGCGCCGAAAACCTAATGCCGCACATCCTCATTTGCTGCCGTAATCTGGCGACAGTGGGCGAGATTTCCGACACCCTACGCGCCGTCTTCGGCGAGTACCGCGAAACATTCTAAGCGAGCCCCATGCGTCAGCTTGGGGCTGTTACCCTTTCCACACCTCGCCCAGCAAACGTATCCTTTGCCCCACCCAGGCTCGAGAAACAGCTTTCCTCTCCCAAAGTGATTGAATAGTCAACATGGCCACGACCAAAATCAAGACCTCGCTCACGCGGCGTATGTTTCCCGCCGCGGCCCTTGCGCCGCTCGCGATAGCGGGCTCCCTTGAAGCGAAACCGGAGCCGGCCTCTGCTGCGTCGGAGGCCGAGAAACCCACCGGGATCCCAGTACTCAAATACGACCTCGAAAGCCAGACGCACTGGGTCGGCGAAGCGGGCTCCGCTAAGGAAGCAACCGTAGAGGAGTTTCCCGTTTCACAGAGCATCGCCGGAGTCTCCATGCGGCTGATGCCCGGCGCGATCCGCGAACTGCACTGGCACGCGCTGGCCGCGGAATGGGCCTACATCATCGAAGGCCGATGCCGCGCGACGGTGATCTCGCCCAACGGCCAGACCGAGATCGCCGAGTTTATTCCCGGCGATACCTGGTACTTCCCACGCGGGCATGGGCACGCGTTGCAGGGGCTGGGGCCTGGCGTTTGCCACTTCCTGCTGGGCTTCGACAACGGACATTTCTCCGAATTCGGGACCTTCAGCATCACTGATTGGATTGCGCACACCGATCCGGCCGTCGCCAGCCGCGTGCTGAATGTTGCGCCGTCGGTGCTTGCTCAATTTCCGAAAAAGGAACTCTACATCGGCCCTGGCGCGGTTCCCTCCGCCGCGCTCGAGGAGTTTCGTAACGCCGATCTGGAGCCAAGCCAGTTCTCGCACAAGTACCGGCTCGACCATGTGCCCGCCAAGGTCTTCGATGGCGGTACCGAGCGCATCGTGTCCTCGAAGGAGTTCCCCATCCAGACCACGCTCACTGCGGTGAAGATGGACCTGAAGCCGGGAGCTCTGCGCGAATTGCACTGGCACCCGCACGCCGACGAATGGCAGTACTATATACGCGGCCGCTCGAGGATGACCGTGTTTGGCTCGCATGGCCGCACCCGGACCGAAGAGTATGGACCCGGGAACGTGGGCTTTGTGCCGCAAGGCTATGGCCATTACATCGAGCAAGTAGGTAGTGAGCCAACCGAGTTACTGATCCTGTTCAACAGCGGCGAGTATCAGGAGATTTCTCTCGCCAACTGGCTGGGCGCCAACCCGTCCTCCATTCTCGCAGCCAACTTCGGCATTCCAGAGGACGCAATCGCGCGCCTGCCCCGCAAAGAACGCGGCATCCTGGGCCGCCAACAGCAATAAGCCCTCTTGGCGTTTTCGCCCCGTCCGATAATCCGCAAGACCCGAACCGCGCACGCGCCACCTCCCTACAATAAAAGCTTGGAGACCATCCAGATCATCGGCGCTGGACTAGCCGGCTGCGAGGCAGCGTGGCAAGCTGCCGAAGCCGGCGTGCGCGTCATCCTGCACGAGATGCGCCCACAGCGCCTCACCCCCGCTCACAAAACCGGAGCCTTCGGCGAACTGGTATGCAGCAATTCCCTGAAAAGCGAACTGGTCCACTCGGCGCCGTGGCTCCTGAAGCAGGAGATGCGCCGGATGGGCTCGCTGCTGATGCGCGCGGCGGAAACAGCCCGAGTGCCTGGCGGCCACGCTCTCACAGTCGATCGCAGCGTCTTCTCCGACGAAATAACGCGCGCGCTCGAAACTCATCCCCGCATCGAGATTCGCCGCGCCGAAGTAACGGCGATTCCACCCGACGGAATCAGCGTCATCGCGACAGGCCCCCTGACCAGTGACGCGCTGGCCCACGAGATCAGCCGCTTCACCGGCGCGGAACGGCTCTATTTCTACGACAGCATCAGCCCGATTGTGGCCGCCGATTCGGTCGACATGTCCATCGCCTTTCGCGCCTCGCGCTATGGCAAATCGATCGACCAGTCCGACGACTACATTAACTGTCCCTTCACCCGCGAGCAATACGAAGCCTTTGTCACTGCATTGCTCGAATCCGAATCCTACGAGCCGCACATTGCCGAAGACCGCACGCCTTATTTCGAAGGCTGTCTTCCCATAGAAGAAATCGCCCGGCGAGGCCGCGACACGCTGCGATTCGGCCCTATGAAGCCGGTGGGTCTCGTGAATCCGTATACCGGACGCCGCCCATGGGCGGTGGTGCAGCTTCGCCAGGAGGATCAGCGCGCCGGCAGCTACAATCTGGTCGGCTTTCAAAACCACATGAAGTTTGGCGACCAGGCCCGCGTGATGCGCATGATCCCTGGGCTCGAGGAGGCTGAGTTTCTGCGCTTCGGCCAGATGCATCGGAACACCTATATCAATGCGCCGTCGCTGCTGCTGGCGACTCTGCAACTGCGGGCCGAGCCGCGCCTGTTCTTTGCCGGGCAGATTTGTGGCGTCGAAGGCTACGCTGAATCGATTGCCACCGGGCTGCTTGCCGGCCGCTTTGCCGCCGCAATGGCTCACGGATGGCCAATCGCGCCGCCGCCGCGGGCATCCGCGCTCGGTTCCCTGTGTCACTACATCACGCAAACCGCCGCGCGGAATTTCCAACCCGCGAATATCACCTTCGACCTGTTGCCCTCACTTGATGAAGAGGCTCAGACGCGCATGCGGCACGACAAGAATGCCCGCCGCGCGGAAGTGTGCCGGCGCTCGGCGGAAGCGTTCGAGGAATATCTGGTTGGCGCCGGACGCGAGACCGTTGTGGGGTGAGAGCCGCTATGGCCACTCTCGAACAAGCCGCGAATCTCTATATCGCCGAGCTAAAACGGCGTGGCGCTTCCCCTCATACAATTCGCAATTACGAACTGGACCTCCGCCAATGGGCGAGCTACTTTGCGCCAACCCAGGAGACCGCCGCGGACGTCGCCGCAATCGATTTGCGCCTGATGCGCGAATGGCTCGCCGGCTTGTACGATTTGCGCCTCAGCCCCGTGTCGATCCGGCGCAAGCTGGCGGCGGTGCGGTCATTGTTTGATTTTCTGGTTGCCGAGGGGTTGGCCAAAACCAACGTCGCCAGGCTCGTTAAGACTCCCAAGGCGCCGCAGCGCCTGCCTGACGTGATGTCGGAGGAAAAGGCCGAGAATATTCTGGATGGCGTTGAAGGCGGTAAGCCCGAGCCTCGCCCCTCGCGCGAGCGCGATCTCGCCATTTTGGAGCTGCTCTATGGCTGTGGAATCCGCGTCAGCGAACTGGTCGGATCGAATATTGACGACTTCGATTTCGAGGAAGGCTGGCTCAAGGTTCGCGGTAAAGGCAACAAGGAGCGGCAGGTGCCGTTGCCCGAGACGGCACTGAAAGCGGTTGAGGAGTACCTGCTAAACACCAGGCAGGGTGCCGCCGTGAAGCGTAAAATCGAGGCGCCGCTTTTTGTCAACCGGAAAGGCACACGCCTGAGCGATCGCCAGGTGCGCCGCCTCGTGAAACTCTACGCGGTTTTAGCGACCGGCGATGGGACAGTTCACCCGCACAGCTTTCGCCACGCCTACGCCACTCACTTGCTGGCCGATGGGGCGGATCTGCGCTCAATCCAGGAACTACTCGGGCACGCGCGCCTCTCGACCACCCAAAAATACACGCAAGTATCTCTGCGCCAGTTAATGGAGGTCTACGACCGCGCGCACCCTAAGGCGTGACTGTGGGGCTGGCGATCTTGTCGCCTGCCATGCCCGTGGGCGAAAGAGCCCTGCCCTTGTGCGCGCCCGTTCCCTCGAAAAAATGCATAATAGGTTCCATGGCCGAAAACACCGAACAGAACGTGTCGAATCACACCCGCCTTGACCCTCCCTATCATTTCGTCCTGTCCGCGCTCTTGCTCGTTGCACTTGGGCTTGCGGTGTACCTGGTTATTCATCAACTAGGTGCCGCCAGTCTCTGGGCGCTGATTGTCACCCTGGCGTTGTTTATCATTGTCGCCAAGATGCGTCTATATCCTCTGAAGGCGCAGGACCGGGTCATCCGGCTCGAAGAACGCCTGCGCATGCAAACACTTCTGCCGGAATCACAGAGAAGCCAGATCGGTGCCCTGACCGAAGCTCAACTGATCGCGCTTCGTTTCGCCTCCGACGGCGAGCTGCCGGCACTGGTGGATGTCGCGGTCACGAAGAAACTCGCCCCCAAAGAAATCAAGCGATCAATCAAAACCTGGCGCCCCGATTACTTTAGAGTGTGAACCGGTCAGCAGCCTCTCATCGCGCTCTATCAGCGTTGATCGGCGTTCATCGGCGGCCTGTCGGTACCCGTTGCTCGTATCTATCGCGTCCGCAGATACTCCGTAAGCCACGCGGCGCCGCCGCTGCCTGACCCGCCCTCCTCGGAATCGCTGGTGGCCTTTTCCCACGCATCTCGAGTCACTGGCTGAACAGCCTCGAGCTTCTTTGCCGCAAGCGACGCATTCGCCGCCTTCAGATCCTTCGCCACGAACGCGTCGAAGCTGCCAACTTCGTCGGCGCGCTCATGGACGAGGGAATCGATTCGCGCAACGTAATAGTTCGTCGGACGCTCTTCGTCCCCCGCCAAAACGCCGTAAAGATTGGCGGCCCGCTCGCGAATTCGCTCCTCGCCGGTGATGTTGCCGCCTTCCTTGGTCGCGACGATCTTCTTGCGAATCTCATCCAACTGCGCGGCCAGATCGTTCAATTGCTTCTGGAGCGGATCATTGGCGCCAAGCTTCCCGGCGCGATCAAGGAGCCCGGCACGGATTCCATTGATGCGGTCGACATCGAATGTGAGATCGCCGAGTAGCGCATGAACCCGCATGGCCGCGGCGATCTGAAGTTTGCGGTCGGCAACCGTGTAAGTTGCACGAGGATCAATCTTTAAATCGATTGTCGTGGTGTAAGTCTCCTTGCCGCGAGTCATCTTTAGCGTGTAAGTTCCGGGGAGAATGCGCGGACCAACGATAGCGCCACCTGCGGCGACGGCCGCGGGCGGCACGCGTGGCCCTTTCAGCCGCATCGACCATTCCACCCGGCTGATGCCGCGCCGGCTGCTGGCGGGCAAGGTGTCTACCAGTTTGCCTTGATCGTCAAACACCTCGAGCTTCATCCGGCCATAGATATGGCGCTTCTTTTGGTAATAAGTGATCACGGCCCCGTCCGGCGGATTCTGTCCGCTAAAAGTGCCGTCACCCTCCGACCATCCGCCGGAAGCCGTTAGTGGCTGCTTGGTGAGCTGGGTCTTCAGGAAGACCGCGTCCTTTTCGAGTATCTCGGGAGTCAATTGCCGAAGCGGCGAAATATCATTGATGATCCAGATTCCGCGGCCGTGCGTGGCCAGCACAAGATCAGACTCGCGCGGCTGAATGGCGATATCCCGCACTGCCACGTTGGGAAATTCGCCGCCTTTGTACTGGGCCCAGTGAGCGCCGCCATCCAGCGAAATCCAGAGGCCGAATTCCGTGCCGAGAAACAGCAGCCGCGGTGAGACGGTGTCCTCTTTAATGACGTGCGCATATCCGCGAACGCCGCTCGTGGGCGAAACGACGGGCGTCCACGTCTGGCCGAAGTCCGTGGTCTTGAACGCATGCGGAGACATGTCGCCGAAAGTGTGGCGATCGAAAACGGCATACGCGGTGGCTTCGTCATACCTGCTTGCCTCCACCCACGACACCCACGAGGCTTTCGGCAGGTTCGGGACATTGCCTACCACGTTAGTCCATGTCTTGCCGCTATCGCGAGTAATCTGCAGATTCCCGTCGTCGGTGCCCGCCCAAATCACCTGGCCGTTTCGCGGCGACTCGCTGATCGAGTAAATGCCGGTGTGCATCTCGGCCTCCGAGTTATCCACCGTCACCCCGCCCGATTCCTCCTGCTTCTGCTTCTCCGGGTCGTTGGTCGACAGATCTGGAGAAATTCGCTCCCAAGTCTCGCCGTGATCCCGGGAACGGAACAGAAACTGCGCCCCGATGTAGATTGTGCCTTTCTCATTCGGGCTCAAGTGAATCGGCGTATTCCAGTTGAAATGCAGCTTTCCTTCGCCGTAGTTAGGCTGCGGCTGAATGTTGCGCTCATGCAGCGTGTGGCGGTTGAGCCTGACGATCGAGCCGCCCTGCGCTTCGGCGTAGACGTAATTCGGATCTGACGGATCGGCAAAAGCGAAGAAACCGTCGCCGCCATACAGATTTTCCCAGCGGCTGTTCGTGATGCCGCCCGGATACGCTGAGTCCCCAATCCAAACGCTGTTGTCCTGCAGCCCGCCGTAGACATGGTAGGGATCCTCATCATCCACGCTCACGTGATAGAACTGCGAAATCGGAAGGTTCTCGGCCTTCAACCAACGATTGCCCGAATCGTGCGAATACCAGATGCCGCCGTCGTCCCCGGTGATCAGCTCATTCGTGTTCACAGGATCGATCCAAAGATCGTGAAAATCGCCGTGCGCGCCTCCGGTGAAGCCAAAGCTCACGCCACCGTCGCTGGAAACGATCATGCCTCCGTCCGTCTTGTACAGCTTGTTCTCATCCTTGGGATCCACAATCAGGTTGGCGAAATAGAACGGCCGCCAGATCATCATCTGGCTGCGATCGCGCTCTTCCCACGTCTTGCCGCCGTCGCCGGAGCGGAACAGCGCGCTCCGAGTCGACTCGATGAAGGCGTATACTACGTCGGGATTCGATGGCGCTGCCGTAACCGCAATGCGGCCCCACGGCTTGGCGGGCAGCCCTTTCGCCGACTTCGCGTCCAACTCGGTCCAGGTCTTGCCGCCGTCGACGGTCTTGTAGAATGCCGATGCGCTAGGCGCGGTCGGACCGTCGCCGCCCGATCGAAATGTCCAGCCCTTGCGCCGGAAATCCCACATTCCCGCGTACAGCGTTTTCGAGTCGCGAGAGCTCATGCTGATCATGGAGCAGCCCGTGGAAAGGTTTCCGCCCTTCAGTATCTTGGTCCAGGTTTTGCCGCTATCGATCGTCTTATAAACCCCGCGCTCGTCGCTGTCGCTCCAGAGTTTGCCCGTCACACACGCATACACGGTATTGCCATCTTTCGGATCGATCAGAATCTTAGTGATGCGCTCGGACTCCTTGAGTCCCAGGTTTGTCCAGTTCTCGCCGCCATCGGTGGATTTGTAAACGCCGTCGCCAATGGACGTGCTGTTTCTGGTCCACCCCTCGCCCGTCCCCACCCAAATGATTTTTGGATTAGACGGGTCAATAGCCACGGCCCCGATAGATTGCACCGGCTGTTTGTCAAAAACCGGCTTGTAGTTTACGCCCCCATTCACCGACTTCCAGACGCCGCCGCTCGCCGACCCCACGAAAATCGTTAGCCGTTCGTTTTCGCGAATGGCGGCAAGTGAGGTAACACGGCCGCTCATCTCCGCCGACCCGATGTTGCGCGCGCCGAGACCGGAGATAGTGTCTGAATCAAACTCAATCTGGGCGGCGGCATTCAGCGCAGCTAAGCCATAAGCCGCAATCAGCAACACAAAACGCGTTTTCATTTGGCGCCTCCCGTGGGCATCACAAACAGCGATCCGGCAATCGGCACGTTGATCTCCACCTTGTCCACCGTCAGCTTTGTCCGGAATGGGTTGCCCTTCTGCCCCTGCTCGAAAGCGAACGGAAAGTAAATTCCGTCTACTTCTTCGTAATCGCCGTAGTAGGTCTCCCCGTATTGAACGGTGCCGCGAATAGTGCGCTCCGTCTCCACCTTCAGCTCGAGAAACGAATCCGTGTCTATGTAGTAGTACTTGACATCGCCGTTGCTCAGCGTCAGTTTGATTTTGTAACAGTCGGTCCCCTCTACCGGATCGTGCCCAATCAACTCGGCGCGATGGTCTTTGTTCTTGTAATCCACTAACTGCCCGTCGATGTCCGCCGCTTCAATCAGGCCTTTCATGTCATCCGCCGAAAGCCGGTCGGGATCCTTGCGGCCCTCGAAGGGTGATACGCGCCAGCCGGTCTTGCCGTCGAACGCTTCGATCTCGGCCATCCCCTGGATGATGAATTCTTCGCGCACTTCGCTCGGCCGCAGATTCTCCTGCACGAACCGCGCCCGGAAGTCTCCCGCGGTAATCTTCCCGGAGCTGCGAATGGTTTTGACGGACCTGATTCTTTCGAGTCCGCCGCGGGCCTGAATATTCTTGGCAATAATCTCATCCACCGTAAGGCTGCCGCCGGATTGGGCCCCTGCCAGCAAGGGGGGAAATAGAGCCGCCGATAAGAGCGGGAGTAGCATGCGAGTCATGGTTCAACCATTCTGTCACCCAGCAGCCATAATTTCTGCGCCAAGCCGCGTCCGTGGGCGATCAAAGCCTGAATCATGCCGCCGCCGCCGTACACTCTCAAGTAGCAGCTATGCCTCAGGCCGCCGCACTCATTCGCCCGCATCTGGCTTCGCTGGTTGACGAATACCTCCGCCACAAGAACGATGTCGCCGTAGTCACACACAATGGCCTGCGCCGCCTCAGCGTCACTTATGGAGAGCTGGCAGCCTTGGCGGGGCGTTTTGCTTCTGCCCTCGAATCCCAGCGCATCGGTAAAGGTGAGCGCGTCATCGTCTGCGGCGAGAACTGCGCGCCTTGGATCGCAGCCTTCATGGGCTGCGTCTTGCGCGGTGTGATTGTTGTGCCGCTCGATGCCGCCACCACCGCGGCGTTCGCGAATCGCATTGCCGCCGACGTCCTCCCACGCCTTATTGTCGGTTCCCGGGTGTCTCTTGGCTTGTTCACTTCTCCCTTGCCAACCATCGCTTTTGAGGAATTCGACCAGCGCCTGCCGCCCCAGCCTTTGCTCACGCCTGAGCCAGGGCTGAATGAAAACGACCCACTTCAGATCGTTTACACCTCTGGAACCACGGCTGAGCCCAAGGGAGTGATCCACACCCATCGCAACGTGCTGGCGAGCGTCCGGCCCATCGAGACCGAGATGCAGAAGTACCTGCGCTACGAGCGGTTCTTCCACCCCCTGCGTTTTCTCCACACGCTTCCTCTCAGTCACGTCTTCGGCCAGTTCATGGGGTTGTGGCTGCCGCCCTTGCTCGGAGCCGCGCTTCACTTCCCGCCGCGCCTGATTGCCGCTGAACTCATCGAGACCGTGAAGACCGAGCGCATTTCAGTAATCGCGGCCGTCCCGCGGATGATGGATCTGCTGCGCGCGCATCTGATCGGCCGGTTCGCAAACGTCGCGGCGCGAATCGAGCGCGCTCGCACACTATCGGTCGCCAAAAAATGGTGGCTGTTTCGCGACATCCATGCGGCCTTCGGATTCAAGTTCTGGGCGTTCGTCTGCGGCGGCGCAGCCCTTTCAAGCGACGCCGAGCAGTTTTGGCTCCGGCTGGGCTTTGCCGTGGTGCAAGGCTACGGCATGACGGAGACCACCGCGCTCGTGAGTTTGAATCACCCCTTCAAGTCCGCCAGCGGAACCATCGGAAAGGTGATGCCGGGCCGCGAAATCCAGCTTACCGGCGAAGGCGAAATCCTGGTCCGCGGCGAAACCGTCGCGCAATCGGTCTGGCAAAACGGAAAGGCTCTGCCGGTAAGCGGAGGATGGGTGGCCACCGGCGACCTGGCTTCCGTCGACGAGCAGGGCAACCTGCGCTTCCGTGGGCGCAAGAAGGAAGTGATTGTCACTTCCGCGGGTTTGAACATCTACCCAGAGGATCTGGAGGCCGAGCTTGACCGGCAGCCCGGTATTCAGGCCAGCGTCGTGGTCGCCTCCGAGGGCGCCAACGGGCCTGAGCCCGTAGCGGCGTTAATCGCGGCAACAGACGGAGCCGCAGCCGAAGCCGTGCGCTCGGCAAACGCCGCGCTCGCCGAATTCCAGCGTATTCGCCGCTGGGTGCGCTGGATCGAGCCCGATTTCCCTCGCACCTCGAATGGAAAACTGCTGCGCCGCGTGGTCGCCTCGCGATTATCCGCCGCGGCCTCGGACGCCGGCGCCGGTCCCGCTTCGGATACGCTCGAAAGCCTGGTGGCGCGTACCACGCACGGCCGGCCCATGCCCTTGGGCGACGCCACCAGACTCGAAGATTTGTTCGATAGCCTGGGCCGCCTGGATTTTGCTTCCAGCCTCGAAGAGCGCTTCGGCCTGTCGCTCGACGAAATCGAGTGGAGCCGGCTTACGACCCTCGCGGACTTGCGCGCACGGCTCAACGTGAGCAACGTGGCCAATCGCGCAGGGCAGCAGTCGCTCGCTGAATCGGGAACCGGCGCTGCTCCCGAACCACTGTCTACGGCCATGCCGGCGATTCTCTCCGGCCAAACACATCTCTACCCAACCTGGCCCTGGAGCTTTCCTCAACAGGCCATCCGAGCGGCTTTCCTCGAGCTCATCATCCGGCCCTTCACGTGGTTGCTCGCAGCTCCGCGCATAGTGCGCCAAGCGGAACTTCGCCTCGAAACGCCCGCGCTGATCGTCGCCAATCACGTGTCGGCGTATGATGCGCCGCTTGTGCTCTATGCGCTTCCGGCGAAGATGCGGCGCCGCGTGGCAGTTGCCATGTCGGCGGAGATGCTTCTCGATTTTCGGAAAGGGCGCAACCTGGGTAACTGGTTCCTGAATGCTCTCGGCCCCCTGACTTACTTCCTAATGACGGGCTTATTCAACATCTTTCCGCTGCCCCAACGATCGAGCTTCGCGAAGAGTTTCCGGCACGCCGCCGCGGCCATGGACCGTGGTTATCACGTGCTGGTGTTCCCGGAGGGCCGCCGGTCTGATGATGGCGCGCTGGCCCCATTCCAGAAAGGCAGCGGGCTGCTCTGGCATGAGCTTCGTTGCCCGGCGCTGCCCGTATTCATCTCAGGTTTGGGTGCCATGAAGACGGGCAAACAGCGCTGGTTCCGCTCCGGGAAACTCGCAGTCATTACCGGAAAACCGCTGCGATATCCCGAAACTCTTTCGCCAGGCGAGTGCACGCGCCTGCTCGAACAATCCGTAGCGATGCTCGACCTGGAGCCGGTCGGCTAGATTACCGCCCTCCAGAAGCCGGAACCGCCTTGTCGGAGCCCGCTTTCGCCGTCGCGCTGGTCAATTGTGCTTCGAGCGCCGCAAGCCGCGCTTCCAGCTTTCGAATCGTTTCATCCTGCTGCTCCGCGTGGCGCGCCTGTTGTTCTGCGTTGCGGTGCTGCTCTTGAATCTGCTGGTACTGCTTCTGAAGCTCGTTCAGCAGCATGGCGGGGAGCTTGGCATACTGTACGGTTTCCACCTGGCCGTCCGGCCCTCTGACTACCAGCTCCGGATACACTTCGGCGACCTCTTCGGCGATCAGCCCGTACTCCAGTGGCTTCGTTCCGTCCGGATCCGGCTTCTTATAGTGGAAGATCACCGGGCGCAATTTGAGCAGACCCCCGCTCGCATCACCCATGTCCTCTATATCGTCTTTGTAGCGGCGCGAGGAAAGCATCGTGGGTTGGATGCCCAGTTGTCCGCTGGAACTGATCACCACAGTCGACGCGCCGGACAAAGTGTTGCCCAGGATGCCGGCAATGTAAGTCGAGTTTTGTATGTCTCCGATTTTGATCGTGTGGTCGTCGGAAGACTTCCCCTGATTTCCAATCAGGATATTGAAACTGCCCGTCGTGGGATAAAGGCCTGCATTGTAGCCGACGCCGATATTATCGCTTCCGCTGGTGGCGTACAGCGCTCCGGAACCCACAGCCGTATTGTTCGATCCTGCCGGGCTGGTCCCCATAGCCGCATCGCCGAGTGCCACATTAAAATTCCCCCCGGTGGTCTCCCAGAGCGCTTTGTAGCCGAGAGCGCTATTGCCGCTGCCATCGGCGTTACTAAATAGCGCGGCGGTCCCGAAGGCAGTGTTCTCGATGCCTAGGGCGTCGCTGTTCAGTGCCCCGGTCCCAAGTGCGGTGTCCGCTCCACTATCGGTCGGCGCCGAGTAATAGCCGTTGATATCCACCACCACGTCAGTGGCATTCCCGGCAGCCAGGTTCACTGATCCGTTACCGCTCGCCGCGCTGATCACCGCGCCGGTCTGGAACGCCGCACCCGGATTCCAGGTCAGCGACGCGGCCAGAGGAATTGGAGTGGTGGGGTTTGGATACACGATCAAATAGCCGCCAGGCGTGCCACTGGGCGGCACCACTGTGACATTGAGCGAGAAAGCCTCGGGGCCGAAGGGGCCCGTCGGAACCGAATACGGAATTCCACAATATCCCGAGACTTGCAGAGTGCGGGGCGTTAGCGCAGCCAGAGGAGTCGATCCGAGAGCCGGATAACCCGACCCCGGGCGCGTATCCGCCAGGCGGCACGGCGTGAGCGGCACAAAAACCAGAACGTCAGGCGTCGCGCCCCCGGGAAGCTGAAACTCCGGCGTCACGGCGCGTTGCTGTGCTTTCACCTGCGATCGTTGCACGTGGGCAGGCGCCGGCCAGTTATTGAGTGGAACCACGCCACGCTCCTGAAGCGCTTGAGCGTTTACCACCAGGGGCAGCAGAACCAAAAGAGAACGGACCGATGGTGACTTCATTTCCGTAAGACCTCGGGCCTAGTTTTTCACGGGCGCAGATGAGAATCAACTCAAAAGCGACGGGCTGCCGCCTGTGGCACAGCCTTCAGGCTGTGATGGTGCATGTGGATCAACCCAGCGACTGCCGCCTGTGGCACAGCCTTCAGGCTGTGATGGTGCATGTGGATCAACCCAGCGACTGCCGCCTGTGGCACAGCCTTCAGGCTGTAATGGTGCATATGGATCAACCCAGAGACTGCCGCCTGTGGCACAGCCTTCAGGCTGTGATGGTGCATGTGGATCAACCCAGCGACTGCCGCCTGTGGCACAGCCTTCAGGCTGTGATGGTGCATGTGGATCAGCCCAGCGACTGCCGCCTGTGGCACAGCCTTCAGGCTGTGATGGTGCATGTGGATCAACCCTGCGACTGCCGCCTTGCCCAGTGAAACTCATTGCAGCTCTTCGTAAACCCGGTGTGTCGCATCCACCGCTCGCTGCCAGGAGAACTCCGCCGCCCGCGCGCGCCCCTTGCGCGACAAGGTCTCCCGCAATTCCGCGTCGTCCGCTAATCGCACCAACCCGTCGGCAATCTCCTCTGTCCGCAATGCGTCCACCAGCAGTGCTGCATCGCCGGCCACCTCCCTAAGAGCCGCGGCGCCCGAAATCAATACCGGAAGGCCATGCGCCATCGCCTCCAGCACCGGAATGCCGAAGCCCTCGTCGATCGAAGGAAAGGCAAACATAGAGGCGCGCTGATAGAGATCGGCGAGTCTCTCGGCACTCACGTAGCCGAGCACGTCAACGCGCTCGCGCGCCGGACTGCGCGCCACATAATCGCGAATCTCTGCCGCGCCATAGCCCGAGGGCGCTCCCGCCAACGCCAGCCGCCACGGCGCTGGCATGCGCTCAAACGCCTGAATCAGCCGCAGCGTGTTCTTGCGCTTCTGAAGCACGCCTACCGAAAGCACGATCGGCTCTCGAGGTGCAGCGCTAAGCACTGGAAGATCGGCGCCATGCCCGATCACGCGAATGCGGCCGCGCTCTACGCCGAGAAGGTCCTCAACCTGGTTTGCCGTAAAAGCGGACACCGCGATGATCAGGTCAGACTGGGCAGCCGCCCGCCGTGCCTGTTCGGCAAACCGCCGGCGGAACTCCGCTGTCGAGTACTCGGCGGTAATCACAAACAGGTCATGGAAGGTGCTGACCACCCTCGGCGCCGGCCGCTGGTCCACGCGTTGGTTCAGGGCGTGAAACAAATCCGCGCGGAACAGCCGCATTGGCGGCAGCAGCATTCGCCGCCGCACGTTTCCCCGTCGCGTTCCACCCTCGCGAAAGAATGCCTTAGGCCGCAGGCAATGCAAAAAGGTGTCATCTGGATAACGCTCGGCGAGACCGTCGAGCAGCCGCCTGGAATAGATCCCCACCCCAGAAGGCTGCGCCTGAGTTGCATATGTGGCGTCCAGAGCGATACGCACGCCCATAGTGTACGCGCAGGTCAAAGCTGTCAGCTATTCAGCGCTCAGCCTTCAGCTCCTGATACGAAACCAGCGGCAGCAGCCACAGAGTGGAAACAGCAATGCCGCCCACCCCGATCCAAAGTGTATTCACCATTCCGATCTCAGCCGCCACGTAGCCGGCCGCAAGCGCCCCAATCGATATCATTCCGCGCGACGCAAACTGCATGGCGGCATTAACGCGCCCGAGCAGCCGCCCCTCCACCAACGTCTGCCGCAAAGTGTTCTCGTTCACGTAATAGATCGTCCACGCAAAGTCACCAACCACTTGTTGGGCGCAGACAAACAGCAAGGCCCAGCGGGGGAAGGCTGAGGCCAATGGGAAAAACCCCTGGGTCACGCCGACGATGAGCGCGCTGGCAGGAAAGCTGTACTTCCAATGGATCCGCTTGGCGATTCTACCGGCAAAGACTCCACCGAGAATGCTGCCCGCGCCGCCACAAGCGATCGCGAATCCAAGCGAAACCGTGCTTAAGCCGAGGGTCTTGATCGCATACAAAGTGTAAAAGGCGAAGATGGCTCCCATGAACAGAAACGCCATCACCGAACGAAATAACAGCAGGCGAAGCGCAAAATGTCCCATCACGGTCCTGATTCCCGCCAGAAGTTCGGTGCTCGCCGATTCGTGGACGGCTGGTGCCCGGAGAGGTTCCTTGACACGAATTGCCCAAACCGAAATCGCGGAAACCACGTAAGAGAGGGCATCCAGCAGAATCGCGATTGGCGCCGTAAGCAGTTTGACCAGAACGCCGGTGGATAACGGACCAATCACTTCTGCCGTCGCTCCGGACAAGCTGAGCAGCCGGTTGCCTTCCAGAAGATCGGCTGGCTGCACAAGCGAAGGCAAATAGGATTGATACGCCACATCGAACAGCACCGTAAGAACGCCGGCCGCGGCTGCCACCACAATCAAATGTGCCAGCGTCAGCGAATGAGTGAGTGCGAGGATCGGCACAGACATCAGCAGCACCGCTCTGCCGAGGTCGGCGCCGATCATGATCGACCGCCGCGAGCCGCGGTCCACAATCACTCCGGCAGCCAGGCTGAACAGGAGCACCGAGGCGCTACCGACGGCAGCCAGGCGGCCCATCTGAACCGGCGTCGCACCCAGCACGAATACGGCGGTGAGCGGAAGCCCCTCGCGCGTAATTCGGGAACCGATTGAAGAAATGGTCTGGCCAGTCCAAAGCTTGAGAAAGTCGCGGTTGCGGATGAGTGCGATAGAGATAGGATAGCCGGGAAGGGTACCCTGCATGCTGCTTCCACTGTGTTTTCTTTTGGCCTCTATCGCTACCGAGCCGGCTCCTGCGCCTGAAGCGGCTGATCTCTATTACGTCGTGTTTCTGCGCCCTGATCCGGCACGGAAAGCGTTAGAGAAAACCGAACTCCAGCGAATTCAGACCGCGCACATGGCGAATATCATGCAAATGGCGAAGGACGGAATACTCGTGAGCGCCGGCCCCTTTGACGACCAGCCAACCACCATCAGCGGCATCTTCTTTTTCAAAACGGCTTCGATCGAGAAAGCACGCGAGATTGCCGCCAGCGACCCGACCGTCGTCGAGCACCGAAACACGGTCGACGTCCACGCGTGGCGCGGACCAGCGGGCATGGGCGCGGAGTATTTTCGCCTGCATAAAGAGCATCCGGAGACGCCCGAGAACATGGGGATGCAGCTGCTGGTCATAATGCACCACGAAACCGCGTGGCAGGGGACCAGCGAACAGAGCGCGGAGGTCATGGCCGCCCATCGCAAATACATTCACGATCTGCGTCACGATGGAAAGCTCGGAGCGGCTGGGGCGGTCGAGGGCGAAACCGATCTCGCCGGGCTGGTCATCTTCAAACGGATTCCGACGGAAGATGCCAAGAAGCTGGTCGCTGAGGACCCTGCCGTTAAAGCGGGTTTCTTGCACCCCGAGTTTCACGCCTGGTGGTCCGCCGACCACGTCTTGCCCTGGTAGCCGCCGCGCCTACTCGTAGCCGTATGCTTTGAGTTTGCGATACAACGTGGTTCTGCCGATGCCGAGCATTGCTGCCGCAACCGTGCGGTCGCCCTTGGTAATGCGAATCGCCTCAAGGATCGCCCGCTTCTCCACCTCTGCTAACGGCAGAATCGGGGGCGTCGGTCCGCTGCCCGCGCCGATGCCCGCTGCCCTCGCGCCTGCTGCGCTTGCGTCCGCCATGTTGCTTCCGCTGCTCTCAAGCTGGCGGCTCAACTCGCCTTCCGCGCTTGAATTACGCACCGACGAAGGCAGATCGGCCGCCGCCAGCCACGGTCCCGAGTTCATGGCCACCATATGCTGCACCACATGTTCCAGCTCGCGCACATTCCCCGGCCAATCGTATTCAATCAAGGCTTTCATCGTCTCGTCTGTCGCCTGGTGGCTATTGCCATGCCTCTCGAGAAAGTACTTGATCAGCACCGGAATGTCATCCTTGCGTTCGCGCAAAGGAGGCAGCCGCAGCCGCATCACGTTCAAGCGGTAGAACAGATCCTGACGAAACCTGCCGGCTTGAACCTCCGCCGCCAGGTCGCGGTTTGTCGCAGCAATCACCCGGAAGTTCGACGTGCGGTTTCCAATCGAGCCGACTGCCCGGAACTGTTTCTCCTGCAGCGCCCGCAGCAACTTCATCTGCACGTCCATCGGCAGCTCGCCGATTTCATCAAAGAATGCCGTGCCGCCATTTGCCGATTCCAGCAAACCCACCTTGGTTACGCTCGCGCCCGTGAAGGCGCCTTTCTGATGGCCGAATAATTCGCTTTCCATCAGCGATCCGACCATCGCCGAGCAATCGATGACAACAAAGGGCCCGCGCGCTTCCGTGTCGTGAACCGCGCGCGCAACCAGCTCTTTTCCGGTCCCGGTTTCTCCCAGAATCAGCACGGGAAAACTCGAATGCCCCATGCGTGTCGCAAGCCGGTGGATCTCGCGCATGGCAGGAGTAGATCCAACCAGGTTTGCCAAGGGAGAGCGGTCTGGCGCCAGTTGGGGTTGCACGGCGTGGTTCGGCTGAAGGAAGTGTCTAAGTTAGGTTGTGCGAGAGAGACCGGAAAGTTCTCGACCCTGATCGTGGTGGATCTTGATTCTTACCGCAGAGAATCGCCGAATCATGGTGCGGCGGAACCCCTGTTCCGCGGGCGACCCCCCGGTCGCCCATCCCCCGACGAGTGATTCCCCTACCGCGGAGAATCGCCAGGCGGCATTGGAGAAGGTTTTCGCCCGCTCCCCGATCGAGGCGCCGGAGCCTGCACCACATTCGGCGGCGCCGGGTCAAGGTGCACTACGAATACAGCCTGCTGTTTTCCCGAGCGAATCCGCTGGGCAAGCTCCTGAGCATCCGCCTCGTTCTCGAAGCTTCCCACCAGAACTCGCCACGTCGGCGTCGCACCCTGCCGGATCACCAACTGCGCCGGACCGTATTCTGTCGAGTACTGGTCGCGAAGCCGCACCGCATTTTCGTACACCCCGAACACCCCCACTTGCACTCCGTAAAGATCGCGGCCGTTAATGGTATCGGGCGGCAACGGCGCCGGAGGTTGTGTATTGCCTTCGACCGGCGGCTGTGCGGGTTGAACCTGCGTGGAAGTCCCAGCGGGTGGCACGGAACCGATCACTGGCGCGGGCGGCGCGGCAGGAGGCGCGGGCGCCGTGGCCGGAGCGAGTGGCCGCGCGGACGCCATCACCTGTGCGGGCGGATTGATTACTTCCAGCCTCACCGCCGTCACGCCCGGACCCAGCAGTTGTATCTGCCTCGCGGCCGCTTTCGAAAGATCAATGATCCGACCCTCGACAAACGGACCGCGATCCGTGATTCGCACCTCAACCGCCAGGCCATTCTGGCGATTCGTGACGCGGACCCAGGTTTGAAACGGCAGCGTTCGATGCGCAGCGGTCATCTTTTCCATATCGTAGATTTCCCCGTCCGATGCCTGGCGTCCGTGATACGGCCGCCCGTACCAACTCGCAAGACCTTCTTCAACGCTGCCCACCGGAGCCGGAATCGCGGCATGCGGCTGCGGGGCGGGCGCCGTGTTCCTTGCCTTTTTCTTGTGGTGGCTGCAGCCGGTCAATGCGAGCGCAAGAAGCAGTGCCACAGTCAGACCCGTTGAGTTCGCCTTTTGTTTGACAACCCAACGCGCGTCCTGTGCGCTTTCTGATGGGCCTGTGAAAAAATCCGGGACTGACACAAGCGCCGTCGAAAGAGCTCCTGATTGCAAATGACTCTGCCTGGGCGCGGCTGTCTGTCCCAGCGATTTTTTCACAGACCCTGATCCGTGCGTCCGATTTCGATACCAGTTCGGCATTCGATGAATTGCTCGCTCAAAACGATCCTAGCGGTCTGCTCGCGCCTCAGGCAAGCGCCGTTCCCGGGCCTTTCTTGTCAGAAAACATTTCCGAACGATCTGTTTTTTCGACGACTCGCCCTGTTTCGGCACGACGCTTGCTACGCCCTTTGCGATTTTTCTCTTGACTTTCACTCTGGAACAACCTTATATATGAATCACACTGCGGTCTCGCGATCGCAGATTACGTTTAGGGAGATTCAAATCATGAAGACCGCAACTAAGAAGGCTGCAAAGAAGCCCGCCAAGAAGGCAGCCAAGAAGAAGAAGTAGCAATCACCTCCCCGAAAAAGGGGACTAACAAACAAAACGCCTCCGGGAAATCGGAGGCGTTTTTGTTTTAGCGGGCCTTCTCGAACACCAGCACTTGAAAAGTTTCTCCCATCCCGTACACAATCTGCTTCCACTGCAGCCGCCACGATTCCCGCCCCGCCTTCCACCGCCGCTCCAGCTCCCGCGCGTCCCAAACCGACATCGCCCACGCCGCCAATGACTCTCGTGAAATGAGCTGGAAACCCGCATGGATAGCCGCTTTCGTGAGGTACGTGAAGTTGACGTGCGCCGTAATATCCTGTTCGCCCGGCCGGCTGAGAATATCTGCAACCAGCCGGTGACTTCGATACGAAGCCGCTGTTCCGTGCCGCAGCCGCATCAACTCCTTAGCGTTGTAGCCGTAGTCGATCACCACCAGGTAGCCGCTGCTGAGCGTTGCGCTCAATCGGTCGAGCCACTCCAGTGTGCGCAAGCTCACTTCCAACTGACCGCCTTCCCCGATTGACCCGCCATACTGCTCCGCGTACGCCTGCAGCCGCTGGTCGCCTGCCGATTCCTCTCCCGCTCCATCGCGCTTCAGCCGCCTCGGCACGAAACCAAACCGCCCGTTAGATTCCCCAACACGCAGTTCCTGCCAGCCGCTGCGCAATTCGAGCAGCCTGACCGGCAGCGCATCAAAGAATTCGTTCGCCAGAATTACCCCGCTAAACTCGCTGGGTAGTACGCCTCGATCGAAGTCCACCGCCGCGTAGTCCCACTCGCGCAAAGTCTCTCGCATTTCCGCGCGGCCCGCTCCCAGCTCAATCACCGGAAATGATCCCCGCGATGCGCCATGCCGTGCGGCGAGACGCCCAACAAATGTGCTCACGAGTTCTCCGAACACAGGCTGGAGTTGCTCGGCCGTAAAAAAATCCCCATCGCGCCCGAATGGATCCCGCCCAGTGCGGTAATAGCCCAGCCCCGGCTCATAGAGCGCCACATCCATGAAGCGCTCGAACGAGATCGGCCCATGCTCACGAATCTCCTGGGCAAGCTTCAAGGCAACGGGCGATA
>Ga0181525_10000118_pt1 | contig 73334 bp, 75 predicted proteins | sample PEATcosm2014_Bin_48_FD_121100 | JGI IMG/M metagenome (GOLD analysis project Ga0181525, IMG submission 121100) | Peatland microbial communities from MTU Mesocosm Facility, Houghton, MI, USA - PEATcosm2014_Bin06_10_metaG | ecosystem: Environmental > Terrestrial > Soil > Wetlands > Peat | place...
ATGCCGAGTTCGTCGCCCAGTTGGAAAAAGACCTCGGCCGGCCCCTCGCCCCGAGACAGCGCGGGCGCAAAAAAACTTCCGCCGCGGCTGGAACCTAAGACCACCCACAGCTACCGGCCGATCCGATTTAAGGTTGACTTCCGCCTGGCGCGATTTCTCAATTGGGGCCATATCTCTCCGTCACTGTTTTCCGGTTTTCCCAGACTGTTTTCCAAGCGCATCTGATTTAACATTCTAGTGAACGATCGAGCGGAATGAGACGGTCGCACATATAGTCTGAGATCCTATCACCCTACAGGAGAGGCCAGTGTGGCACGTGTCGGGTGCGGCCGGCTGATAGTGGAATGGGGTGCCCCAGTGTGGCCGGCCAACCGAACGAGCAAAGGGCGTGGTGGGGCCCATCGCACAAACAATCTGGGATCGCATCACCCTTGCGGGAGAGCCGGGCGGACGAGGAAGGCGTGTTGGGAACGTCGTTTGACGTACACATCCATCGTGTGTAAACTTCAGATGTCGATCAATAATCACGGAACCCACATGAGCAAGCGCATCAACGTTATTTTGCCCGACAAGACCGCGAGTGTCCTTGATCGCGTAACGACGAAAGGCCGCCGGAGCGAGTTTATTTCCCGCGCCGTTCTCCACTTCGTCGAGACCGCCGGCAAGGAGCATTTGCGCGCCCGCCTCAGGCGCGAAGCACTCGCAAACGCGGAGCGCGACCTAGCGCTCGCCGTCGAGTGGTTCCCGCTCGAAGAGGAGACTGCGAAACCCAAGAGCGTCGCAAAAACATCGTCGGCGAAACCAACCCGCAAGCGCCTATGAGTTTTCCCCGCCGCGGCGAGATCTACCTCGTTTCCTTCGACCCCACCGTGGGTCACGAGATTAAGAAGACCCGACCCGCGCTGATCATTCAGAACAACGTCTCGAACCAGTACAGCCCGATTACGATTGTGGCTGCCTTGTCTTCCCAATTCGGAGATCCGCCGCATCCGCGCGAAGTCGTGATTCCAGCCGGCAAGGGCGGTCTCACGGTTGCTTCAGCCGTTGTCCTCAATCAGATCAGGTTGATTGACCGGCGGCGACTGGTGAAACGGTTGGGGATACTCGACTCGGCCACGATGCGCCGGGTCGATGAGGCTCTTCGCATCAGCCTCGGGCTCGTAGAACTGTAACGTCCGGTTCGTTGTGCTGCCGGGGCGTGACCTCCAATCATGCTTTGCAACCGCCTGAATCGACGAGCTTTACAAGATTCTGGCGGAGAGAGTGGGATTCGAACCCACGTTAGAGTTTCCCCTAAACACGCTTTCCAAGCGTGCGCCTTCAACCACTCGGCCATCTCTCCTTGGGTTAGCTGGCTCCGGCTCTTGCCGGGTGGAATGTTCGGCACAGTGGCGGGATAGCGCGTCGAAACAAGCGCGCGCAACGCCAATGCACCCAAGCACTTGATCTTACCATCCGAGGTGAAATCGCACCCTGTGGGGCGAATGGAACAAGGCGCGACAAATGCGGAGAGTGCGCCTGACCGTGGCCCAGTCGATCTTGTCGCCTGCCAATGTTCCCATCTCGCAGAGTCGCTCCAGTACGTGTTCGTTTCCGGACAGAAGGTTTTCGTTGCTGAAGCTATAGGCCACCAGAGGCAAGTTCCCCGCCCTTTCCTTTCAATAGCTGTATAGAGCCGGTCAGTTGGCTGGCGGCGTGCCCTTTGATTCATTGAGAAAGAAGGTTGCCGTGCCGCCCGTAGTCGCAAGCTTTGCCACGCAACGCGAGAGAATGGAACCGCGCGTTGCTTCTATGAATGAACCGAATATTACAACTGCCCCTGCGCGGCGGCCTCGCATCCTGGTGAGTGACGACCAGCCCGACATTCTTGTCGCACTCGAATTGCTGCTGAAGTTCAACGGCTACCAGATCGAGTGCGTCGATTCGCCGCAAAAAGCGTTGCAGACGGCCGACGCGCGATTTGACCTGGCGCTGCTGGATTTGAATTACACCCGCGACACTACGTCGGGCAAAGAAGGGCTCGAATTGCTCGCGGAGCTGCGCCGCCGGTTTGACATGCTGCCGATTGTGGTGATGACCGCGTGGGGCAACGTCGAGCTGGCAGTTGAAGCAATGCGCCTGGGTGCGTCGGATTTCGTCCAGAAGCCGTGGGACAACACGCGCCTGCTCGAGACCGTGAAGAACGGTCTCGATTCGGCAGCGGCCAGCAAGCGCGCCGCGCAGGCGGCAAGAAGCGAGCTCGATATCGCGCGGCACGTTCAGGAAAAACTCTTCCCGCAAAAGTTCGCGCCGCTGGCCACGCTCGACTACGCGGGCCGGTGTGTGCCTGCGCGGGTGGTGGGTGGCGATTACTACGACTTCTTCGATGAAGGCAGCGGGCGCGTTGCCGGCGTGCTGGCGGATGTATCCGGAAAGGGCGTGGCTGCCGCGATGCTAATGGCCAATCTCCAAGCTCTGTTCCGCGCTCAATTCGAAGCCGGCCTCGATGACGCCGCCGAAATTCTGATCACCGTGAACCGCCTCTTCCACGGCGCGTCTCCAAGCGAACAGTATGTAACGCTGTTTTACTTTGACTACAACGAAAGTTCGCGCACCCTTCGCTATGTCAACTGTGGGCATCCCTCGCCATTGCTGGTGCGCGCCTCAGGCGCCGAGGAACGGCTTGGAGCGACCGCCACGGTGGTGGGTTTGTTCCTAAAGTGGGAGTGCGAGACCGCAACTGTCACACTCAACGCCGGCGACCGGGTGTTTGCCTTTACCGATGGCGCGACGGACTGTGTCCTCAAATCCGGCGAGGAACTGGGCGAGGACGGATTCGTGGACCTGGCGCGCACCGCGCAAGGCAATTCGGCGGCCGAGTTGGTGGAGGACACACTTCGGAAGCTCGCCACCTGCGGCGGCGGGTGTGATTTGGTTGACGATCAGACCGTCGTAGCTCTCTTAGCCCGCTAGCATCAGTACCGAAGCCGGCATTTGGCTCGGAGAGATTCTCCCAATTCCACTAACTACTGCTTGGGGAAGTTCGGATCAGCCTTCACTTCCTCGATCTGAGCGACATGGCGCTCGGTGTGCGCGGAAAGCAGGAGTATAAATTGATAACCGTCGAGAGCAGACCCTGTTGCGGTGCTTTGCGCCAGATGATGGCGAAGATCGTCCTGGCCCGTCCGGACGTAGTCGAGCACACGCGCGCGGCTTTTCTCGAAGTGAGCCACAGCCTCTCCGACGCTGCTGAACGTGCCAGTTGGGCGAATAGGCTCCGGAGCGGCGAATTTCTGGCTGCGGTCTGTCGCGGCGGCAAGCACCTTCTGGTCGTCGGCGTCGCTCGCCTTGTGATCGGGAACCGCGGGAGATTTCATCACGTGGCCGGTCACGAATTCGAATATGAAGTCCTCGGCTAAGGCAATATGTTCAGCACACTCGGCAATCGACCACCGGTTGGGCGCGGCTCTGAAGTTGAGCTGAGCCGGAGAAAGCCCGTCCACCGAGACGAGAAACATCTTCTCGCTAGCGTAGAGATGGCTGAGGGCGAAATCGCGCTCAGACTCGGTGATCTGGGCGAAGCAGGCGAACGAGCCGAGCAGCATCAAAACGGCCAAGCGAGCGATGGCGGTGCGCATGAGGTAAACCACGTCCCGATGTTACAACTCCGGTTCCGCCGCCGGCGCGCACTTCTGATTTGAGACAAAGCGGCTTTGGAAAAAGTTCCCGCCGCCGACGCAAAAAGCGTGCATCCATACAAGCAAGAAGGCCGATTGACAATCGGCCTGCAGGTTGCCAACCTGCCTCACATGTTTGTGCAGAGTGACAGGAACAAGGCGAACGCGACCGGTGTCTAGGCCGGTATGTTCGAGCAATCCGTTATCGCAGACGCGGCCACACGCCGCACATCGATGTTTCTGTTTGTGACATCCGCGCAGGTGGCGGCCATCGCGATTGGCGTAATGGCGCCCCTGTTCTGGATCGTGCTGCCACCGATTGCGAAGCTGCCTAAGCCAATACGCTGGACGCCGGCGCACATCGACCTGGCGCCGATTCCCGAAGATCTCGCCACCGTGCGGCCGATAAACAGGCGCCCGCTTTACCTCCCATTGGTTGCTCCCGTTCGCGTTCCCAATGGCATAGTTCGAGAGATCCCCGCCGCGCCACCCGACTTGGCCGAGTTTGGAGACATTGGACCTGCCACGCCGGAGGGTGTCTTCGCGGCAAGCGGCGAAATGGGCCGTGTACCCGCACCACCACCCGCGCCTATTCATAAGGAAGCGCGAATGGAGCGTGACCCGGTGCACGTGAGCCAGGGTGTGCAGGAAGCCAAGCTCATTCGCAAGATCTTGCCGATTTATCCGGCGCTCGCGATTCGCACCCGGCAATTCGGCACGGTGCGGCTGGAAGCCATCATCGGTAAAGACGGGCACATCCGCGACGTCCGCGTGCTCAGTGGACCGGCATTCCTGACAACGGCAGCCGTCGAGGCTGTGCGGCAATGGCTCTACAAACCAACGCTGCTGAACGGCCAGCCAGTGGAAGTAGTGGCGCCCATCACGGTGACCTTCACGCTGACTCAGTAGCGGCGCAGCGATGGCGGCGCTGATGACGGCCGCAAAGGAAGCGGTCTTCGCGCGGCCGCCATCAGCGCCGCCATCGCAACACAGCTACTAAGCCGCTATCGGAGCCTTCGGCGGTTTATCGAGCCAGCGCATCAGCAGCACCAAGGCCACACAGAGCGCCACGATCGCCACCGTCATGCCCAGCCAGTGCTCTCTCAAGTAAGCGCGCGTGAGGATGATGCTGCCATAGCGCTGAGCGAGGTAGGCAATTGCGAAATATCGAATCACGCGCGCCGAGAAGATCACGCTTAGAAACGCAGCGGCTCGCACTTCGAGCACTGCCGCGCAGAACACCGAGATCTTGAGAGGCAACGGAAGCGGCGAGATGGCCGGCACGAAAACGGTGATCAGGCCATAGCGCTCAAACCAATAACGCAGTTTCAGGCCGCGGCCGCTTTCGGTGTACTTAGCGAGCGTCACATGGCCGCCTTTCCGCGCGATAAAGAACAGGAGGGCTGAGCCGGATACCGACCCGGCGATAGCGCAAACTGCCGCGAGATAGGCTTGTTCAGGGCTGACGGTGGAAATGGCGACCAACAACACGTCAACGCCGCCGACGACGGGGATGCCGACGGAATCGATCAAAGCCAGAATCAGCACGCCCCACGGGCCCCACGCGACCAGTTGGCCGAGAAACTGGAGAAAATGTTTCAGTCAGGCTGCTCCGACGCGCCCGTCAGGCCGGCGCTGGAGTCCAGCATAGCTAACAGTTCCTTTTCGTCGAGTACTCGAACACCCAGTTCGCGAGCTTTGTCGAGCTTTGAACCGGCTTCGTCGCCGGCCACTACATAGCTTGTCTTACGGCTGACCGATCCGGCAACTTTAGCGCCGGCCGTTTCGAGGCGCTGCTGTGCTTCGTCGCGCGTGAGCGTAGGGAGGGTGCCGGTTAAGACGAACGTGAGCCCGGCCAGCTTGCCGCCGCTGGTTTCGCGCTTCTCCTGTTCAAACACCAGTCCTGCCAGGCGAAGGCGCTCCACCAGAGCGCGGTTACGCTCCTCATCGAAGAAGTCGCGGATTGCCGCGGCGACTTTGGGCCCCACTTCCTGAGCTTGCTGCAACTCGTCCAGGCTCGCGGCCGCAATTCGATCGAGCCTGAGGAAGCGGTCGGCGAGAATCTGCGCGGTGCGCTCACCGACAAACGGGATTCCGAGACCGTTGAGGACGCGCGCCAGCGGCTGCTGCCTCGATTTGGCAATGTTAGCGATGATTTTGATCGCCGACTTTTTACCCATGCGGTCGAGCGATTCGAGTTGGTCTTCGGTGAGCTGGTAGAGGTCGGCGACACTCGAAACCAGACCGCGGGCGAGGAGTTGATCCACCAGCGCATCGCCGAGCCCATCGATATCCATGACGTGGCGGCCGGCAAAGTGCAACAGAGTTTCGCGCAGACGCGCCGGACAACTGATATTCACGCAGCGGCGGGCCACCTCGCCTTCTTCCCGCACAACGTGTCCGCCACATACCGGGCACGTCTCCGGCATATGAAAAAGCTTGCGATGTTCGCCGTGCGAGACCACGCGAACCACCTTCGGAATGACGTCGCCGCTGCGCTCCACCAGCACGCGATCGCCCGCCGCCAGGCCCAGCCGTTGAATCTCATCCTCATTGTGCAGCGTGGCGCGCGATACCGTGACGCCGCTAATGATCACGGGCGCGAGATTCGCGACAGGTGTCAGCGTGCCGGTGCGGCCCACCTGCACCCCAATGCTTTCCAAAGTCGTTTCGGCCTGCCGCGCCGCATATTTGAACGCGATGGCCCAGCGCGGCGCCTTCGCAGTCCACCCCAGGCGGTCCTGCTGGGCGATGGAATCGACTTTCAAAACCACCCCATCGATTTCATAAGCCAGGCGCTCGCGGCCTTGCTCGAGCTCCCGAATGAAAGCGAGCACCTCGTCGAGGTTCTGGCATTGGCGCCGGTGCGGATTCACCATGAAACCAAGCGCATCGAGGGTGTCGAGGGCTTCCCACTGGGTGGAAAGAGCGGGTTTGCCATCCGCCAGCAGAAAATAGGCAAAGTAATCCAGGCGGCGGCCGGCGGTGAGTGCTGGATCGAGCGCGCGCAAGGCGCCGGCAGCGGCATTGCGCGGATTCGCGAAACGAGGTTCTCCGGCGGTCTCGCGCTGCTGATTGAGGCGCTCGAACGCGGCGCGGCGCATAACCACTTCGCCCCGAACTTCGAACGCGCCCGAGGCGAACTTCGTTCCCGGCCTCACACGAAGCGGAAGCGAGTGAATGGTGCGGGCGTTTCCGGTAACTTCCTCGCCAACGCGGCCGTCGCCCCGGGTCAAGGCCTGGCGCAAGAAACCGTGTTCATATTGAGCCGCCATCGAAAGCCCATCCAACTTGAGCTCGGCGACATAAGTGAAGGGCTCACCCTTGAGTAAGCCGCGGGTGCGGGCGTCGAACTCCGCGAGCTCGCCTTCGTTGAGAGCGTTATCGAGGCTCAGCATCGGCGAACTGTGGGTGACCTTGACGAAGCCCTCGCGCGGCTGCCCGCCAACCCTGGCTGTGGGGGAATCGGGGCTTCGGAACTCGGGATGCCCCTCCTCAAGCTCTCGCAGCTCACGCATCAGAGCGTCGTACTCGGCGTCGGTAATTTGCGGTTGGTCGAGCACGTAATACAGATATTCGTGCTTCTCCAGCTCTTTACGCAGCGACAAAATGCGCTTTTCGAAACTCTGAGGCATCGCCGGTACCTATAATAGGAAATTGGACTCACAACCTGGGGTATATCGAAAGCCCGTCATCATATACAACCCGTTTGCCGGACGTGTCAGCCAGTCTCGAGGCTTGCTCCAGCGCACCACCGATATTCTAGCCGCGCAGGGTATTAACGCCAAGTTGGTGGCCACACACGGCCCGAACACAGCGGCCGGGCTGGCGCGCGAAGCAATCGAAGAGGGGGCCGACCTGATTCTGGCCCTGGGCGGCGATGGCACTGTGAACGAAGTGGCCAACGGTATGGTGCATAGCGGCGTGCCGTTGGGCATTCTGCCGGCCGGTACGGCGAACGTGCTTGCGCACGAGATGCGATCGAAGGTTGAGCTTCACAGGATTGCCGCGGATTTGGCGAGCGCAGTTCCCACACGCGTGTCGGTGGGCATGGTGAAAGCCGGCAACGCCGAGGGCCGCTATTTCCTTCTGATGGCGGGCATCGGTCTGGATGCGCAGATCGTTTACGATATCAATCTCGGATGGAAAGCTTTTGCGGGCAAGCTGGCTTACTATCTTGGCGGAATCGCGCAAATTGCGAAGCCGCTGACGCCGTTTCGCGCGACAGTGGACGGCCAGAGCTATGAGACCACATTTGCGCTGGTGACGAACGTGCGCAACTACGGGGGAGATTTTGAAATCGCCCGCGAAGCTTCGTTGCTCAGCGATCGCTTTGAAGTAGTGCTGTTCGACGCCAAGCGTTCCTTTCAATACCTTCCGTATCTGCTGGGAATGATGCTTGGCCAGGTGACGCGGCTGCCGGGCGTGCGCTCGATGTCTGCTCGACGGGTTACGTGTGAGCCGCTCGATGGAAGCGCGGTGCCGCTGCAAGTCGACGGCGAATATTGCGGCCGCATACCGGTCTCGATCGAGATCGTCCCGGAAGCGCTCACCTTATTGCTGCCGGTGGCGTTTCTCGAGCGCGAGCAAGCCTACCTGACGGTTCCCGCCACTGCCTGATGCTCGCCGCGCATGGATAACCTCACCCACTCCCTCACCGGTCTGGCGCTGGCGCGCTGCGGCTTGGGGCGGCTAACCCCGCGAGGCACGCTGCTGGTGATCATTGCGGCGAACATTCCCGATGTGGACATGCTGTCGCTGCTGGCGGGCCCGCTAAAGAATCTGGAGATCCATCGCGGCTACACGCACTCCTTGTTGTTCAGCCCGGTGATGGCGCTGATCGCGGTGCTACTGACACGTCTGTTTGGCCGGCGGCAACTGAGTTGGGGAAATGCCATGCTGGCGGCCTGGATCGGCGTACTAAGTCACTTGCTGCTGGACGTAACCAACAGTTACGGGGTAAGGCTGTGGCTGCCCTTCTCCTCAACATTCACCTATTGGGACCTCAACAACCTCTTCGATGTCGTGATCCTGGTGGTGTTGTTGCTGGCGGCTTTGTGGCCGCTGCTGGCGCGCCTGGTGAGCGACGAGATCGGTGAGCGCCGGGCGCCGGGACCCGGTCTCGCGATCTTCGCGCTGGCATTCTTCGTGATCTACGATGTCGCCCGCTTCGTGTTGCACCAGCGCGCAGTGGCGCAATTGGAATCGAGGCTATATGAGGGGCAAAGTCCGCTCAAAGTTGCGGCCATGCCCGAGGCAGCCAACCCTCTCATGTGGCGCGGGGTGGTGGAGACCGCTGACGCGTATTTTATTTTGCGTGTTCCCGCAACCGGAGAACTAGATGTTTCTTCGGCTCAACTTTTCTATAAAGGCGAGTGGCGGCCGAGTTTCGGATTCGCTGCCAAGACTCCGGAGTTCCATTATCTGATGTACTATTCGAGGTTTCCGCTGTGGCGTGAAGAGCCGGCGCCGGGCGTGTATGGGCGAGCGGAAATGGTGGAATTACTGGAACTGCGTTTCGGGGAACCGCCTTCACCGACGCTGAGCGCGAGTGCGGTGGTGAATCCAAACGGGCAGATTCTCGAGAGCGAGATAGACTGGGCTGGCCGTCCCCGTTTATCGAATCGGGTACCCTAGTGATTTGGAAGCGCACAGGCCGCTGGTTGGCCGTTGTGCGCGAGTTGATAGCGAATTTCGACTGGAGCAAAACTGAAATGTCCTTTATCCGAGGGCTGCGCGTGGCAGCCGTTTACCGCGGACTGGCGATGGCGGGCCTGTTGCTGGGGCTGGCAGGCGCAGCCGCCGCTCAGTCCACGATTGTCGTCATGAACCTGCAGGGCGCGATCATGTCGACCAAAGAGGGCCAGAAGGCTGGCCAGGAAATGCAGGCCAAATACGCGCCCAAGCAGAAGGATCTGGAACAGCAGCGCGACACTCTGGCGTCACTCTCCGCCGAGGCGCAGAACCCGGCGACGCCGGCGGAAAAGCGAGCGTCGCTGCAGCGGGATATTGAAGACAAGAACCGCCGCTTCCAGCGCGAACAGCAGGACGCGCGGGAAGAGTTTCAGGCCGACCAGCAGCGTCTACTGGTGCCGATCAGCCAACGGATGCAATCCGTGATCGCCCAATTTGCCAAGCAGAAGGGGTACGCGATCGTGATGGACGATGCCAACGGCCCGGTGGTGTTTGCGGCCACCACGATCGACATAACTAAAGATGTAGTCGATCTTTACGACAAGACGACGGCCGCACCGGCGATGACACCCGTGCCGCCAAAGCCAGCAGCGCCCGCACCTAAGCCGGCAACGCCCAAGCCGTAGAGTTCACCTTTATTGGGCGTTTCTCCGAGGGGGGCTCTCGGGGCGAAAGACCAGCAAGAGGGCGCGACCAGGGGGTCGGGTGCGGACGAGGGCGTCCGCCCTACGATCAGTGTCGGGCCCACCAGTGCTGGCTAGTTCGTGCCGCCGGGCCGGCTGCTTCCCGTGTCGCCAGGTGTGGCTGCGGACACCACGCTCCACGGGTTCGCCTTGATGTCTCGCAACAGCGCCTTCTGCCACTCGAACTCCGGATGTTCCTTCAGATGTTCGGCTGCGTGAAATTCGACGCCGCACGGATGACCCATACCCGCTGCAAACGACATCCGCTCCGCCATGGCTGCATCGGCCACCTTGGCTTGCGCGACGCCTGCCGGCCCGTACGGCTCTTGCCATCCCTTGACGCCGCGACCCGATTTGTCGATGTGCCCGCAGAGCGTGCGTTCGTTCGGGTCAATCTCCTTGGTCAGCGCGTCGTAATGGTCGGTTTCGAATTTCTGTCCAGCGGCAACGTCGATCTTTCCTTTGTACTCGGCCATTAGCTGGTCCCAGCGCAGTCTCCTCACGCTGTCGGGGGCTTCGGGGTTCCCTACCGGGTAATCGGTTTCCTCCGCCGCCAGCTTCGGATTCACAGGGTAATTCGCGCCCGGGTAATACCCATCCCTGGTCCGCTCCAGAATCACGTTCTTCAAGCCCAGTTCCAGCCGCGCGATTTCATTGTTCTTGCGATCGGCGATCAGCCACGTATTGGCGTAGCCTCCGTTGTTGCCGTCTTCCATCAACCGCGCGAAATCGTCGATCGATTCGGAATACTGCATCGCCTTGCGCGCGCGAACAAACTCCGGGACCGCATGCTCATCGAAACCGTGGAAGTTCGAAATCGTCGTCTCGGTGATCATGATTCCGGCGTCGTTGATCCCGAAATCGTCCGCGCTGTGGATCAGCCCGGGCATGCCATCCATCAGGATGTGGTGGCCGGCGGTGGGAACCAGGTCGAAGATAACGTTCCATCTCGTCGCGGTCAGATAATCGGTCCAGTTGTTGTGGCCGATCACCACGCGGCCATCCTTTGTATACGAACCCGTCGCCACAAATGCGCTGCAATGCTCGGCCGGCGATGCATCCACTTTGAAGCCCGCCCGCCGCTTCAGCTCGTCATCGTAGTAGCTGAACTCCATGTAGGCGTTCATCGTCACCAGATCGATCGCGTCCAGATGCGACCCCCGCGCGCGCAACCCCTCCACCATTCCTTCCAGCTCCGCGCGATACTCCGCGGGTACTTTCGGCCAGAAGTACTTCTGCGCCACCTCGCGGAGATCGGCCCACGTTTTTTTCTCGGCATGCGTGGTCGAAAGCTCAATGGCCTTTTGGTTGTCCTCGATTTCGGGCGCTAGCAAGTATCCGTGCTGGAAGCCGATGGCGGCCGGCGGCCCCTCCAAGTGCACGTATATCCATCCATCTTTTTCCGCGCGCCGGAATCCGTGAGTCAGCCGAGCATCGTTCGGTGGCTCTTGCTTTGCCGCCGCGGCTGCTCCAAAAGCGGGCAGACTCGCCGTTAGCGAGAGACCGGCGAGAAAGAAAAACAGATTTCGCAGGGGCATGATAACTGATTACAGCACAATGGTTCTTGGAGCGGTTTGCCAATCCAAGGCAGCCGAACAACTATCGTGAAAACAACCCTTGACCCGCCTCAACGCGAGAGCGAACGAGACCTCAGTTCCTTGTACACCATGGGTCTCTTGATCGGCTTGGCCATTGTTACCTTGACCTTCACCGTTCCCGTCCTGGTCTTCGTTCTCCGCTCTCAGGTGGAAACTAACTGGCTGCCTATCCGCTTGCCGCCGGTTCTCTGGTTTTCCTCGTCGGTTTTGATTCTCAGCAGCGTTACCCTCGAAACGGCCCGCCGGCGCCTGGTAAGACACGATCAACCGGCCTTTCACCGCTTGACGATTTACGCGGCTCTTCTCGGCGTCCTGTTTCTCGCAGGCCAGCTCACTGCCTGGGTTCAACTGCTTTCCGCCGGCGTGGTCCTCAAACGGAATCCGCATTCCGCCTTCCTCTTTTTCTTTTCCGGACTTCACGGCTTGCATATTCTCGCCGGTTTAGCAGGCCTGTTCTATCTGGTGCGCCGCACGCGCCCCGAGCCACAGGATGCCAAGTATAAAATGACGACCCGGGTTTGGGCCAAGTCGGTCTCCATTTTCTGGCACTACCTCGATTTGCTCTGGTTGGCGTTGTTTGCCCTTCTGATTTTCTGGAAGCGTTAGACCGTGCAAACCGCTTCCTCTGGCCGCGGCTAGTCACAAGGCTGGTGCCGTCAACGAAGCGTTACACCGTTGAAACGCTCCCTCACGGTCGCGTCTCGCAGTGAAGATTTGGCGCGGTTGTCGGAAGGCAGCGTGTCCACCAGCCAGGGGGCCATGAGGCGGATGTTTGCCGGGATGCGGCGGTGCCGGGTGGCGATGGAGGTAGGGACGCATTCGCCGTGGTTGAGCCGCTTGTTGAGCGGACAGCTGTTGGTGCAAGAGGGGCGCACTGTATTCTGTGGCGCGGGCCGGATACGGATTTGCAGCGGTGGGGTCGGAAGCTGGCCTTGCGTGGCGGCAAGAATGCGAAGAAGCGAGCGGTGGTGGCAGTAGCTAGGAAGCTGGCGGTGTTGCTGCACCGGTTGTGGGTCACCGGCGAAGTGTACGAGCCTTTGCGCAATAGCAGGGCGCAGCCGGGACGGGGCCAGGCAGTGGCCTAAAGGATTGTGGTTTTGTAGCCCATCGCCGAGTTCGGGTGACTGCGAGGTCGCGGCGGAACGGGCGCTTCTGGAAACGGAGGCGACTCAGTTCGACTGCGAGATGGCAGCACCCATTAGATTGAGGACACCAACTGGCACCGGGGCAGACGCTCCACACAAGAGTGCGAATGGAAGCAGGGCGAGTTGGTGAAGGGCAAGAAAAAAACCTTCCTCAGAAAGGGAAGGCGTGGGAAGGCTGTGGCGCCTCCCGTTGGTCGGCGATCCGCAATAGTGGACAGCCCTGCTAAACATTTTCGTTGACAGCGGAGGCCCTCTCACGGAAGCCGCGGCCAAAGGGAGCGGTCTTTGCGACTGGCTGGACCGCGACGAAAGGGAGCGGTCTTTACAACTGGCTGGACCGTGACCAAAGGGAGAAGATCTCCTGGGATAGACTGTTGAGTGGCTGTCATCGAACGCGTTTTCCCGAGCAGGTTGTCTTGAACCTTCGCCCTCTTTCACGCGCCCTTACCGTGGCCCTCCTGCTTCTAACAGCCTGCTGGGCCGGCCAAGCGCCCGCCGTCCGGCCAGCCGCCCCAAGCCGCGCCGCCGCGCCGCCTGTCTCCTCCGATAACCAATTTGACGCCAACATCACTCTGTTTTCGACGCTTGCGGCCATCAATGCCGCCGGCTACGACGCCGGAATCAATGCGCCCATTTACGCGAACATCCCGATCCGGGCGGATATCCGCGCTGAGCTGGCCAAACGCTCCATACCCTGCCTCCCGGAATTGAGGGACTTCTACAAGCAACACAAGAAACCCAGCGAGTCCGCCGACCTGGGCCAGTACATCTCCTTCGCCCTGGTTGCCGATGGCCCACCTAGCTTCGAGTTGCACCCCGTCGACCTGCCCGAAGACGTTCAACCCATCAAGGAGTTCAGCGGGCTGCTGGCCCGGTTCTACAAGGAAGCCGGTCTTGCGGGGCTCTGGCAGCAGTCGCAGGCCGCCTATACGGCGGTCATTGAGCAATACCAACCCGAGGTGGTGAACGCGGTGCTCGAGGCCAACGCGTATACGCGGAATCCGAACAGCGGTTACCTGGGCCGGCGTTTTCAGATTTATATCGACCTGCTCGGCGCGCCCGACCAGATTCAGGTGCGCGGCTATCGGGATAGCTACTTTGTCGTGCTTACTCCCACTCTGGCGCAGATCGGAGAACAGATTCGAGACACCTATCTGGCCTACCTGCTCGACCCCCTGAGCTTCAAATACGACTCGATCGTCCAGGAGAAGAAGAAAGGGCTCAAGCGCTTTGCCGAAGAGGCTCCGGCGCTGGATGAGGTGTACAAAAACGACTTTTCCCTGCTCCTGACCAAGTCGCTGATCAAAGCCATAGACGCGCGGTTGATACGGAACGAGGAGAAGCGCCAGTTGGCTGTGGACCGGGCGATGAGCCAAGGGTTTATACTCACCGGCGCTTTTGCCGATCTGCTGGTGAACTACGAGAAGCAGGAAATCGCGTTGCGGCTGTATTATCCCGATTTGATTTCAGCCATCGACACAGGCAAGGAACAGAAGCGGCTGCGCAAGGTGCAATTCGTGGACACGATCGAGCATCCGGTGCTGGCGGCGCCGGCCGAGATCATCCAGATTTCAGAGGCGGAGCGAACCCTGGAATCCGCCTCCGGGCTGTTCGAACAGAAAGACTTCCCGGCGGCGAAGAAAGCCTATACCCGGGCGCTTTCCGAGACGGACAAGAAGGACCTGCATGGCCGCGCTTACTACGGCCTGGCTCGCGTTGCGCTGATTGAAAAACGCATGAATGAGGCGAGGAGTCTCTTCGAGCGGACGCTCGAGAACGATCCGAGCCCCGTGGCCGCGTCCTGGTGCCATTTCTATATTGGTAAACTCGCGCTTTCGGGCGGCGATGAGGAGAAAGCAAAAAAGGAGCTCCAGACCGTTCTGCAGATCGAGGGCGCCGCACCTCAGGCCCGGGAAGAAGCCCAGAAGACGTTGCAAGATATTTCAGGAGAGGGAGAGAAAGACCAATGAAGAGACTGATCGCAGCAAGCGCCGTCATTGTATTGCTGGCGGGCGCGGCATTTGCGCAAAAGGCAAAATCGAAGGCCGAGCAGGAGGCGCTTCTAAAGGTGCAGAACGCAGCCACTCCCGCTGACCAGATCAAAGCGATTGACGACGTGCTTGACAAGTTCGCCGACACCGAGTTCAAGCCGGTGCTGCTGTCGATGGCAGCCGATGCCGCCAGCCGGATGCATGATTACGAGAAGACGATGATTTACGGCGAGCGGGCCGTGGCGGCCGATCCAAAGAACCCCGACGCGCTCTACACGCTTGCTGGAGCGATAGTTCTGCATACCCGCGAGCACGATCTTGACCGAGACGAGAAGCTGACCAAGGCGGAAAAGCTCTGCAACGACGGAATTGTCTATGCCAAGGCCATACCCAACCCTCAACCCGGCCAGATCTCGGAAGCGCTGTGGGAGCAGACCAAGAAAGATAAGGTCGCCTCGTTCTACAATCTGCTGGCAATGAGCGCGGATCTGAAAAAAGACTATCCGACCGCGATCAACAATTTTAAGACGGCGCTTGGCTTTTTGACGAAGCCCGACCCTGTAATCCTTGCGCGCCTGGCAAAGAGCTATAACAACGCGGGACAGTATGACGATGGCCTCGCGACCGCGGACAAGGTGCTGGCCGATGCCTCAGCGAGTCAGCAGATCAAGAACTTTGCGACCGTTGAAAAGAACCGGGCAACTAAGGCCAAAGCCGAACCTGCCCCTCCGGCCGCTCCCAAATAACTGGTTTGTCATGCAGTCAGCGCACGAAACGCTCGAGGCTAAGCTCGGCCACGCTTTCCGGAATCGCGATCTGCTGGGGCGCGCGCTCACCCACCGGTCGCGCTTCTCGGAAATGCCGCCGGCCGAGCAAGGCGGGGACAATGAGCAGCTCGAATTCCTCGGGGATTCGATTCTTGGCTTCGTCGTCAGCGAAGCGCTTGTGCTGAGGCATCCGGGCGCGCGCGAGGGACATTTGTCCAAATGGAAAGCGCACCTTGTAAGCGCATCCCATTTGCACCGTTGCGCGCTGGAGCTGGGCCTGGGCGAGTTCCTCCTGTTGGGGCGCGGCGAAGACATGAGCGGCGGGCGCCACAAAAAGGCGCTGCTTTCCGACGCCGTCGAGGCCCTGATTGCAGCGCTGTATATCGATGGGGGGCTCAACGCCGCTCAGGAGTTCATTCAAGCCCGCATTCTGGACGTGCTTCCGGAAGGCACCGAGCTGGCATCGGTGGCCGATCACAAAAGCGCTCTCCAGGAGCGGACACAAAGTTTGGGTATGCGCGCCCCGATCTATAGCACTATCGCCACGGAAGGGCCCGAGCATTCCAAGACCTTTACGATGGAGGTACGGGTGGGCGACGAGCTGCGGACACAAGCCAGCGGATCGTCCAAGAAGTCGGCGAGCCAGAAAGCGGCCCGCCTCATGCTTCGAAAGTTTGACGAAACAATCGAGGCCGCGCGGAAGGACGCCGCGGGCGCGGACTGAGCCGAATCAGGACGCTAGAGTTTGGCGGCGGTTGCCTCTGCCAGCTTCGCCATCACGTGGCTGTTGCCTCTTGCATTCAAGTGCGGGTCTTGTTTCGAGATCACGTGATCGGGTATGGTGACCGGAATATAGATCATCGGCAGTCCCTGGTTCACCTGCGCGCTCACGTGGAAATATTCGATCTGGCCCCCGGCCAGATAGTATTTGCCTTTCGCCCGCACAAACTTGTCGCCTGGCGTGAAAAAGTCGAACTGCCCGATCTCCGCGATGCCCTCGGGTGTGTAGCGATCGATGTCAAACACGGAAAACGACGCTCCATGCGCATGCGCGGTAGCTTCCATGTCTTTTTCCAGCAAATTGAATAAGCGAATTCCGTAAAGCTTCCTGGCGCTATCCGGCTTCAGCCAGATAGACCAATGGGTCTTTTCATCGGCTACGTCTTCGCTCGTGTCCATCACCGGCAAGCGCGAGTCCTGCGGTTGGCCCACCGGCAGCACGGCGGGCGGAAGTGTGCCCACGTAACTTCGCTCAATGCCGCCATCGATAAACTGCCGCTTCAGGCAATCTAGGTACAACGCGCAATACAGACCCCCAATTGAGGAATCGGGCTCGACAAGTTTGTCCGCTTGCACGCGAAAGGTCGGCTTCAGGTGCCCAATCTCCACCGCCACGGAATGCCGGGGGAACAGGTTGTTCCAGAGGTCGTTGCCGAGGGTCTGCCACAGCAAAACCAAGTTTGCGCGATAGCCCTTCTTGAAGTACTCTCGAACGGCCAGCAGTTCCTGGTCGGCTCCGTAGCCGGCCGCTCCCAAGGTCACCACTTTTACGCGCCGCCCCAGCTTCTCGTACTCATGCTTCAAAAAGTATTCGGGCATCGGATCGGCTCCGCAGCCGCCGCATTCCACCTGGGAATCGCCCACCAGCAGAACCACCTTGTCCGCGTCCGTATACTCGATCGGGGCGCCGTGAAACCCAAGTTGGTTAACCGTCCATTGGGGGCGCTTCTTGAATTCCGATTCGGCCAGGCTCCTCCACCCCGAGCGAAAGTGAAACGGGTCAACCACTCTCAGCGCAACTTCCATCGCCACGATCCCGAACACCAGCGAGACCGCAACCAACAGGACGTTCTTCCACATGAACTCCCCAGTGTACTCAAGGGCAGAGCAAGCCCCATGCGTCAGCTTGGGCTACTGCGGACCCTGGAAACAGCCCCAAGCTAACGCATGGGGCTTGCGGCGATTGACACTGGTTAGAATGACTTTCGTGAGACTGCGGACGGCGCAGGGGCGGATAGCGGCAGCGGCGGCCGCGCTGCTGTGCCTGGTCGGATGCTCGCGCGAATCCACACAGCCGGCCCAGCCGGCCTTGCCGCCGCCACCTGAAACGCGGCTGCTCTTCGGCGGCGATGTGATGCTCTGCCGTGAAGTGGGGCGGCGAATCCGGGCGAGCGGCGACCCGGCGCACCCGTTTCGCAAGATCGCTCCACTGCTGAAATCGGCTGACTTGACCTTTGTCAACCTCGAGTCGCCGTTTGCGGACCGGGGGCCGGGCGGTGAATCGGGGCTAATCTTTCGAGCGCGTCCGGAGACGATTGCTGGGCTGGTGGAGGCGGGAGTGGATGTGGCCTCGACCGCCAATAATCATGCGCGCGACTGCGGCGACTATGGAGTGGAATACACAGCGAGCTGGCTGCGCCGGCACAACATCGAGCCGGCCGGGAGCGCGGAGACGGCGGAGAAGGCGCACCAGGGGGTTGTGCTCGCGCGGCACGGCATCCGCTTCGGTTTTCTCGGATACACCTATGACCAGTCAAACGGCAATTGGCGCAACGTGGACCAGCGCGTCGCGTTGGCGGACGCATACGAGATGCGGCGGGACGTTCTGCGATTACGGCAGCGCGCGGATGTGGTGATCGTGTCGATGCATCACGGAATCGAGTACGCGCGCCAGCCGGCCGCGGCGCAGATGGTGTTTGCGCGCATGGCCATCGATGCGGGAGCAAGCCTGGTGATCGGCCATCACCCCCACGTCATTCAACCGGTGGAACACTATCGCGGCGGCGTGATCTTTTATTCACTCGGCAACCTTGTTTTCGATCAGTTCCAGCGGGTGGAAACACAGCACGGCGCCATCGCCGACGTCCGATTTCTCGGGACGCGACTGGCCAGTGCCGAGGTCATACCGGTTCGCATTACACACGATGGACCGGAAGTGGACGCGGCGCCCACCGGCAGCGGGAGCGTTGAGGCAGCTCCCGCGCGGTGAGTGAAAGCAGGCTGGCAGCGAGTGGCTGCTAGCTATGGCAGCGTTGGCGAAGGAAGCGGCTGAGCACGACGAGGCCTCCGCCCGTCAACAACATCGAAGCGGCTTCCGGCGCCGAGCTGCCTCCGGAGCCCGAGTCGTCGGGCTGGGTGGGAAGATCCGCACCAACGGCACTGCCCGACTCGACGTCCTCCAGCATGAAGCCGCTCCCGCCGCCACTCAACTGAATGGAAGTGATCCCGATCGGCGAAACGAAGGAAACCCAGTTAGTGCCCGAGCTGGTCGCGGACACGGTGCTGCCGTCAGATAGGGTGATCTGGATCGTGGTCGTGCCGGAACCGGCGGTGCCCAGCAGGAGGGCAATCGCCGTCAGCGCTGTATCGCCGTTCGGCGCCGTAATGATCATGGGCGTGGAGCTGAAGCCCTGAATATTGCCGCCGGCGAGACCGTTGGCGCCGGAAACTGAGCCGCTCCCGCCGGCCAATTGGATAGTAGTTGCCGACGAAAAGCCGCCGGCGCTGACCTCGGAGGTCACGGAGCCATACCACGTCGGCGGGCTGCCGGACCATTCCAGCGTGTTGAAATTCGACCCTGACGCGAAGCCGATAGCGTCGGCGCTGTTGCTGCTGGTGAGGGTAGAGGCGGCGGCGGGCAACGCTGTAAGAATGGCCGCGGCCAAGAGTGCCGAGACCTGGAAAATTCGACGAAACATTTGAGAACCTCCCGAACTGTCGTGTTTCAGTTAGACAGTGGAGGGCAGCGGTCAAACGTCTTCGAGGGGAAACTCCGTATGCCCGAAGTGGTGGCTTCGGATGGTGTAATTCTCTAGGATTATCCAGGGCTGATTATCGCAGGTTGCGGAAAAAGGCTCCGGCCGGCTGAATGCCCAGACCGAGAAAAGCGCCGAGACGAATCTCGGCGCTGCAGGCATGAGTGCCTGCGCCACGTACGGACATGGGGCAAAAGCTCAGCTAATTAGCAGCCAGAGCCGGTATAGCAGCCGATGGCCAGCAGCGGCACAAATGCGTCGGTATGTGAGAAGCCCGAGCCATTTTGAGTGGACTGGGACTGAAGCGCCAGAATGGTAATGGGGCTAAAGGTTGGGAAACTGGCCGCGGTCGCGCCCGATGCGGGTGTATAAGGAACGATGTACATGGTTCCGGCTATGTCGGCAGTTTTCGGCCATTGATTGGCAATGACAATGGCAGTCTGAGTGCCGGGCGGCACCTGGTAGCTCTCGGTGTCAAAAAGGGTTCCGCTCGAGTTGATGAAATAGATCTCGAGGTAGTTGACGTCGTATGAGTTCGTGAAATCCGGATTGGCGAACGCAGCCGTCGTGAAAGAACTGTTCGTATTGTCAAACGGCAGGTAAAGGCCCGGAGTGTTAGCAGTGTTTTGAACGCCGTAATCGCTTGGGCCCGACTCCGAGGCCAGATAGTTGGCGGCAGCGTTGAACAGATTGATGGTCTCGTAGACGCTCGTGAAGGGGCCGGAGGTGTTGACGTTCAGCGCCGCCCAGTAGCTCGTTACGGTGGCGGGCAGGCCGCCGGTACTGTAGCTAAGTTGCTGGCCTTTAGCCAATGTGCCTGTGATCGAGGACATCGACGTCACCGTTCCGGCCGTGCAGGCGCCTCCGTTTATGCTTCCGGAGGCGGGACAGGTGATCCCGACACTGGCCGCGGTTCCACTCTGGGTGTAGAAATCCAACTCAAAATCGGCCATGTTTTCCGGATCCAGATTGATGATGTGGAACACAGTGGTCCAAACGCCTTGGCCAGCCTGGTCCCCGTCGGCCACCTGGGGAACAATGATGAAATACTCGGCGCCGAGTAGCTTGGGAACCTTGCTGTCGTTTGCGCTGGCCTCCATCGCCTGCTTCTTGGTCATCCCTTGAAAAGCCTGAAAACGATTCAAGCTGGGATTTGTCTGTTGAGCGAGCGCCGACGCTGCTAACAGGATCAGTCCGCTCAGAAGTCTTACATTCATACCGGCTCCTTCACAATCTAGTTGTAGCAAACCAAGAAGAATCTTCACAAAGATTCAGTGATGCGTCAAAAGGCCACTCACTCACGCGAGGTCTTCTAGGAACGCACCGGCCGAGTTGCGGCTCTTCAGCAGCCGGTCCCGGTATAGCAGCCTATCGTCAACAGCGGCACGAACGCGTTGGTATGGGAGAAGCCCGAACCATTCTGCGTGGACGTGGATTGAAGCGCAAGAATGGTAATGTCGCTGAACTCCGGGTAAGAGGCCGCAGTGGACCCCGACGCGGGCGTGTAAGGAAGAATATACATGGTTCCGGCTATTCCGGCGGTCTTCGGCCATGTATTGGCGATGATGACGTTGGTCTGAGTGCCGGATGGGACCGTGTACGTCTCCGTGTCAAAGACCGTGCCGGATGAGTTGATAAAACTGATCTGAAGCGTCGGGACGAGAGCCGCCGCGCCGACGCCGAGCTGCGCATTCAACTGCTCATCCGGATTGACAAACGCAAGCGTGGTAAAACCGCTGTTCGTATTGTCAAACGGCAGGTAAGTGCCCGGATCGTTGGGATAGTTATAGATGCCAAAGTCGCTCGGGCCGGACTCGGAAGCCAGGTAGTTGGAGGCGGCGTTAAATAGATTGATGCTCTCGTAGACGCTGACGAAGTCGCCTGTGCTGTTGTAGTTCAGCATGCCCCAGTAAACTTGCGTGGTGGTGGGCAGGCCGCCGGTGACATAGGTAACACCTTGACCCGGGTCCAACGAGCCGCTGACCGAGGAGACTGAAGTCACCGCTCCTCCGGTTCCCACGATGCCGACACTGGCCGAGGTTCCACTCGGAGTGTAGAAATCCAACTCGAAAGTGGTGGAGTTAATGGGATCCAGGTTGATAATGTGAAGCTCACTTGTCCAGACGCCCTGTCCCGCCTGCAGTCCATCGACTATTTGCGGCGCTATAAAGTAATACTCGGCATAGAGCAGTTTTGGATTCTTGGTGGTTTCTTTCGTGGCCTCCAGCACCTGCGCCCTCGTCATGCCTTTGAAAGCCTGAAAGCGCTGCAAGCCGGGCGGCAGTGGCTGAGAGGGGTTTGGTTGTTGAGCGAAGGCTGACGCCGTCAACAGGGTCAGAACACTCAGAAGTCTCAATTTCATAATCACTCCGTGTCAATTGTAATCAATTAGCCCCCCAAAAGCGATGGGCGCAACCGCGCACTAATCGCGCTTACCTGGAGGGTAGACGCTCTTGTCATCAAAAGGGTTGCCGCCGAAAAACTGTCCCGAGGCGGAGGCCCCATTAAGAGCGTCGAGCCCAACCACATTAACGAAATATCTGCGCGGAGAAGTCGGCCAAATTGCGGCGCCAGACCATCCACGTATGCGCGCCGGGAGTCTCCACGGCAACGGCATTCACGCCCTGCGTTTTCAGCCAGCCGATCATGTGGTGGTTCCACTCAAGCAGGCGGTCGTCTTTGCCGCAGGCAATCCAAAGCAGCTTCAGTTGAGAGTTAGCGCTCGAACCAACGGCCGGGAACTGTTTGGCAAAGTCTTCGGTCAGGCCACCGGATGAGAAGGCCCCGATCCAGGAGAAAGTCTCCGGGTGGTTCAGGCCCGTGTAAAGCGTTTCGGCGCCGCCCATCGACAGACCGGCTATGGCGCGTTCGGCGCTCTGTTTGGATACGCGGTATTGCGATTGAACGAGCGGAATGATCTCAGTGAGAAGGGAGTCGCGGAACCTGTCGAAGTTGCGCTCGCGGATGTCGTTATCGCGGAAGCCGGCGGAGTTGCGCGCGACGATTTCCGGGGCGCCATAGCCCAGCGTCATCACGATCAGCATGGGCTTGGCCTTGCCCTGCGCGATAAGGTTGTCGAGGATCAGGTTGGCTTTGCCGACCGCGCTCCAGCCGCTTGCGTCGTCGCTATAGCCGTGGAGCAGATAAAGCGTGGGGTAGAGCTTGCGCGAGCCGGAATTGCCCTCATAGCCGGGCGGTGTGTAGACATAGTAGTCGCGCTGGTCGCCCACTATCGCAGAGCGATAGAAGTGGTGATGAATGACGCCGTGGGGCACATCCTGCACATCCCACGGGAGCGCCGAGGCGCCCGCTACACGCACCAGGTTCTGAGGGTTGAGCAGATTGGGCTTGAAGCTCGAGTTGCCGGGGTCGAGCCGCGGAACGCCGTCTTCTGTAAACCCGTAACCGTAGAGGTCCGGCTCGAGCGCGGGAGTGGTGAATGACCACACGCCCTGATCGTCCTTCTTCATGTCTGCAGCCTGGCTGCCTTCCAGGTTGAGCTTCACATCCTGGGCGCCCGGCGCGCGCAGGCGGAAGGTTACTGTGCGGTCGGCATTAACTTCCGGAGAGACCACCGGAGGCGGCACGGCCTGCTGTTGAGCGAAGGCGGCGAGGCCGGCGAGAAGAGCGCCAGATAGAGCGCGAATCGTAAGTTTTGACATATGCATTTGCGCTACAGGAGCTGAGATTATTGATTCACCCTTCAGCTGAGATCAATAATTATTCGAGATTGTTCCGCCGATGATGCCGCTCGCAGCCGTTAGCCCTATCGCCGCGTCAAAGCATTGGGTGCTGGCGGGTAATGCGCTTGAGGCGTTTAAGGTAACAAGGGTTCCAGCGTCAATGAGAATCGGTAAGGAGCCGAGGTCAAAGAAAACTGCCTCCGAACCAAACTTCTGCAAAAGAATCGGGAAGTAAGTGGTAACGCCGCCGGATATGATCGAGACCACGGCCAGTTGGTTTCCAGTGAAGCCCGGCGATGGCGCAGTACAAAATCCCGTCAGGTCATAAAGAAAAGCAGGCTGCGAAGCTGAAAAAGTGAAGCTGTGCGTCTTGCCCGGGCCGTTGCCGGCGAAGGCCGATAAATTGGGGGGGGCGGTTGGCCTTTCGAGAACAGTATCCGTGCCAGGCGCTCCAGTGCGTGACAAAAGGAATTGCTGAATCTGATTTGCTGCGCCCATCACACCGGCAATGCCGATCGAGCATTGCGCCCCGGCAATCGGGGCCACGAGACTCACCGAAACATTGCCCCCGGCTGGAAGGGCATTAGGGAAGAGGCCGCCCTTCCAGGCCAGCACGTTCGGACTGGGTAGGTCGCCAGGGACTGCATAAGTGACAACTGAGCTTCCGGAAGTGAGGGTGACCTGGAGCAGGGTGTTGCTTAGCGATGTAGAGGCGGTGCAGACGGCATCGATTCTCGTAATCACCGAGGCTTGTTCCGCTGACAAGACGGCGACCAGCGATGGGCTTGATCCGTTAGCCGCCTGAAACCAGAAATTCAAGCCCGCGTCGGCGGTCTGGCGTCTGAGGGTCGTCTCATACTCCATCTGAATATATGAGCCCGTCTCCAAAGTGGCTGTGTTCTCGCATGATGCACCAGAAACGAATCCCGGGTCCACGGTGGAGATGACCACCCCGGTGCCTGGGGGCAGCACGCCTGGGATAGACGAACTATACGCGATGGACGTACCCGAAATTGAGCCGAGAATTGGCCAGGTACGAGTGGTGGCGCCGGTCGTCACGCTGGCCTGAACCAAGGGGAGGGACGCGGGAGCGGCAGGAACGGTACAGATGGTGTTGAAGGCGGGGATGACCGTGTACTCATCTGTTGATGGCGCGATGGTAAGCGATGGGGCCGATCCCGTAGCGTATTGCTGGGTCACGGTGGGGCCGACGCCAGGGAACTGAGCGTAAGCCAGGTTAGCGCTAAACGCTCCGGTGGACACCAGGACAGCTAGAACTGCAAACACGCTGGATATCGTTTTCCTGCGTTGATTCATTTTTGTCCCTCTTTCTTTCGATCTTGATTATATGGTGGAAAAGCACTTACCGCGCATCTTATGCAAGAATTCAAGATCAGTGATTCGCGGCTTAGTACCAGGTTGCGGAGGCCGCGTCCGGTGACGCCCAAGCACTGAACCGCGGGCGTGAGCAAGCGGACATTAGCCCGGCTTCAAGCGCCGGATTTCGGCTTGGATTCGAGGAAGGCCAGGAACTCTTGCGAATTGCGGGTCAACTGAGGAAAGGTCGCGATCACTTGATCGTTAGCGTCCATTAGGGCGTAAAACGGGATCGAGACCGTCTGAAAACGCGAATCTTCGAAGCGCTGGTTTTTCTCAGACTCCGCATCTGTGCCATCGGTGTATAGATCGACGACTACGACCTGCTTCAACGCCGCCTCGATTTCCGGCCTGGTAAACATGTTGGCCTTCATCCAATGGCAGTTGGTGCAGGCATAGCCGGTGAAATTCACCAGCACGAGCTTGCCATCGGCGCGGGCGGCCTTTTCAGCTCCCTCCAGGTCGTTCTTGAATGCGGCCCGGGCAGCCGAAGCGCCCTCCGGCAGAAAAGCGTCCAACTCGCCCAAACCTCTGCCAAACAGGCCCGGGATCAGGCTGAGGGAAAAAATCAGCAGCAACGCGGCGATCAGGGCCCTCGGCACAGTCACGGGTTCGTCCTTCGACATACCTTCCATGCGCAGCCAGCCGAGCAGGTAGAGACCGGGCAGTGCCAGGAGAACGATCCAACCGGCCAGCACGCGTTCGCGGGTGAGGAAATGCCAGCCCAGCACGCCGTCCACGTTCGCGACGTACTTGAGCATTGCCGCCAGGACGACGAAACCGAGGCACACCTTGATGCGCGACATCCAGGCGCCGCTGCGAGGGAGCCTGCTCAGATACGAGGGAAAGAGCGCAAGCAGGAAGAAGGGCGCAGCCATGCCGGTGGCGAACGACGCCATGCCAAGCACTGGCTGAAGCCCCTTCGACTGCACGGAGGCTACCAGCAGCGGGCCGACGATGGGGCCAATGCACGCGAACGACGTAAGGGAAAACGTGAGGCCCATCACAAGCGTTCCAGCGGTGCCGCCGCCCTGGGAAGCGCGGTCGAGGCGGGTGAGCAAACCCGACGGCAGCGTGAGTTCAAAAGCCCCCAGCAGGCTCAGGCCGAAGACGAAAAACACAACCGATATGAACCCGTTCACCCAGGGGCTCGATCCCAATTGCACGACGCCGAACGGGCCTGCAACAAGAGTCACCAGGAAGCCAAGCCCTGTGAAGAGCACCACAATGCCCAAGCAGAATATGAGCGCCTGGACCCAACCGCGTGATCGCGGCCCATCACCCGAGGGTTGTTGGTTCAGGAAAAAAGAAACCGTGATCGGAATCATCGGGAACACGCATGGGGTAAACAACGATGCCAACCCGAGACCGAAGGCGGTTAGAAGGAACGGGAGCAAATCCTGCTCGGGACCTGCCCCAAATCGAATCGGACCGCCAGACGCAGACGACGCTGACCCGGCAGTGCCCGCCGTTGTGGATGCGGGCCCAGAAGAAGCTCCCGCTGCCGAGGAGGCGGAAGCCACGGGTGCCGAGCCCTCGGGAGGCGTAAGCGTCATCGAAGTCCCCGATGGGTCAGCGGTGATGACGGCGCTTATCAGCTTTTTTACCGCGGGCAGGCATTTGACTTCGGTGCAAGCCTGGTATCGGACCGCGGCTTCGAGTGTGGTCATCCCTTTGGCGGAGGGCTTCAAAGTGGCGTCGATCAGGAACACTGCCTTAGCGGTGTAGGTCTCGGTGTCGAGCTGGAAGTTTGGATCGAGCTTACGAACCGGCTTCGGGCGGTAAACCACGAATGAGTCGACTGCGGGATTCTCAGCCAGGCGGATAGTGGTGATGATGGGGCCGCCGGGCGGGGTCGTAGGCGAATAGAGATGCCATTCCGGCTGTATGGTGGCGGTCAACTCGAGCCAGACATGACCACCCGGCTTGATGTTGGTCGTGTTATTGGCCGCGCCCAGCGTCCATTGCACCGGATCGTCCTTGGCCTCGAGCGTCCGCCCCGACAAAAGCAGAAGAACGGCGAGAATTCCGCAAAGTGTGCCGGCCCGCCTTGTGGCGCGGGCACTCGTGCCTGCCGCGCCGAGACTCGTCTCGGCGCTCCTCATCGCGGGCACATACTTTACCCTGAGTTTCATAAATCCGAGTAGATCACCCTGCCCGGCCAGATGCCCAATCCGTCAATTCGGTTGCAATCAAATCGCTGATTTTGTTGGCTGCAAAGCCGGATGCAATTCTGATGGCGTTCTTAATGGCGTTCGGATTTGACCGGCCGTGGCAAATGACGCAGACGCCTTTGAGGCCCAGCAGCGGAGCTCCGCCGTACTCGGAGTAGTCAACTCGTTTCTTGAAATCCGCGAATGCGTTGCGGGCAAGGAAAGCGCCGAGCTTGCGGCCACTGGTCTGAGACAGGTGCTCGCGGAGCATTTTGCCGATGACGTCCACCAGGCCCTCGCTGGTTTTCAAAGCCACGTTGCCGACAAAACCGTCGCAAACCACCACGTCCACTTTCCCGGTGTAGATGTCGCGGCCCTCGACGTTGCCGACGAAATTGATGTGCTTGAGCGTCTTAAGCACGACCATGGCGTCGTGCGTCAGGGCGTTGCCCTTGTGATCTTCCTCGCCGATGGAGAGCAGTCCGACCTTTGGATTCTTCGTGTCGAAGATGACGCGCGAGTAGGCATCCCCCATCACCGCGAACTGGGCCAGCATATTGGCCGAGCAATCGACGTTCGCTCCGACATCGACCATCACGGCGGAATTGCCGCTGAGCGTGGGGAAGGCGCCGGCAAGAGCGGGCCGGTCGACGCCATGAGCCAGGCCCTGCACCATCTTTGCCGTGGCCATGACAGCGCCGGTATTGCCGGCGGAAACCATGCCATGGGCGATGCCATCCCGAACCAGGCGAGCGGCCACTCGTATCGAGCTGTCCTTCTTGGCGCGCACGGCTTTGCCGGCGCTGTCCTCCATCGTGATCACTTCACTGGCATGACGGACTTCGATGGGCAGCTGGCGCCACCTGCCATGGCGGTTGAGCTCTTCCACCACGGCGTCTTCTCTTCCGACAAGGATCACCCTGACGTCGAGCGACGCGACCGCCTTGAGCGCACCCTCGACTTCCGGTTTGGGAAAGTCGTCCGCGCCCATCGCGTCAACCGCAATCGTCAGCATGGAGTTTTCGAGCCGAATCTTATCTGGCTAAGGATACCGGAAAGGCCCGCTTTGCGCCACACCCCGGCGCCTTTCTGAGCCACGGCCAAAGGAGCGATCCTTTTTGCCAAACCGGCAAAGGCTTAGGCCTCGACTACCTCAATCACTTCGCGTCCTTTGTATTTGCCGCAGTGCGGGCAAGCCCGGTGGGCGCGAATCTTCTGATGGCAGTTTGGGCACTCGGCCATTTGAGGCACAGCCAGCGAATCGTGCGCCCGGCGAGTCGAGGTGCGGCGCTTGGAATGCCGCCGTTTCGGATTTGGCATGGTTCTCTACTTTCCTATCTCAGACTACAGCAGTTCTTATCAAACACCCCGTCCTCCGGCTTGATTCAGCGGGGGCGGTGATCAGCTTTGCGGGCCGAGGCCCACGCGAATGGCTCTTAACTGTCCCCAGCGATCGTCGATTGCCCGGGTTTGGCAGTCGCAGACCGTCTGATTCCGGTTCTGACCACATTGCGGGCAGATTCCCTTGCAATCCTCGCGGCAGGTAAACCGCATGGGGAGAGCGAGCAGAACTACCTCGCGAAGAATATCGTTCAAATCGAGCCGGTCGCCCTCATAGTAGTCGAGTTCCGACTCCGCCTCTTCAATTTCGTCCTCGCCGCCTTTTACAAACTGGCCGGCCGGCTGGTAAAGCAAATCGAAGCCCTTTTCCACCTGGTAATGGGCCGGCTCCAGACATCGGTCACAAGCTGCCTCCATCGAGACCGACAGCGTACCGCGCACGCGGACCTCGCCCAACGTGTGGTTCATCAACTCGGCCGAGCCCCGAGCCCGCAGTTTCGACGTCTGGCGAAACTGCTCATCGAACTCGATCTCGCCGGCCGGCGCCTCAACGTCGAACGGGACGGCGTGTAACTCAAGTTCCTGGAGAGTAATGAACAAAGGCACTCCTCCGCAGGAGGCGTCGAAGAGCCACCGGACTGAGCCGCCATTCCGGGGCAAAGACAAATTATAGCAAGGCATGGCAGCCTTCACTTTCTTAGAGCGCCCACATTCTCGCCCGTCCCCAAAAAGAGCCTTTGGTTCCACTGACCGCACCTGTCATTCGCCTTTTGGCCCCTCAGAAAGACCCCACGTATCGGCGCAATCGCGAGTCGCCGATGCACTCCCTGAAAGGCACGTACCAGGGCGCTCGTAAGAAGAAGCGTCCTGGCCAGGCGGCCACCCGGAAAATAACCGGCAAAAAGGGCGGGCGATGACAGGCAAAAAATCGCGGTCACAAAACAGGTCAAATTTATATGTGACTTGTTTTCATGACTTTGCGAGGATTTTTTGTGGTCATTGGAGCCCTCCTCCATGGTCTCCTCGTGCGCAGGAGGAACTCAATGATTATCATCATCGGCTGGTAGTTCGTGGGCGCAAGTGGCGCGCGGGGCCGCCGTAGGCTGTTCTGCGCGGGAATTGAGGGGGCCGTCGACTCGACGGCCATGCCTCAAGGCGTTCCGGGCGAATCCCTCTAGCGCGACCGGAAAATGTCCTATCGCGACCGGAAAATATCCCATATTAGGCACCGCCTGCTACTATGAGTCTGGTTTCCCACCAGAGTTGATCCTGAAAGTTTCACCTGACCCTCTCACGCCGGTCGGGGTTGCGACGCGCATGTCGCCTGCCCTGGCTCTGTCTAGTAATTTGCGGCTTGGCGGCGCATTCGGAGGCAGCCAGCCAAACTCAGAGTCTCCCTAGTCACTCGGCCAAAGCTGAGATCGACCAAAAACTCGAGCAAGCGCGACAAGCCGGACTCAGCAATCACGTCCGGCAAGCTGAAGAACTGTTCTCACAAGCCGAGAGCCAATCGCAGGACGCGCACTATGAATTCGGCCGCGCGATGGCCGTGGTTGGTTTGGGCAACTGCGAGTTGGCGCAGTTTGCATTCCGCCCCGCGCTAGCCAGGTATCTCGAGGCGCGCGTCTTGGCCAAACCGCTAGGGAGCACGCTTGTCAGCGGTAAGATCGCCTTCAGCATAGCCGCCGTGTATACGGCGCTTAACAGCGCAGCCCAGGCGTCGGCGGAGTTGGGGGAAGGCATTTCCCTTCTCCATCAAGCGAAGGAGCTGCAGGCCAAACAATTGCTGCTTCGCGCGTTGCTGTTGCAGGCGCGCCTGCGTTTCGACCAGCAAGACGACAAAGGGTGGCGCGCGGCGATAGAGGCAGCGATTTCCACAGCGCGAGAGGGGAAGGATCCCAAGACCGCAGAAGCTGCGATCCGTGCCACCAAACCTGAGATCAGCTCGACCGATTTAACCGCGGCGAGCGAATCCGCTGTGCGCGAGTTCAACAATACCGAGGCATTGGCGTGGTATTACCGCGGCTACTACTGTCTGCAACGCGGCCTTTATGGAGAGGCGGACCACAGCCTCGAGACCGCTCTTCAACTCGAGCCGGCGGCCGGCCGGCCTCCCATGCAAGTTGCGCGCGCGGCCGTGAAGCTGCAACTCCATCATCCTAAAGAGGCGCTCGAAATACTCGACGCGGCATTGGCAACCCATTCGCCGAGCATGAGCAGCCTGGTTTGGCACGAAATGCTCGACTGGAAGGGACGAATGCTGCTCGCCTTGGGCCGCAGCGATGATGCGCTCGCGACCTTTGAGGAAGCGACCAAGTTTGCCGATCAATGGCGAGCTTCGGCCCTGCCGGGTGATGTGTCGTCGACAGGAACACTTTCCTACTTCATTCTGCAGAGAGTCTACACAGATCACTATCAGCTTGCGGCCCAATTAGCGCTGAAGCGAAACAGTTCCGATCTGGCCCGCGAAGCGTTGGAAGTTGTGGTGCGCCAGCGTGCGGCAAATCTGCGGGAGGAAGCCGCAGTTTCCCTAAACCGCCAGCAGAGGCTGCCAGAGGAGTATTACCAACTGTTGAGCCGATTGAAGGTGGCCCAGGGGCAGGCGCTGGCACAGCCAACCGCATCCGCGGAGTCATCCGCCGCGCAGATCCGGGCACAACTGGCTGAAATGGAGGACAAAATTGGACTTCCGGCGTCGGAATTCTCAAAAAATGGTGAGAAAAACCTCCACCAGAAATCACTTAGAGATATCCAGTTGTGTCTAGGAACAGAGGATGCTCTCCTCAGTTTCGCTTTGGGGGAGGAAGGCAGTGAAGTTACCTTCCTCTGGGCAACCACCAGAGGTTCAGTGAAACTCTACGCTCTGCCGAACAGGCGCCGTGTGGAACAAGCGGGGAACGATTTTCGCGAGGCTGTCCGAACCCGGACGCGCGCCGAGGAGAAGGGCCGCGTCCTGAGCCACGAGCTGTTTGGCGCTCTGCCCGAAAGCGTCATTGCGAAGCGTCACTGGTTGGTGGCGCCCGACGGAGAGCTACTGAATTCCATTCCCTGGACCGCGCTGCCCGAATCGTCTTCCGATCCGTCGCCGCTGATCCAGAAGCGCGACATACGGCTGGTGCCTAGCGAACTGTGGCTGGCCGCGCGCGGCCAGCATCCTCGCGGCGACGGATTTGTCGCCGTAGGAGATCCGATCTACAACCGGGCTGACCAGCGGCTGAAGCTGAGTGCATCGCCGCTAAAGCCGGTTGACTTCGACCCCGCGGATCGGCACACTGCCCAGATGTCGCTCCCACTGGCTCGCCTGGCTGGAAGCGGGAACGAGGTGCGAGTCTCCTCCTCCGCGTGGAACTCTGAATCTACAGTGGTGCTGACGGGCGCCCAGGCCAACGCCGAAGCAATTGAGGAGGCCATCGAGAAAGAGCATCCGGCGCTGATTCATTTCGCCGTGCACATTCTGAGCCAGGAAGATCATCCCGACCACGCGGCGCTTGCCCTCAGCCTCGATTCCAGCGGACGGCCCGAGCTGTTGACACCGGAAGCGGTCTCCGCGCTGCGGGTTCCGGGCAGCATTGTGGTGCTTAGCGGCTGCGCATCCGAGAACGGCCGGATCGTTCCGGGCGCGGGCTTATTAGGCCTCAGCCGGGCCTGGCTGCTCGCCGGAGCATCCGCGGTGATTGTGAGTGCATGGCCGACGCCGGACGATTCCGGCTTGTTTTTTGAGGCTTTTTACCAAGAACTCGCAAAGCAAAAGAGCAGACTTACGCCGTTTGTAGAACGTGCCTCGACGGCGCTCGAACAAGCGCAGCTACGCATGCGCCACGACGGTGGATTCCGTGGGTCGCCCTCGTACTGGGCCGCATACTCTCTGATTTCGAAGGAGTAACTGATGTCCGCCTCACAGGGTGCCAAGATGGCTCTAAGTCCCTCTTCTGCATTGGAGAAGCATCCGGCCGGCGAGCCCGAACACGCGGCGTCAAATCTGGGGGCGGTCGATTGGGTCGCTCTTGTCCAGCAGGTTAGCAAGGGCGAAGATGCGGGCATGGAGCTACTTTACAAGCTATTTAGCCGGGGGATACGTTATTATCTGTGCCGGCAGTTGGGCGCTCAGGAACTGGAAGACAAAGTGCATGACACGTTCCTGATTGTGGTCCACGCCATTCAGCGGGGTGATTTGCGCGAGCCGGAGCGGCTCATGGGTTTCGTCAGAACCATCGTTCGCCGGCAGGTAGCCGCTTATATTGATGAGGCGGTACATCTTCGGCGCGACCAGGCCGATCTCGATAGCGGCCAGGCTGTGGCCGACGCGAAATTGAATCCGGAGCAGATTGCGATAGCCAGGCAGCGCGCCGAGTTGATGCGTCTTGTTTTGGAAAGTCTGTCCCGGCGCGATCGTGAGATTCTAGAGCGCTTTTATCTGCAAGAGCAGAGTCAGGAGCAGATCTGTGAGGAAATGTCCCTCTCGGAAACTCAGTTTCGTCTCCTGAAGTCGCGGGCAAAGGCCCGTTTTGGTGAAATAGGTAGGAAAAAGCTGGGGAGTAGTAGCTTATTCCCAGTTTTCGTGAGAACTTAACTCCCGATACCCCACTATCTCGCATAGGATTTGTCATCGAAGAATGACAAGGGAAACCGTCGCATGGTTCTGTTGAGAACTGGAGCGAGGCACGTATGAATACTCTTTGTTTGGAGCACACTTCTGAGGAACTGCTGGAACGGTACTTAGCAAAGCGGGGATCGGAAAGCGAAGTCGAAGTTGTCGAGACCCACCTTCTGATCTGCGAGTCTTGCCGCGTGCGGCTTGATGAGCTGGAGGACTACAAGTCGGTGATGCGCCAGGGATTTGCGCTGCTTGCTTCGCAACCTGAGCAGTTGCCGGCGCGCGCCGGGTTTCGAGGCCTCCCGGCTTGGGTTTTGCCGCGTTGGTCAATGAACTGGTCGCCGCGTTGGCTGCCAAATTGGTCACTGCTACCGCCGGCGGCGGTGCTGGCGCTAGCTTTCATTTTAGTTGCACCGGCAATTCGGCGCCCGGCCGGCACTGTGGACATCACGCTGACCGCGGAGCGCGGCAGCAAAACGGCGGCTGTGGATTTGCCCGCTGGGAGCACCTTGCAGTTGCACCTCGATGCCACCGGCCTCCCGGACGGGCAAGTCTCGGTCGAAATTTTGGATAGCACGGGGACCGCGATAAACGAGCAGCAGGTGACGCGCTCGAATGAACTGGCGATCGGTGTTCAGCATCTGGCGAGCGGGATCTATTACGCGCGAATCTACTCGGGCAAGAAAAGACACGTTGATTCCGGCCAGCTTCTGCGAGAGTTCGTGTTTCAAATAATGTAGTTCACACACGCTTGTTAAACTCTCAGGCACAGCGCCTAGGAAAACGCCGCTGCAATAGTCGATCGGTGGAGGCAGTTTTCTCGCTTGTGTCTTAGCGCTTCCCCCCTGCGTGCCTGTCGGGATGTCGTGCGAGCGGCCGCCCGCTGGTCTACACTCATTCGTAGCGGCTACGACAAGGCGGTCGCCGAAAGGATTTCCCGTGTCTCGAACCAAACGCTCAACAACGGCAACCCGGAGATCGTTTTTTGGGTGGAGTCAGGCCGCCATCGCCGCGGCCTTTGCAGGATTGCCCCGCGTCGCTAGCGCGGCCACCACCGCTCAATCAACCGAAGCAGTCGATTACTATGAAAAGCTCGGCGTCACCAAGATCATCAATGCGGCCGGCACTTACACCGCCTTGACGGCCTCCATCATGCCGCCATCTGTGGTGGCCGCGGTCGAGGAAGCCGCTAAGCACCCGGTACGCCTGGCCGAACTTCAGAAGAAGGCTGGAGAGTATCTGGCAAGACGCCTCCGCTGCGAAGCCGCTCTGGTCACGGCCGGCGCCGCTTCGGGAGTCACACTCGGCACCGCTGCGTGCATGACGGTTGCCAACCCTGACGCGGTGCTGCGAATGCCGGCCGACACCGCGGAAATGAAAAACGAAGTGGTGGTTCAAAAGACCCATCGTTATGACTATGACCATGCCCTGAGCAACTGCGGCATTCGCTTCGTCGAAGTGGAAACACTCGACCAGTACGAAAAGGCATTCACCCCGCGGACCGTTATGGCGCATTTCTTCAACGCTGCTGAATCCACGCCCATCAGCCGTGAAGACTGGATTCGTGTTGCCCACAGTCACGGCGTCCCCTGCTTCAACGATGCGGCCGCTGACGTGCCGCCCATTTCAAATCTGTGGAACTACACCGGCATGGGGTTCGACCTGGTGACGTTCTCAGGCGGCAAAGGCATGCGCGGGCCGCAAAATACCGGGCTGCTATTGGGCAAGAAAGAACTGATCGACGCCGCGATGAAGAATGCCATGCCCCTTTCGAATACCGTGGGCCGCGGCATGAAAGTCGCCAAGGAGCAGATCGTCGGAATGGTGGCCGCGGTCGACTGGTTCCTCAGCCTCACCGATGCTTCCATGGAAGCGGAATTCCGGACACGCGCCGAGCGCATCGCCGCCGAGCTGAAGTCCATCCCCACGCTCGAGCACTCCATCACGATTCCGGAAGTGGCCAATCACGTTCCTCACCTGTTGTTGAGTTACGATCGCCAGCGCATTGGATTGACCTCCGCGGCGGTCGCCGCCAGGCTTCGAGCGGAAACGCCGTCGATCGAGCTGAATCCCGCGACCGAGGATCGCGCTCATTTGCCTTTCGTCGGCGGCACTCCGGACCCCAACCGCGAAACCATCGTCGTCGGCGTCTGGATGCTCCAGCCGGGTGAAGAACAGATCGTCGCGCGGCGTCTGAAGGAAGTACTCACCGAGGGCGTCAGATCGTAACTAGGATGTGGCCACAGCATGGCTGGCCGCTGATGAACGCTGATCGAAAACAAATTTCTTATCCGCGTTAATCGGCGTTCATCAGCGGCCAAGAATCCTGGTCCCAATCCTCCGCCATCTCACTGCGGTTTCTTAGGCGCCGGGTTCAATCCGTCCCACCGCGAGTCGCCCACTTGCACGTAGTCTTTCGGCAGCGATTTCCATTCCGGCCGGCTGATGCCGTTCAAATCGTAGACAACCTTTCCATCTTTGAGCGTCAACTCGCATTCGAGCTTGACTGTGCCGTCCATGCGCGCGCCATACGTATCGGTGAAGCCGAACTTGCCATGCTCCAGCCTTAGAACGCTAACGTCAGCCACCGATCCGACCGAAAGACTCCCGAGTTCGTCGTGATGAATCTCCCGCGCCGGATTCCAGGTCGACATGGCGATCACATCATTGAGCGGCACTCCCAACACCAGGAATTTGCTCATCACGTTCAGGATGTCTTTCATGCCGCTGTTCATGCTGCCAATGTGCAAATCCGTCGAGATCGAGTCGGGCAGAAACTTCTGCTCAATCGCCGGCACCGCGATGCGCCACGCGAAACTCCCCCCGCCATGGCCTACATCAAAAATCACGCCGCGCTTGCGCCCTTCCCACATCCCCGGATTCACCTTGCCATCAATCAACTCGTCTCTCAAGCCGGAGTAGCAATGCGTATAAATGTCTCCTGGGCGCAGCTTCTTGGTCAGCAGGTCGCTCAAGGGCCGTTCTTTATGGTTCGTGCCGAAATCCACCATCACTGGGATATTCGCCAGCGTCCCGGCCTTTACAGCGTTTTCGACGGGGGTCCACTCGGGTCCGGAGTAGTGCGCTGTCTTGATGCCGATAATCAGGCCGGGATGCGCATTGGCCACTTGCGCCGCCACGGCTGGATCCATGTCCTCCAACTTGTCCTCAAACGCCGGGCCCCTCATCCCCGCGCCAACGATGTTCAGGAACGCCAGGACTCGCGTCTTCGAACGGTCGATGATGTGGGTCTTGAAGTCTTCGAAATTCCGGGCGCCGGACGATCCGGCATCCGCCACGGTGGTCACTCCGGCGCGAAACGTAAAGCCGTCCGGGAACAAGCCGTTATCTCCCGCATAAGAGTGCGCCTCGCCCGTGCTGCCGTAAACATGCACGTGGATGTCGACTAATCCCGGAGCGACGTAGAGCCCGGCCGCGTCAATCGTTTTCAGCGCGTCCGCGGGGTTGATATGCGCGGCGACCGCCGCAATCTTGCCATTGACGATAGCCACGTCGCGAATGCCGGAGATCCGGTTTTTCGCGTCGATGACGTGGCCGCCCTTGAGTAACAGATCGTACTTCGGCGCGCCTGAGGAACTTGCCGGCTGCGGCATCACGGGAGAACAGAATACAAGTGCGGCAAATGTAAATAGAATGCTTCGAAGAGTGGCCATGTTGGTGGTAGCGATGCCATTTCCGTATGCGGTCGAAGCCGATCATACTACTATCGGCGATGGGCGGCCAGGGCAAGCCGCGCGGAATAGCGCGCGTGAATTACGCCGGGCTGTCTGCTGCGAAGCTTTGGAGTACACTACGGGCTTAGCGGCCTATGCCCGCTCGCCGCTCGCCAACAAGGAGACAGACAGGGAATGACACCCAATCGCAGAACATTTCTCGAGGCCGCTTTTGCCGGCGCCGCGGCGACTTTGTCTCAATCCGTGAGCCGGGCCGAGACGCCGAAATATGGAATCCCGGGCCCATACCCGGGCCGCGTCGTGGCCGTGGAACATTCGGGTTCCATCGTCTCGGGCGTCTATCAGGCCGAAGCGATCCAGCAAATGGTGCAGCGCGGCATGACAGACCTCACTGGCGCGCCCACCTGGCAGGATGCCTGGAAGTCCATGTTCGAGAAAGGCGACGTTGTAGGCATAAAGGTCTGTCCGGTTGGGGGACCCAGACTGTGCTCCGACGCGACTGTGCTCCACGCCATCCTGGATGGGCTGAACCAGGCCGGCGTAACCGACAGCAACGTCATCGTCTTTAATCGGTATCGGGAAGAGGCGGTGCACGCGGGCATCCTTGAATGGCTGCGCCCCGGCGTTCGCTTCGAAGCGGCTTCGCCCGCTTACGACGACAGCCAGTTGGGTATGGACGGCTATGACGAGCGCCACTACATGGAACTGGCCATCGTTAAGGAGGGTGACGATCCCAACGATCCGCACTCGCGGCGATCCTACGTCGCCAAGATCGTTACTTCGCAGGTCAACAAAATCATTAACCTCCCGGTTCTCAAGCACCACCAATCGGCCGGCGTAACCATTACGCTGAAGAACATGTCGCACGGCTTCGTCAACAACGTGAACCGCAGCCACATGACGCCGTCGGCAAACGCCTGCGGAATATTCATCCCCTCCGTGGTCAGCCTTCCCATCATTCGCCAGAAGGTTGTTCTGCACGTTGTCGATTCCATTCGCGCCGCTTACCATGGAGGCCCTCCGGGCAAAGAGCGTTTCATGTGGGAGCCCAAGATCCTGTACTTCGGCACCGACCCCGTGGCGCTCGACAAGACCGGCTGGAAGGCCATCGACGCCAAGCGCGCCGAAGTGGGAATGCCCTCGATCGCCCTTTCGAAGCCCGACAACGAGAGCCATTACCTCAACTGCCAGGTGGAACACATTGAGATCGCCGGCATGCTGGGCCTCGGAGAGTTCAGCGACGAAAAGATCAAGGTTCAGCGCGTCACAGTCGCCTAAGCCCGGCGCGCTTGCTCACACGGCGTCAGCGCCTTTGCCGCCACCGAAGGAGGTAAAGCTTGGAACTCGAATGGTTGCGCCGCTATGCGCTTCAGTTCCTTTACGTCACCGAACAAGTGCAGTGGGAACACGATCTGCTGCTAAAGGTGGGCGGCAAAATGTTTCTCGCCATGCCGCTCGAGCCGGCGCCTGTGGTGTGTTCCTTCAAGTGCTCTCCGGAAAGCTTTGCCGAATTGACTGAGAGGCCGGGCGTGATTCCGGCGCCCTATCTGGCGCGCGCATCGTGGGTCTCGCTCGAACGCAGCAATGCAATTCCAGCAACCGAACTGAAGGCGCTGGTGAAGCGCTCCTACGAATTAGTCTGGGAAAAACTCCCCAAGAAGACAAAAACCGCGCTTGAGCGAGGCGCCTGAGCGCGCCCGATCTCAGGCGGGAATCGAGCCCTTCTTGATGATCTGCGTCATCACGCTCGTGAAGGTATCGATTTCTTCAAGAGTCGTGTACACGTTTGGCGTAATGCGCAAGCCCTGGTATTCGCCCGGGCTCACAATGGCCACTGTCCAGATGCGGTATTTCGACCAAAGGTAGGCCGAGAGCTTCGGCGCGTCGATGCCGTCCACGCTGATAAAGCCGATGGCGCAGGATTGCTCCGGATCTTCGCTGTTCAGAATCTTCACGCCGGGCAGCTCCCGGAGCTGGTTTGACCACCGCTTGCGAAGATAGCGGAATCGCTCGGCTTTGCGCTCGCCGCCAATGCTGTCGTGGAAATTCAACGCTTCGGTGATGGCGTTGCGCTGCGATGCCGGATGCGTGCCGATCTCCTCGAATTTGCGAATGTTGTCATTCATCGAATCGGGCGCAGCATACATCGGCCAGATCTTGGAAATCTTGTCCTTCTTCACATACAGCATGCCGGTGCCGATGGGCGCAAGCACCCACTTGTGCAAGGAAGTGCCGTAGTAATCGCAGTCGAGATCGTCGTGCGTGAAGGGGAACTGGGCGAAGGCGTGCGCGCCATCGACAATGGTTTCAATGCCGCGTGCGCGAGCCATCTGGCAGATTTTCTTCACCGGGAAGATCTGCCCGGTCCGGTTGGTGATGTGGCAAATATGGATCACCTTGGTGCGCGGCGTGATGGCGTCCTCGAATATCTTCACCAGATAATCCATGCTGGGCGGAGGCACCGGGAAGGTAACCTGCTTCAGCTTGATTCCGTCGCGGCGCTCGCGCTGCTGCCACGTGGTAATCATGCGCGGGTAGTCCTGATTGGTGGTGAGTACTTCATCGCCCGGCTGCAGGTGCATCCCTAGCTGGACGATTTCGTTCGCCTCGCTGGCGTTGCGCGTGATGGCGATCTCTTCCGTATCCACGCCGAACATTTGCGCCAGCCGCCGGCGCACGGTTTCGACGCCCGGATCGAGCACGTTCCACATATAGTAAGACGGGCTTAGGTTCTCGATCTCGAGATACCGGATCTCGGTATCCATCACGATCTTGGGCGCCGGCGACACGCCGCCGTTGTTCAGGTTGATCATGTTGCGGTCAACCGTGAAGTCGTGACGGACGTTGAACCAGAAATCCTCATCGCGGGCAACGGTGTCGGCGGGGCGGCCTGCGACGGCGGCAACGGCGCTTTGAGCGCGAGCGACCGACCCGGCTTGCAAAGCGGCAGCCAAGCCGGCGGAATAGGAAAAGAAACGGCGACGATCCATGTGCCCTAGCGTAGGCCTATGGGGCGAAAAAGGCAAGGGCCAGGTTTCGGAGGCCCTGTTTTAGCGGTCACGGGCGAGCTAGTTCTGCGCGGTCACCAGTGGCTCAAGCGCCGCCAGCTTCTTGCGCAGCATGTCGGCATTTGGCGCGTTGGGAACTTCCTCCAGGTAGGCGCGAAGGTGCAGGACGGCTCCTGAGTATTTGCCTTGCTGAGTCAGCAGGCCCGCCAGCAGCAATTGCGCCTCGGGAAACTTCCGTAGCCGGTCAAGATTGATTGCTTTGTCCGCGCTCACAGCGGCCAGGTCGAGCCGGTGGAGGTTATATTCGCTCACGGCGTTGTAATACCACAGGCCAGCGAATTCCACCGAGTTCAGATCGAGCCCTTTCTGGCTGATTCGCGCGCCCTCTTCCCACTTTCCTTCCTGAATCGCAAGCAAGGCCAGTTGCTCGTAGGGGCTGGCATACTTCGGGTCTGCCTGAAGGGCCCGATCGTAGAACTGGCGCGCTTGCGCGAGGTGGTTCTGCGCCTGGTCGATGCGCCCCAACTCGAACCAGGCCGCCGCGTATTGCGGATAGGTCTTCACAGCCGCGTGGAAACTGTTGGCCGCGCCCTTCCAATCGTTCTTGCGCTCCTGCGCAGCCCCCTTATCGAAGGCGCGCTTGGCCTCTTTGGGGGCCTGCGCCGAAGTGATGCTGATCGTCGTGCCCTGAATTCCGGCTATCCGATGCAAAATGATCGTTCCCACGTCGGGCTGATCGAGCGACCGGCGACTCGTCATGGTGATTCCTTCCGATTGATACCCCGGATAGGCGGCGCGCAATTCACAACCATAGATATCGCGATCAGTCATCAGCTTCGCTCCAGGGATGCCGGATGTGAGTGCGTCGGCGCCATGCAGGCCGCCGTCGGGCGAGCCCTTACCCGACGCATTGGCGCCGTCAGGTAGCGCGGATCGCCCGCCAAGGTTCACACCAAAGTTGCCCTTTGAATCCGGATGCCCCTCCACGTAGACTGTCGAACCGCAGATCCGCTCGATGACAATGTCGGTATTCGGAGGAGTGCCGTCGTCAAATTGAACGCGGCCGACGAGATAAGTCTGATGTTCATCCAGCACGTTGGGGCGTGACGCATCTTGGCTCATACCCGGGGAGGGCGAATTGACTCCTGGGGTAGATCTCTGGGCGATGGCGGCGCACGGCGAAACGACTATCAACAATGCCGTGGCGGCTTTTCCGCCCAGGAGGCTGCAGAGGCGACTGGCCATGGGAACCCCGTGACGGAAGTATCGCACAGAAATCCGGCCCCGTGGAAAGCGCAGCGGCCGCGTCAGGCATGCCACGCTGGGCAGCTTAAGGCTTGGTCGCTTCCCGGTGCGCCAGCCGGCTGCAGGCGTCGCCCGCGCCGACAGTCGCGATGGCATCGGCGCCCGCTTCGACATAGATGATCTTGCCGTCGGGATCCACCACGAACGTCACGCGATTGGCAAAACCTCGCTCCGGAATCAGGACCCCGTAGTCTTTCGAAACCTTACGATCCACGAAATCGCTAAGCAGCAGAAAACCGAGGCTCAACTTGTTTGCAAATTCCTTCTGCGACGGAACGTTATCGGTGCTGATTCCGAACACCACGCTGTTAGCGTCAGTAAATTTGGCGCTTCCTAACTGGAGCGCTTGCATTTCCTTCGTTCAACCACCTGTGAACGCAGCCGGGAAGAACGCCAGCACCACGGTCTTCTTTCCGCGGAAGCTCGAAAGCGTCACCTTCGTGCCGTCCGAGGCGGGAAGAGTGAAATCGGGCGCCGTGTCCCCGACCTTCAAAGCTGTAGGCGGCGGAGCGACGGGCGGCGCCTGCTCGGCCTCCAGAAGCGGGATCAGGTTGAATGCTGAACTGAGGACAAGCCCGGCGAGCAATGCTGTGGAATGACGCGAGTACATCGGTTACTGCCTCCTCGTTTGCGCTTTGGTGACAAAGGCCTTCCTAAAACTATCACGGAAGGAACGGCGCGGGGAAACCCGAAAGAAGCTGGAACGACATGCGTTCAGGACGCGATCAGCTATAGACCTCACGTCGGTGCGCAATCCGAGTTACGCTGACGCGTTTCGCCGCATCATCGATTACGTACACCACACGCCAATCGCCAATTCGGACGCGCCACTGATCTTCGTGGTCTTTAAGCTTCTTGCAGCCGGGAGGCCGGGGATTATGGGCCAAGGATTCCAGCTTGCGAACCGCTCGCGCCAGAACGTTGTCCGGCAGCGTTTCGAGTTCTTTCCGCGCGGAAGGCTTTACGTCGACAGTGTAATTATTCACGCAGCCGGCCGCGTTTTAGGAGGTCTGCTTTGATCTGCTGAAGCGGTATCCCCTTTTCCTTGCGGCGCGATTCCGAAATCAGCCCATCCCAAAAGTCCTCGAGCAATGCACCATACTTCTTGAGGTCGATTTGAACTGCTACTTTGCGGCCCTTGTCATCTGTGACAAACTGAATTCCGGTCATGGGTTCATTGTCTCTCAAGGAAATCGTGAGCGCTTTTTGCAGGCTTAGGGGCTTTGCGGCCAGCAGAGTATTCTAGCCGGAGGAGATCTTTCATGCCACGAGTCTTATTTGTTTCTGCCATCGCCGCCGCTGTGTTAGCCGCCATCGGCCTCGGCCAGCAAACTTCGACAACCGGGCCGTACAAGCTGCTCAAGACCGTCAAAGTAGGCGGCGCGGGTGGCTATGATTACGTTTACGCCGACAATGCCGGGCGCCGGTTGTACGTCCCGCGTCCCGGCAGCACCGGGGCCCGCATCAGCGTGTTCAATCTCGATACACTCGAGCCGGTTGGCGAAATTCCAAATGCCAACGCTCGTGGAGTTGCCGTCGATCCCAAGTCGAACCACGGATTCGCCACCAGCAAACCAGTCGTCATGTGGGACACAAAGACGCTCGCCACAATCAAGACCATCGACGTAGAGGGAGGTCCTGACGGCATCCTCTTTGACTCATTCAACGAGCGAGTCTGGGTGTTCAGCCACCGCGCGCCTAACGCAACCGTGATTAACGCTGCCGATGGTTCCGTGGCCGGCACCGTCGACCTGGGCGGGGCGCCGGAACAGGCCGTCACCGACGGCAAAGGCCATTTGTATGTCGACATCGAAGACAAGGACAACATTGCCGTTGTGGACGCCAAGACGCTGACGGCAACTGCCCACTACGACCTTGGCGGCAAGGGTGGAGGGCCCGGCGGGCTGGCATTTGACGCGGAAAATCATATTCTCTTCGCCGCTTGCCACGATCCGGCAACAATGGTGATTATCAACGCAGATAACGGCAAAATCCTGGATGCACTGCCAATCGGCAAGGGTGTCGATGGCGCTGTGTTCAACCCCAAGACGATGGAGGCGTTCAGCTCGCAAGGCGATGGAACGCTGACCGTCATCAAGGAAAATACCCCCACCAATTTCGTAGTCGAGCAGACCGTACAAACCGCGCCCGCCGCCAGGACGCTTACGCTGGATGCCAAGACTGGCCGTATCGTGCTTATCACTGCTGAGTTCACTCCGCCTCCCAAGCCGGCGCCAGGCACACAGGGTCGTAGCCGCGGCCAGATGGTGCCGGATTCATTTTCAATTCTCGTGGTTGGCAAGTAAACAGCCGGCTGCGCGAGAGGGACAAACGCAATCTTCTCCGGCGCTCAGCGATAAAGTTGTTTTGGCGAGTTTATGCGTCTGAAATCCTTGATCCCACTGGCGTGCCTGTTCTTTTGGTCAACCCAAGTAAATGCCAGGGTTGTCAAACTCCGGGTCGAGCGTCGCGAGCCGGTACTGAATGGCAAGTCTTTCGGCGCCGCGGGCGCATACGAAAAACTGGTGGGCAAGGTCGAGTTTGCGCTTGACCCGTCCGCGCCGGCGAACGCCGCGATCGTCGATCTCAGCCTTGCTCCGCGTAATGCGCGCGGAGAAGTCGAGTTCACCGCCGATTTCTACCTGCTCAAACCGGTGGATGCCTCACGTGGGAACGGGCGCCTGCTTTACGAGGTTGGAAACCGCGGCGGCAAGGGCCTGATGCACACGTTTCAAAAGGCGCGAGGCGTTCCGGACCCCAAGACCGCCGCCGACTTCGGGGATGGCCTTCTGATGAGTCAAGGATATGCGCTGCTCTGGATGGGATGGCAGTGGGATGTCCCCGAAGGAATGATGCGGATGGATATGCCCATCGCTACCGATCATGGACAACCGATCACCGGGCTGGTTCGCGCCAACTTTATTCCTAATGCGAAATCCGACACGGGCCCTCTCGCGGACCGGGGTCACCGCGCTTACCCGGTGGACAATCCGGCCAGCCCCGAAAATGTGATGACGGTTCGCGACCGGCCTGTGGATGCGCCGCGTGTCATCCCCCGAGAGCAGTGGCGCTTTGTGAACGATTCGAGCGTGAGCCTCGAGGGAGGCTTCGAGCTGGGGCGCATCTATGACGTCGTCTATCGGGCTCGCGATCCACGCGTTGTCGGATGCGGGCTTGCGGGCACGCGCGATTTGGTCAGCTTCCTGAAAACTACTCAGGGCGATGCAAATCCGCTGCGCGGAATCCGGGTGGCTTATGGATGGGGGGTTTCCCAGAGCGGGCGCCTCCTGCGGCATTTTCTCTACGAGGGCTTCAACGAAGACGAGCAGGGGCGCATGGTCTTCGACGGCGTGATCGATGAGGTGGGCGGCGCGGGACGCGGATCGTTCAATCATCGGTTCGCCCAAGCCTCGCGCGACGCAGAGCAGTTTTTCAACATCTTCTACCCGGTGGATATGTTTCCGTTCACGGATAGCGAGGAGACCGATCCGCTGACCGGGCAGACCGGCGCTCTGCTGGCGAGGGCCGAGGCACGGCACGTTGCTCCGAAGATTTTTCACATACTGAGCAACTCCGAATACTTCAATCGCGCGGGGTCGTTGATTCACACCGATCCTTTGGGCCAGCGCGACATCGAGCCGCCTGCGAATGCGCGCATCTACGCGGTGGCCGCGGGACCTCATTTTGTGGGCCCGTGGCCTCCGGCGCCCATGGGCGGAACTGCCGCGCCTCTCAACGTTCTGGATCGAACGCCGGTAGTTCGAGCGTTGCTCGCCGCCATGGATGAATGGGTGACGGAGGGTGTTGCGCCGCCAGCGAGCCGCTATCCGAAGATTTCCGATGGAACGTTGACCGCACCGGCCGCGGCCGGCTGGCCAACGATTCCGAACCTGCGCCTCCCTCCACCGATGCTGATCACCTACCGGCTCGACTTCGGTCCAAACTGGACGCGCGGCGTCGTTTCGTTCGAGCCGCCTCATATCGGTAAGCCCTATGTGGGGTTGGTGCCGGCCGTCGACTCGGACGGGAATGCCGTCGCGGGAATCCGCTTGCCGTCGGTTCAAGTTCCGATTGCGACGTATGCGGGTTGGAATTACCGCGCGCCCGGAATGGGAGCGGAGGATCAACTTATGGGCGAGGCGGGTTCAATGTATCCATTCGCGCGAACCCGTGCCCAGCGTTTGCCGGGCGACTCCAGACTCTCTCTCGAAGAGCGCTACACCAGCCGCGAGCAGTATCTTGGCAAGATCGCGCTGGCGGGAAGGCAACTCATCGCCGAACGCTTACTTCTGGCCCAGGATCTGGCTGATGTCATCGATCAGGCCGCGATGCAATACGACTGGGCAATCCAGCACTGAGTCGCACGAGGCAGATGAGAACCTTTAGCCTGGGCGAGAATAAGGGACGAGGATTTGTAAGTCGCCACGCCAGTTCGATGTCGTTATAGAGCGTGACGACGAAGGGTATTATGTCGCGTCAGTACCGCAACTCCCTGGATGCCATACCCAGGCGCGGTCCCTCGACGAGGTGAGCCAACGCATTCGGGAAGCGATCGAAGTATGTCGAGAGGTGGAAGGCGCGCCCGCCCCGCCACATTTACCTGGGTAGATCCTGGTACTGGAGAACATCAGCCGCCTCCCGGTTCAGCCGCTCCGCGTTCCGCTCAAGAATCGCTGCGTCCTTAACGTTGCGATCGAGCCTTGCGCTCTGGGCCAAATGCAGCCGGGCGGCCTGTTCGAAAAAGACAGACCGGTTGCTACTTAGGCGATCGATCTCGTCCAAGAGGGCGCTGGGAAGCGTGACAGATATCTTCACTTTCACACTACTAAATGCGGGCTTTCGCAACGTTCGCGGCCGCCTTCCCTTGCGCCACGGGCTTCGCCGCTTTGCCAGCCCGCGGCTTTGAGCTGCGTTTCGCTTTGGGCACCTTGCCGATCCGCGGATCTCGGGCGAGTATTAGCTCGCAGGCGCGAAGCGCCGCCTCCTCGAAATCCAGCGCATCGGCCGGAAGCACCTGCCAGTCTGTCACTTCCAACGCGAATAGCTGAATGGATCGAAGGTTCGGAAACTCGCGGCGCAGACTCTGGTGGTGCTCCTTCGTGGTTGCAAGCCACACGCCGTTGTCTCGATCGTCGCCGGGCTTGTCGCGCAATATAAGGACAATCTGTTCTCCGACGTAGACCGCGAGGCAGCCGAACATGTGGCGGGTCCGGGGCCCGAGCGCGGCAATCGCCTCGAGCACGAACTCATGCGGGGCGGCTTTGCGGCGCTTGCTGGTGAACAGGAGGTCTTCCGCCGGCAGACCGGCAGGGGCGCGACGAGTCGTCGTCATTCGACCTATGTTATCGACAGTTATCCAGATTGGGCGCTGCCCGCGCAGTCAGTAAATCGCCCGCAACTAACGTCGCCGCCGGCCTGCTGTCGCGCCTGAATGCTACGGGGTGGTGCTGGGCGGTACGATGCCTTTCAATCGCAGATAAGTGACCATGTTCCCGTAGTGTTCGTCCGTGTGAGCCGTGTTAACGGAAAGCAAACTGACCCTGGCCAGGTTGAAGCCCATGAATTTCACTGGCTGGCTGCCCACTGTGTCGGTCATGCCCGCATACGCTTTGTTGCAATAGGCTACCGCTTCCTGCAGCGCCGCCACCAGATCTGCCTTCGACGTTTTGGTTTTCTCGATTGCCTTCATGGGGTTCGTGTCCCCGGTCGCCGTCGAGCAAAAAAAGTATTGGGCATCCGCCACGTGGCCGACCAGTTGGCCGAAACTGCGCACGTCGGGCGTTGGCTTAAACGAGTAGTTTTCTTCCGGCATCTTCTGGGCGGCAGCAAGCACCCACCCGCTGACAATTCCGTAGAAGCCTTTTTCGCTGGCTGAGATCGGATTAGGCGGCATTGCGGCCGGCGTCTCTTGCGCGAACGCGGCCACCGAAGCGGCCGTTAGCGCGACGAGCATAAAACAGACTCTTATTTTCATGCGAACCTCTCTGGGTAATGATTTCACAACTCAGGCCGGCAAAATGCCGCAAAGCGTCCGTCGCGGCCTGAGCAGCAACCGGGTAACGCAGTTTCGATCGGGAAAGTTCAAGAAAACGGACTTGTCAGCTCTTTATAAACTCGAGAGCCGCCGAATTCATGCAGTAGCGAAGACCCGTAGGCATCGGGCCGTCTTCGAAGACATGGCCAAGATGGCCGTCGCATTTCGCGCACAGCACCTCGGTCCGGATGTCGCCCAGGCTCACATCCGGCCGGTTGGCGACGTTCTCCTGAGCTAGCGGCCGGAAGAAGCTCGGCCAGCCAGTGCCGGACTCGAACTTGGTGGTAGAGGAAAACAGCGCATTCCCACAGCACACACACCGGTAGATCCCATGCTCGTGGAGGTCCCAGTATTGGTTGTGAAAGGGCGGCTCGGTGCCCGCGCGCCGGGTCACCTGGTACTGCTCCGGAGTGAGTTGCTTTCTCCATTCCGCGTCACTCTTCACTACCTTCTCCACCTCGGCCACTCCTTTGCGTGTGCCATCGTCGTTAAATTCGATGATTTTCACAAACTTCACCTTGGAGGCGCCCCGGGCCAAGGCCGTCGCCGATAGCGCGCCAACACCCGCCACACTGGCCATAAATACTCTGCGATTGAATGGTTTCATTTGATTCCTCCCGCCGCCCGGCCGAAATCTCCAGGCCGCAGTCTTTACCCCCTCATACGCTCTATTCGCTCTACCCGGATGGGTTGTTACGGCCGGCCGAGCCGATGCTGGAAGTCTGTCGCCATCCGAGAGGCTAAAATAGATATTATGCCGATTTTCGAGTACCAGTGCGACGATTGTAAAACTAAGTTCGAGAAGCTGGTCCGCCGCAGCGCGGATGCCGATGCCATCCGCTGCCCCTCTTGCGGCACCGACCATCTCACGACCCAATACTCGACCTTCGCGGCGCATGCCCACTCGGCGCCGTCCGCGGCGTCTTGCGCTCAGCCCAGCGGGGGTTGTGGCGCCGGGGCGTGCCAGGGCGGCATGTGCGGGATGAATTTCAACTAGAGTTCTGAGTCAGACATTCGCCGTGGGGCGGACGCCCTCGTCCGCGCGCGACCCCCTGGTCGCGCTCCCCGATACCCAGGCTAAAGGCCGAGGGGCGCCTCCGGAATCACTGTACGCGGTGAACCGTGTAATGCGCCGCTTCCAACGCTCCTACGATCTCCGCGATATGTTCCGGTCCGCGCGTCTCAATGGTGATATCCACCACCGTCTCGCCCAAATGGACCCCGAAGTAGGCGCGCTCATGCCGCAGATCCACGATGTTGCCCAGCTTGGCGGCCACAATTTCCACCAGCCCTTTCAGCCCACCCGGACGGTCGGCCAAATAGACGTGCAGCCGCACCAATCGCCCGTCTTTCACCAAACCGCGTTCGATGATGCGCGAGAGCACCGTGACGTCGAGGTTGCCGCCGCAGACCAGGGACACCACCTTCTTTCCAATCACGCTGGCCTTGTGCTGCAGCAGCGCGGCCGTGGCGGCGGCGCCCGCGCCTTCGGCAAGCGTCTTTTCGCGCTCGAGCAGAAGCAGAATGGCGTTGGCGATCTCGTCTTCGGAAACCGTGATCATCTCGTCCACGTAGCGCTCGATCAGCGGCAGAGTCAATTCTCCGGCACGGCGTACGGCAATGCCCTCGGCAATAGTGGGCGCCGCCGGCACAGTCACCGGCCGGTGCGCGCGAAGCGCCTCGACCATGGAAGGCACGCGCTCAGTCTGGACGCCGATCACCCACACTTCCGGTTTCAGTTCCTTGATCGCGCAAGCGATGCCTCCCAGCAACCCTCCGCCGCCGATGGGCGCAATCACCGCCTCCAGTTGCGGCACTTGTTCCAGCAGTTCCAGGCCGATCGTTCCCTGCCCCGCAATCACATCCTCGTCGTTGAACGCGTGTAGAAACGTGAACCCATGCTCAAGCTGCCGGCGGCAGGCTTCCTGGTACGCGTCGTCGTAGGTCTCGCCGAAGAGCACCACCTCCGCGCCAAAAGCGCGCGTCTGCGTCACCTTATTCAGCGGCGCGGTCTCGGGCATGCAGATCTGCGCCCGGATTCCGTGCTGCGTGGCGTGAAATGAAACCGCTTGCGCGTGATTGCCGGCCGACGCCGCGATCACGCCGCGGGAGGCCTCGTCTTCGGTCAGCGTCAGGATCCGGTTCAACGCGCCACGCTCTTTGAACGAACCCGTCATCTGCAGATTCTCGAGCTTCAGCCACAATTGATTGCCGGTGAGGCGCGACAGCGACGCCGAGTAGGCGCACGGGCTTTCGTAGATGCGGCCGCGAATGCGCTCGCGCGCGGCGCGAATGGAATCAAGGGTAACCATGGGAGAGTCTGGCCGATCTCCGGCCTGCTCCCTTTCAGCATACGCGGGGCGCGGCTGGCCAGACATTTCCCCACGAGCGGCTGGAAGGTTGACGGTGAAGTGAGGCCTGGATTACAAAAGTGTTGACTTTCGATGTTTCTTCGCCAACAATGTGTTCAGGAGTATGCACCGCAATGGCCCTCACCCGGCGGCAGAAAGAGTTGATGGATTTTCTGGTGGCCTTCATCGAGAAAAACGGTTTCAGCCCCAGTTACGAAGAGATCGCGGCCGGGCTGAAGCTCGCGTCGCTGGCAACCGTACATAAGCATGTGCAGGCGCTGGGCGCCAAGCAGTATTTGAAGCGCACATACAACCACAGCCGCTCGCTCGAGGTTGGGGATCGCTTTTGGAACGAAGAACGCGCCCGCGCGCCACAGCGCGCCGACGCGGGAATCCCGCTGCTCGGCAGAATTGCCGCCGGTGTTCCTGTCGAAGCCATTGCCACGCCGGAGACCCTTCACTTTTCCGACTTCGCCAAGAGCGACAAAGTTTTTGCGCTCGCCGTGCGCGGCGATTCGATGATTGAAGACCACATCTGCAATGGCGATTACGTGCTGGTGGAACGGACCGACACGATCAGGGCGGGCGAAATCGTGGTTGCGTTAGTGGACAACTCGGAAGCCACGCTCAAGCGCTTTTATCCCGAGACCGATGGCCGCGTGCGCCTGCAGCCCGCCAACTCCGCAATGCTGCCCATCTACGTCCGCAAAGATCAGTTGGAAATTCAGGGCCGCGTGCTGGCCGTAATGCGCAAGTACTGAGACAGCCCTCCACCGCGATCCGGCCGCACTCGGGTAGCCCCATGCGTGAGCTTGGGGCTGATGCCGCAGTGTTCAGCGCCTCTCAGGGCAGCGAGATTCGATACAGGTTCCGGTGCACGGTCGTATTCACGTACGCATAATGGGCCGGGTCCTTCCCAGGCACCAGATCGGCGCGCATCACCGATTGGGATCCTGGCATGACGCTTGCCTCGGACAACGGCTTGATCCCGCCCTCCGGAAACTCGGGCAGGCTTTCCCCCGGACCAACCGGAATCGCCAAACTTCGCCCCGGACCTGTTCGCGAAGACGCTTCGACCGGAACGAAAAGGAACTTCCCGTTCGACGACCATACCGGAGAACAGTAGCCTGCGCACATAACCCGCGGAGCTCCGCCATCGAGCGGAATCGCGACTGGCGCGACCCCTCCGCCATTCCCCTTGGAAAAAGGGATGATCGCCATCACCCATCGGCGGCCGGGCGAGATGCCTTGAACTTCACTGACCGGGTACGGGACCACTTTCGAGCGCCCAGAGCCGTCCGGGTTCATCTGCTCTAGGTAGTTGAACTTGCCTTCCGTGAGAAGAAACAAAATCTGTCCACGCGGGCCAAAGTGCGGCTGCAGTTCGCCGGAAGAACCGATTCGCCGGGCAGGCGCGCTTCTGTCGATCGGCGCGCGCCACAGTTCGGACTTCGCGCCGGAACGCGAGGTGGAATAGACCACTTCTTTGCCATCCGGCGAGACATCGAAGGCAAACATGGCAACCCCTGGAAATAAGGGTTCAGCTTTACCGGTCTCGATCATCATGCGCCAAAGCTCCGGGCCTGCATCCGCCGCCTTGCGCCGCAGAAGGTAGTAGAGAGTCTTTCCGTCGGCGTCAAACGAAGGCGGTGACAGATCCCCAACAATCCCTCCCTCCGACGACAATGACCGCTCGCCGCCGGGGTCGTGAAACCAGATGGCGCTTTCCTCGACGCCCATCGAAGTGATCACAGACCGGCCATCCCCCTGCACCGCCACGCCGTCAGCTTCCGTGGGGCCAAAGGTGATTTGTTCCGGCGGTCCGTCCGCAAAGCGCTGGCGCCACAAATGGCTCTGCCCTTGCACGGCAGCCGTGAAGTACATCCAGGAACCATCCGGAGACCAGCCTGCGGATGTGCACGCGCCGGATGGGCCCACGGCTCTGGTATCGGCGCTGCCAGCCAATGAAATGAGCCGGCAAGGCGCCCATCCGCCGTGTTCGTTCATCTCTACCACCAAGGCCGACCTGCGGTCCGGAGAGGCGTACGAGTAATGCGCCATGCCCCTTTCGTGAGCCGGAAAATAAAGCTCGCGAAAATTGGCGCGCGTCACGGTTCCGGTGACGATTCCCATGTGCATGCCGGAGCGAACCTGAGAGAAGAGCAGCTGGTGTTGGTCGAGCCAGGTCAATCCGGCTGCGTTATCCAGGAAAAGGTGGGAGTCGCCTCCAAACACCGAGACAGTGTAGGTTGCCCAATTGTGATGCGCCAAAACGGTGTAGGCGATCTGAGACCCATCCGGCGAGAATGCCAGATTGTATTTCAGCCGCGGGTCGTCGGTCAGACGCCGTGCCTCGCCATTGGGGAGCATCTTCACATAGACCTGATCGGCGGTCAGAAAACCGCTGCCTCCCCGGATGAACGCAAGCATGCGGCCGTCTGGCGACAAGGCGGGAGCCACCGCGGAATCCGTGAAATCGGTGAGCTGCGAGTATTGGACGTGAGGTGGCGAAACCGGGTGAGACGGATAGAGGGCCATCCCGATGGTCGCCAGCAGCCCACAGACACCTGCCGCGATGGCCCAGGTCAGCCACTTTCGCGCAGGCGGGGCGTGGGAGCCAACTGCCGGATCCGGCTGGATTAGGCCTGGCGGGCCGGCTTCGTCCTCCGTTACGATTGGCCCCGCCACGAGCTTGTTTCCGTTAGCGGCCTCCGCACCGTTCGGCGCTATAACTACGCCCGGGAGAAACCGGTAACCCATGCCAGTGACCGTCTGCAGGAAGCGGGGCTCCGCCGGATCGTCACGAAGCGCCTGGCGGATTTTACGGATAGCGGTATTGATGCCGTGCTCCGTGTCGACAAAGACTTCGGGTCCCCAAAGCCGCTCGGCGATTTCCGTTCTGGTGACAAGATGGCCAGTTCTTGCCGCGAGCAGAATCAGCAGATCCATGGCCTTTTTCTCGAGCTTCAAGCTGCGTCCCGCGCGGCGCAGTTCAAAGCGGTCACAATCCAGCCTGAACTCGCCAAACTCGTAAACTGTGCCAGGCACCCGGAGTTAACCCCTGCCGATGAAGTATAGCCCAAACCGATGGACGGCGTCGATCTGTCGTCTTTTCAGTGGGTTGGCGCTTTACCTAATCTTCACCTAAGACTTTATCGCCGCTCCATTGCGCCAGCGTTGAGATTCGGGGTTTGTTGAGTACTGGCCAGCAATCCGGTTCAGAAACCGCGGGAAAATGCTCTTGGCCGCTGGAGACACATGCATATTCGACACTTGGTTGCAACGACACTGATGATCCTGTCGCCGGTCGCCGCTTGGGCGACGGACGCTCCGCTCGTCGGGAACGCATCCGTCGGCAGCGGCAGCCCAACGCGCAAGTTCGACTGCCTGCCGAACCTGACAGTAGGAGAAGGAAACGTCACCCTGATTCAATTCGATCTCTCGACGCTGCCGGCAGGAGTGAGCGGCCCGTCAATTCTGAAGGCAACACTAACGATCTTCGTGAACCAGGTAGGCAGGCCCGGGACTCTGGACGTCGCGCCTGTGCAATCCTCCTGGAGCGAGCCGACGGTCACCCACTCGACGCTGCCGGGAATCGGCTTGCCGATCGGAGCGGGAGTTTCGGTCGACCTGGCGGATCAATATTACAGCTTTGATGTGACCGCTCAGGTGCAGGAATGGCTTGCAGCGCCGGCTACGAACTTTGGGTTGGCGCTCACCTCGCCGTCCGGGCTGATCTATCTCGATAGCAAGGAGAGCACGGCCACCAGCCATCCGGCAAAGCTGGACGTGACAGTGGCCGGATTGCCTGCAAACGGAGAGTTCGTATCGTTTGGGGGCGGCGGTGGGGGAAACACCTGGGCGGGGTTCCAGGCGTTTAACGATCCGAACGGCACTGCCGATACAGCGTTCGGCGCATTGGCGCTCGGTTCAAGCTTCGGCTCGCAGGACAACACGGCGTTCGGGGATGGGGCGCTTCAGCACACAACCACCGGAAGCTACAACACCGGCATAGGCGCAGATGCCCTGAGAGCCAATACCACTGGGATCTACAGCACTGCGGTTGGCGCCAACGCGCTGGCCTCCAGTACCGGCTCCTATAACGACGCTTTTGGCGGCTCCGCCCTGGGGAACAACACGAGTGGAGCAAACAACGTTGCTCTCGGCTATAGCTCCCTTGCCGCTAACTCGACCGGCAGTATCAATACCGCGGTTGGCGATTCCGCCATGTCCGCGAACACCAGCGGCGAATGGAATCAAGCCTTCGGGGCCTACGCTTTGAGTGCCAACACTACCGGGCAGTTCAATACGGCAACGGGCTTTTATGCCCTCGGGGGCAACACGACCGGGCACGATAACACGGGGGTTGGCACAGAGACCTTCTATAAGAACACCACCGGGATACTTAACACGGCGATCGGCAGTCTGGCGGGTGACTTCAATACCGGCAGCTACAACACTTTGGTTGGAGCTCTAGCCGGGGACACTGAAATCAACAACGCCGGCAACACGAGCGGCAACTCAAACGTTTTTATTGGATTTGCCGCCGGGGGAAGCACGACGACCGGATCGAACAACATCGAGATTGGGAGCTTTAACACTGGCACTGCCACTGATGCCGGCGTGATTCGAATTGGCAGTAGTGTTCTTCAATACAGTGCCTTCATCGCGGGAATCAGCGGCGTCACCACCGGCGTGTCGGATGCCGTCGATGTCGTGATCGATACCAACGGCCAGTTGGGCACCATCAACTCGTCGAGCCGCTTCAAGCACGATATTGCCGACATGGGCGACGCTAGCAGCGGCCTGATGAGTCTGCGTCCGGTGACGTTTCATTACAACCAGGCGTCCGCCGACGGCGTGGAACGGCTCGAATACGGGCTGATCGCCGAAGAGGTCGCCAAGATCTATCCGGAAGCGGTCACCTATACGCCCGCCGGCGAAACCCAGACGATTCAGTACCACAAGATCAACGCGATGATGCTGAACGAAATTCAAAAGCAGCATCGCCAGATCGAAGATCAGGCGCGCGAACTGGATGCCCTGCGCGAACGCCTCGAGACACTGGAAAAAGCGCTCCAGGCCGCCAGCCATTAGCGTCCCTAAATGCCCCGGGCCGAAACGCGACAGTGAGGAACCGTTTTCCCGCAATCCGCTGACAGCACTGAACCGCGCGCGTCAGCAAGCGGATAGATGTCGAGTCCTACTGCCCTGGGGACGCCTTTGCTTTCGCCATGATCTCGTACACCGGCTTGTTGTCGGCGTAAACCCGCCACTCCTTCACCAGCCCGTTTTCCACCACCGCGAGCCACGCCGTTGATGCCTGCCACGTGTTTTCCGTAGGAAGCCTGCCATTGACGGCGATAGTGCCGCCCGCCGAGCCAAACACGGCGACGCGGTTCCCATTTTGAAAAATCTCCTCGTGCGAAACCCGGTAATCCGGACAAAATGCATAATAGCCTCGCCAGCCGGCTCGCATTTTCTCGCGCCCGCGCACCGAGTTGCCAAGCGAGTCAATGAACACGTGATCCTCCGCCATCAACTCGGCGAGTGCGTCCGCATCACGCTGGTTGATGCGGTCTAAAAACTGCAACACCGTCTCAAGAGGAGTCATAACTATGTATCAAGGGTATGTATCACGGTATTCTACCGATCCTTCCACAACCGTCCGTCCCCGTGTGGCTGATAGCTGACCGCTGAAAGCCGATCGCTGATACCCGACCGCTTCTTCTGCGACACTGTTCATGAGACACGCGGCGGTTGAAGACATCTTGAGCATGGACAAGCGATACCTCTGGAAATTGAAGCAGCGCGAGATTGTGCTCGGCGACAGAACGCTTGTCATGGGCGTCCTAAATGTGACGCCGGATTCTTTTTCGGATGGCGGCGCCTACGCTGATCCCGACCGGGCGTTCGCGCGCGCAGTCGAGATGGAAGAGGAAGGCGCCGACATCATCGACATTGGCGCCGAATCAACCCGTCCGGGCTCGGCCCGCATCTCGGAGGCCGAAGAATTGCGCCGCCTGATACCCGTGCTCAAGCGCCTCCGAGGCAGGCTCGGAGTGCCGATTTCGGTGGATACCTACAAGTCGGGAGTGGCCGCGAAGGCCCTTGAACACGGCGCCGAAATTATCAACGACCCTACCGGGATTCTCCTCGACCCCCAATTGCCGCGGATGGTGAATAAGTATGATGCCGCGCTCATCATCAATCACATGCGCGGCACGCCGGAGACCTGGGCCAAGCTGCCGCCGCTGCAGAATCTGATGCGCTCGATTGCCATCGATCTGGAAGCCGCCATCCATCGCGCCAGGCAAGGCGGCGTCGACCGCCAGCACATCGTGATCGATCCGGGTCTCGGCTTCGGCAAGCGTAAGGAGCAGAACGCCGAGATCATCGCGCGCCTCGGGGAGCTCGGCGACTTCGATCTGCCGATACTTGTGGGACCGTCCCGCAAATCCTTCCTGAAGCGTGATGAAGAAGACGACACGGAATTCGCGACTGCCGCGGCAGTTACGGCCTCGGTATTGGCGGGCGCTCATATCGTCCGGATCCACAACGTTCGCGCGATGAAGAACGTTGTGTCGGTTGCCGACTTGATTCGCCAGCACCGGGCTGAGGAAGAGCCGGAAGAGGCTCGCCGCAAAGCGCACCCCGGTGACGGGCCGGCTGACGCTAGGCGCGCTGGCAGCGGGGACAAAAGTGGGTACCGCGCTGAGCGATGACGATGCGCCGGATGGCCGTGCCGCAGCGGGGGCAGGGGCTGCCCTTCATGCCGTAGACCTGATGCAGGTTCTGGAAGCCGCCGGGCTCCCCGTCGCCATCCACGTAGTCGGAAATCGAAGATCCGCGGTGTTCAATCGCGGCAGTCAGCACTTCGCGAATGCTCGCGTACAAGCGTGCAACGCGAATGCGGGAGAGACGCCGCGCCTTAGCACGCGGATTTATTCCCGCCTGGAACAGCGATTCGTCGATATAAATATTCCCCAGGCCGCCCAGAAAAGTTTGATTCAACAGCAGCGCCTTGATGGCCCCGGTTCGCGCGTGCAGGCGCTGGTGGAAATCGTCCAGCGAGATCGCGAGCGCATCCGGGCCTAGCTTCCGCACGGAAACGGGCAGCGAGCGGTAGAACTCGAAGCGGCCAAACTGGCGGACATCGTCAAACAGCAAGCGCCCTTGCCCGAGTTCCAACTCGGCTCTGGTGTAGGGGCCTGGTTCCCCGTTCCACAACAATTTCCCCGTCATCCCCAAATGCACGTGCAGAAATCCGCGGTCGAGATGGATCAGGATGTGCTTGGCGCGCCGCTCGACCTTGGTGATAGTGGCGCCGGCGAGGGCCGCCCGGTTTGTCGCGAAAGACGACCGCGTCACCCGGCGCGACTGAAAATGAGCAGCGCGTATCACCTGGCCCTGCAAGCGAGGCCGAATGCCGCGCACAACGATTTCTACTTCGGGGAGTTCGGGCAACTGGTTCGCGCCTCGTTTACGTCAAACCTCAGCGGCGGGTACATCAATGAAGACCTCGCCTTTTTCCACTAGCACGGGAAAACGTTCCAGAACGATGTCTTCGTCGGAATCGTTCACACCGGTCTTGCAATAGTATTCCCACCCGTGCCACGGGCAAACCAGCTTGTCTCCCTGCACCATCCCTTGCCCTAACGGGCCGCCGGCATGCGGACAGGTGCCATCGAAGCAAACGATTTCACCGGAGCAATTTACCACGGCGAATGGGCGAGCGCCCGATGAGACTTCGGTGACCGTACCCGGTGGCAGTTCAGTTAGGGTGCAAACCTTCAATAAAGCCATAGCCTAGTATTGCCGTTCGGGGTTTGGGGCGTCGGATTTTCGCGAAGACGCTTAGCTTCGGGAGCGGACGCCGGCAATCTTGCGCAAGAGTGGGTAGCGCTGTTGCGCTTCGTCTAATACCTTCGCCCCGGCAAGCGTCACGCTGTAGTATCGGCGCGTTGGCCTCTGTTCGAGATTCGCATCTTTCTCGGCTTCCCATTTCGATTGCGCCAGGCCTGCGGTCTCCAGTCGCTTCAGCGCCGGATACACCGTGCCGCTGGGCAATCCGGTAGCCGTCATGATGTCGAAGCCATAGCCTTCACCTAGCTCCACGGTTTGCAGGATCAGAGCGGCGGTGTGGGAGAGCTTCACAGCGTCAGTTCTCGAGTCGGACTACATCAGTAGGATACTACATAGTGGGGCGGACCCCTGGTCCGCGGCCGCCCCCGTCGGCCTGTTCGCGCCCGGCTCCCCCCCGACACATCTACAATGGAAATATGCGCTGGTCAATCGCAAACTTGGCGAGGCTGGTTGCCTTCCTCCTCGTCGCTATTCTCGCCACGGCGGCAGAGGACTGGCAGTCCGCAACGGATTTACCCCTGGTCGATTTCACCGGCTTGACCGCCGCCCAGAAAACGGCTGCGCTCAAGATCCTGCGTGATTATGATTGCTCCTGCGGCTGCGGCATGAAGATCGCCGAGTGCCGCACCAAGGATCCCAAATGCTACTACAGCCGCGGGCTCTCGCAGGTAATTGTAGATTCCATCAAAGCCGGAAAGTCGGAAGCCGAAGCTCGGAAGATTGCCCAGGAGAGCACATTCTCGCGTGTGCAATCGCAGCAAATGGAGGTGCTGGAGCAACCCGTCGAGATCCCCATCGGATCGGCGCCCGTGCTTGGGCCCAAAGACGCGCCTATCACGCTGATCGAGTTTTCCGACTTCCAGTGCCCCTACTGCGCGGTGGCCGCACCCGAAATCTCGGCGCTATTAAAGGCATTCCCCACCCAAATTCGTTTGGTGTTCAAGCAGTACCCGCTCGAATCGCATCCCCAGGCCCCGCAGGCCGCCGCCGCTTCGATTGCTGCGGCCAAACAGGGCAAATTCTGGGAGATGCACGATGCTCTTTTCGCCCATCGCACAGATCTGACGCGGAACGGTCTGCTTGCCAATGCCAAGGCGCTGGGCCTCGACATGGCAAAGTTTCAAGCTGACCTCGACGCCCCGGCCACAAAGGCGCAGGTGGAGGCGGATGTAACCACAGGCGACAAACTCGGGATTCCGGGCACGCCGACCGTGTTCGTCAACGGCGCGCGCTACAACGGGCCGGTGAACGCCATTGCCTTGCGCACGGTTCTGGAAGATAAGTTCAAGCTGCAAGGGCCAACTCCGGCGCCGGCTCCAGCTCTCACGCCGGCCGCGGCTTCATCTCCCGCCCCGGCTCAGGCGCGTCAGTGATTCACCCACGGCAGGCGACAAGATCGCCTGCCCCACGCCGCCCTATAATCGGAAGATGCATCGTTCAGCCTGGGTCGCATCGCGGCTCAATGATCCAATTCGCACCCAGATTCATTACGCCCGCAAGGGCCTGATCACCGGCGAGATGGAGTTCGTCGCCCGGCGCGAGGGGCTTTCCCCTGAATTGATCCGCGACGAAGTGGCGCGGGGGCGAATGATCATTCCCGCCAATATCAATCACCACAGCCTGGAGCCCATGTGCATTGGCATTGCTTCCAAGTGCAAGATCAACGCCAACATCGGGAACTCCTCGACTACCTCCGACGCGGCGGCGGAAATCGAGAAGCTGCATTACGGCGTTAAGTTTGGCGCCGATACCGTGATGGACCTTTCCACCGGCGGAGACATCCCGGGCATTCGCCGCGCCATCATCGCCGAGTCTCCGGTGCCCATCGGCACGGTGCCCATCTACGAAGCGCTAAGCCGCGTCCGGCGCGTGCAGGATCTGAATATCGAGGTGATGCTCGAGGTGATTGAAGAGCAGGCCGCTCAGGGCGTCGATTACATGACAATTCACGCCGGTGTGCTGGTTCAATACATCCCGCTGACCACGCACCGGGTGACCGGCATCGTCAGCCGCGGCGGAGCGATTCTAGCCGAGTGGATGGTGAAGAACCACAAACAGAATTTCCTGTACGAAAACTTCGACGCCATTTGCAAAATATTCCAGAAGTATGACGTGAGCTTCTCTTTGGGCGATGGACTTCGCCCCGGGTCGCTCGCCGATGCCAGCGACGAAGCGCAATTCGCCGAGCTCCGCACTTTGGGCGAGCTGACCAAGACGGCTTGGAGCTACGACGTTCAGGTGATGATCGAAGGCCCCGGCCACATCCCCATGGACCAGATTCAGATGCAGGTCGAGAAAGAGCGCGAGATCTGCTTTGACGCGCCCTTCTACACGCTGGGGCCGCTGGTAACCGACATCGCGCCCGGCTACGACCACATCACCTCAGCCATTGGCGCGGCCATGATCGGCTGGTACGGCGCATCCATGCTGTGTTACGTCACCCCCAAGGAACATCTCGGCCTGCCCAACCGCGACGACGTGAAGGCCGGAATTATCGCTTATAAAATTGCCGCGCACGCCGCCGATGTCGCGCGCCGCCGCCCCGGCGCCAGAGACCGTGATGATGAGCTTTCCCGCGCCCGCTTTGCCTTCGACTGGAACCGCCAGTTCGATTTGTCGCTCGATCCGGAAACCGCCCGGGCTTATCACGATGAGACCCTGCCCGAGGATGGCTTCAAGGAAGCGGCGTTCTGTTCCATGTGCGGGCCAAAGTTCTGCTCGATGAATCATTCGACCAAGACTCAGGAGTTCACCGCCGAAGACGCCGCCGCGGTGCTGGCCGGCTCCGAGAACCCGCTGGTGAAGATCGCTTAGGAGTTACGTGCCCGCGACGCTGCGCGCTGACGACCACGTTTTGCTGCTCGATATTCCTTCGGCCGCCGAACTGGCCGCCATCGCCCGGATTCTGATTCGAGGCTCACTGGTCGCGCTCGGCTCGCGCGAAGCCGTCGACCGCGCCCGCGAGGCTCTCGCTGAGTTCGACAACGTGCTGTTTCTGGATGCTTCGCCGGCGCAGATTCCATGGCGCTCGGCTTATTTCACGAAGGTTCTGGTGCCGCCTCACTTTGAGCCGCTGCTCGAATCCATTGCCACAGAACTCTATCGCGTAATGCGGCCCGACGGCACACTGGTGCGCACCGTCGCGGAAGTCTAGTGGGGCGGAACCCCTGTTCCGCGCCGGAGCCCCTGCTCCGGCTCTTGAGCCGTCGCACAAACTGGCGCACGCCCGACCTTCCACTTTGCGAAGCTGTATAAGGAATGATTCAACGCTACACCCGGCCCGAAATGGGCGCGATCTGGAGCGACCAGAACAAATACCGATGCTGGCTCGACGTGGAACTGGCCGCCTCCGACGCCCTCGCCGAGCTTGGCGACGTGCCGGCCGAGGCTGCCCGCGATCTTCGCGCCCACGCCGCATTCGACCTGCGCCGCATCGAGGAAATCGAGCGCGAAGTCCGCCACGACGTGATCGCCTTCACAACCGCGGTTGCCGAAAAGATGAAATCCGCCGGCGCCGCCGAATCCTCCCGGTGGCTGCACTATGGCCTGACTTCGAATGACGTGGTGGATACGGCCCAGGCGCTTCAGCTCAAGGCCGCTTCCGCGCTCATCGCGCATGGCCTCGATACCTTGCTTGACCACCTCAAGGAATCCGCGTTCCGCTACAAACTCTCGGTTCAGATCGGCCGCACCCACGGCATACATGCCGAGCCCATCACCTTTGGCCTGAAGCTCGCTTTGTGGTACGACGAGTTCCGCCGCCATCGTGGCCGCTTTCTGGCGGCTGCCGAAGAAATCCGCGTGGGCAAAATTTCCGGCGCCGTTGGCACATTCGCCCACATGGGACCCGAAGCGGAGGAGCGTATTTGCGCGCATCTCGGCTTGAAAGCCGCTCCCATCACTTCCCAGGTTCTGTCGCGCGATCTGCACGCCAATTACGTTGCCGTGCTCGCCGGCATCGCCTCGAGCCTCGACAAAATCGCGCTTGAGATCCGCCACTTGCAGCGCACCGAGCTTCGCGAGGCTGAGGAACCATTCTCGGCGGGCCAAAAGGGCAGCTCCTCCATGCCCCACAAACGCAACCCTGTCACGTGCGAGCAGATCTCGGGCCTCGCCCGGGTGGTCCGCTCCAACGCTCAGGCCGCTTTCGAAAACGTTCCGCTCTGGCATGAGCGCGACATCTCGCACTCCTCGGTCGAGCGCATCATTCTTCCCGATTCCACCATCCTCATCGACTATCTGCTCGCCAAAACCGACTGGCTGATCCATGGCTTGCGCGTCAACGAGGCGCGGATGCGCAGGAACCTGGACCTGACCCGCGGCCTGGTTTTTTCGGGGCAGTTGTTGCTCGACCTGTCGGCTGCCGGCATGCTGCGCGAGGACGCCTACCGGCTGGTCCAGCGGCACGCTATGAAGTCGTGGGAAGAGGACACCGATTTCCACGCCGCCATCACTGAGGATCCGCAAGTGGCCCGGTTCCTGAGTCCCGATCAGCTAGCCGAAAGCTTCTCCTTAACGAGGCAGCTCCGCAATGTCGATCGAGTATTCGAGCGCGTCTTCGGCGCCGCCGGCTAGGCTATCGGCAACCTTCTAGCACAAACCAACGATTTAGAACTAAAGAACCAGTGTCATGGGCTAGTGACAAATCCTGGCTCAAGATTCGGGTCGGAAATCGCGCTTTTCGATTACACTGGAGTCGCAAAGAATGCCACCCTCCGATGACTCGCGCCCGCAAACCACCGACCAAAGAGCTTGAGCTGGCTAGAGTTCTGCTCGTTGACGACGATATTGCGTCACGTTTAACACTGAAAACCGTTCTGGAAGCAGGTGGTTATTTTGTAGACGCCGCTGCCTCCGCTGCCGAAGCGGTTGGCAAACTGGACGAGCAGCAATACGCATTAGTGTTAAGTGACTTACAGATGGAATCACCGGAAGCCGGTCTCAAAGTTCTGGCGCATGCCCGCCTGATGGATTACAAGCCGGCCACGGCCCTGCTGACTACCTACCAAAACTCCCGGACAGACGCCACCAAGCGGAGCTACTTGATTTCCCCTGAAGATTTGCCGGATCTGTTGAGCAAGATCGCCGATATGATCAGCAGTCGCGCAGCCCGGATTGTCGAGCGGCAGATGACGCTGCGGCAGGCGTAGCTTACCTTCAAACACTCCGCGCGTCAGGTGCCGTCTTTGATCAGTTCCGACCGAGATAGGGTCTTCGGTGGGAGGTTTACATGAAAAGATTGGCAATTGCACTGGCGTTTCTCAGCCTTTCGGCTCTGACGGCCCTCGCGCAGGAGAAAGTGGTCAACAGCGGCCGCAGCAACATTAAGAACAACCTCGGGGTGGTTTCGGGTCCGGATGGGAAGGTCTGGTGCTCATCTCCAGTCTCGAGCAAGCCTGCGCCCTGCACTGAAAGCCAGGTCGCACGGCTCGATAAGGCCCTGGCCAACAGCGGCGCAAAGGAAAGGTCGAAAAACAGCAGCATCAAGAACGTCGCACTGGCGAAAGACGGCTCTCTGATGTGCCTAACGAGCTCTGGAACCGGTCCCTGCACCGCCGCACATCTCCCCGAGTTGAAGCAGGCGGATGCGCGGGTAAACAACGAGCTCGAGAACGCAACACAGACCCCGCCTCCGCAAAGGTGACGCAGCCCGCGGACCCGGCTTCAGCGTCGCTAGGGCGATAGACGATTAAGGTGGGCTGTCAAGACACGTTAGGCTGACCTGTTCCACCCACGCTCAAATCCGGTGAAAGCTTTTCAGGATATCCTTCATGCTGTATCGCAAAGCGATGGGCCGCCCGTGCGGGCACGTCATCGGGTACTCGCAGCGGGCGAGCTCCCTGAGCAGCCAGCCGATTTTCTCCGACTCCAGGTGCGTATTGATCTTGATAGCCGCCCGGCACGCAATCGTCGCGGCCACTCCGCGCCGGATGTCTTCAACTGACGCGCTTCGCAGCTCGCTCTCGGCAATCTCGAGGATTTCGAAAATCACTTGTTCGACGTCGCCAATCCCGGCGGGCGCCCCCTTTACCGCGATGGTCCGCTGCCCGAACGGCTCGGATTCGAAACCCGCCGCGGCCAGTTCCGTTTCGATGCGAGAGTATTCCAGCTCCTGGCCTGGCGTCAGCTTCAGAACAATCGGCACCAACAGCCGCTGGACTTCCGTCTGGCCACTTGAGCGGGCGCGCAGCACTTTCTCAAACAGGATGCGCTCGTGGGCTACATGCTGATCAATGATCCATAACCCGTCGCGTCCCGCGGCGATGATGAAGCTCTCCTGAATCTGGCCCAGCGGCCGCAGTTCAGGCAACTGCGTGTAAGTGTCAACCTGGTCCCACCCGGCTGGAAGCTGTCCCAACGCGCCATGAGTATCCGGAACACGCGCCACGCGCACGGGTACTGCCAAGTGTCCCTCGGGATCCGGCGCCTGCTGCGGCCGGACTGAAGAGTACGGCCCAACTCCCGGAAGCTGAATCTCGGGCAGTGCCTCGAACGGTGTTCCGCTATCGATGCTTCGCGCCTCGCCCGCCGCATTCGCCGGCCACGGCAGCGGAGCCTCCGACGGCATCTCTTCCATTGCCTGGCTGAATTCGGAAAACGGTAGCACGGGCGCCTGCTGCATCGGCTGATCTGGAAACTCGAGCCGCCTTGGCGCGCCCCAGGCCGGGCTTGCCCTCTCCGCAATTGCCCGCGCGTCGCCCGGGTCACGTGGGTCAACGACACCAGTAACAGGCGATCGCGGCAGATTCGGCATGCTCGAAACCGGTCGACGCGCAATCAGCGTCCTCCGAATCGCATCGCGCACAAAATCGTGAACGAACGACCCGTGCCGGAATCGCACTTCGGTTTTCGCCGGATGCACGTTCACATCCACCTCGCCGGCGTCGCAGACGAGAAACAGCAGCGCAAACGGGTAACAACCCGGAGGCATCAGATTGTAGTAAGCCGAGGTAACGGCGTGCAAGATGAGTTTGTCGCGAATCAGGCGTCCATTGACGAACAGAAACACCGAATTGCGATTCAGCTTCTGGACATGCGGCCCGGAAATCAGGCCGGTCAACTCAAACCGCGCAACCTCGGGCTCGGCCGCGGAACTTGCTTCCGGAGGCGCGGGATGCGGGGGCCGGTGTGGTTGGTACGGCGGCGGCAGTGCCAGCTCGGCCGGCTCCACGTCCAAATCCACCAGGTCCGCCATCACATCGGAACCAAACACCTGGAACGCGCGCTCGCGCACATTCGCCACGGGAGTCACGGCCAGCAGTTCCCGGCCCTCATGAAACAGCTCGAGGCGCTTGTCGGGATGCGCCAGGCTGTAGTGCGTCACCAGCGACCCGATGTGCGCCAGCTCCGTCTGGTCGCTTCTCAGGAATTTCTTTCGCGCCGGCACGTTGTAGAAGAGGTCGCGCACGGCGATGGTGGTGCCCACCGCATGCGCAATCTCGTCGCACCGCAGCAGCCTGCCACCCGCGATCTCCACCATGGTTCCGGTTTGTTCGTCACGCGCTCGCGTTTCGAGCACGAGCCGGCTCACGGACCCGATCGAAGGCAGCGCCTCTCCGCGAAATCCGAGAGTTTCAATGGAGAGCAGATCCTTCACGTCGCTTAGCTTGCTGGTGGCGTGCCGTTCAAACGCCAGCATGGCGTCGTCGCGCAACAGGCCGCTGCCGTTGTCCTGAATGCGAATCAGCCGCCGCCCCGCGTTTTCGGTGTCAATGCGGATCTCGGTCGCGCCGGCGTCGAGTGAATTCTCGAAGAGTTCCTTCACGACCGAAGCCGGCCGCTCCACCACCTCGCCGGCCGCGATTTTGTTTGCGACTTGATCAGACAGAATGCGGATGCGGCCCATGTGCGGTTTTAACCAACTACTATCTTGCGGTATTGGGTGAGCCAGCCGCAGGTCCGCCGCGGGCACTCAACGTGACGCGGGCTGTCAAGCCTGCAGAGCCGAGATTCTTCTCGGCTTTTCGGGACGGAGCGCCGAACCGCCCGGCTCAGGTCCGAATTTCTTCGACGGGCTTAACAGGCACGATCCGCGCGACGCGTTCCATGACCTTCTTGTTTTGCTCAGCCTTCTTCAGGTCATAGGCTGCCTGCAGTCGCATCCATACTTCCGGCGAGCTGCCAAACAGGCGGGACACGCGCAGGCACATGACAGCGGACAGGGGTTTGCGCTCCGCCAGGATGCCGTGAAGCATCTGGCGCGAAACGCCCAGAGCCTTCGCCGCGGCCGTAACAGAGAGACCGACAGATGGCAGAATATCTTCCTTGATGATTTCGCCTGGATGGACTGGCGGCAGTCGGTTCTTTCTCTCCATAACTCTCTCCCTAATGGTAGTCCTCAAAGTCGATTTCCAAGGCGTCCTCGCCCAACCAACCGAAAGTGATTCGGCAATTCCCTGTCACACGCACCGACCAGCGTCTCGGGCTGCCTTGCAAGCCATGGAAGCGAAGGCCTGCGATGTTCATGTCTTCAGGACGCACGGCAACTTCCAACAATTGCAGGATGCGCACGCACTTCCTTATACGGTCGGGCCCAATCCTTCGTGTCTTGCCGGTGGCGTGAATCTCTTCAAGCCCTTTGTGTCTGAAGCCACCTACCACACTTGAGTGTAAATTATTTAGTTTACAGTGTCAACTGAATAGTTGTCACTCTTGGGTGGCACAGTCGTGACAGCCTTGGGCGCCCCTCAGTGCCGCTCACTCAACGCCAGCGCCGAGTAAGCCGTTGCCGCATCGATCATGAATCGCCCGGTGTCTGACGTCAACTCGCGCTTCTTGTTCACCGAGTACGCCGCCCAAAGACCGTCGTTCTGATCCTGGTTTGCAACCAGCCACCCAAGTGCCCGCGCAAGCTGCGGTTGCGTGCGCGGCACGCCGGCCTCCTCGAGCGCCAACGTGATGAGTCCCGTCGCGTAACCGTCGCTGCGCGTCTCGAGAGGTGTGTGGTCGTAGCGTTCGAACTTGGCTAGCGAAGCCAGGCTCCAACCGCCGTCGGCGTGCTGCAGGCTGAAGAACGAATCGATCAGCGTCCCACGCTGTTCTTTCGTCAACAGAGCCGGCCACTTCCCCGAAGCCCATAGCAGGGTAATGCGGTTTTCCATCGGCTGTGCCGCATACTCGCGCTCGAGATAGCCGCGCAGAGACTCGAGGTTGCCCTGGATTTGCGGATCGTTCAGCAGATTGTCCGGGGCAATGCCAACCGCCAGCGCCACCAGCGTCGCGCCCCAATAGGGCGATTCGTCGGCCTCCCAAGGGGAATTATGAAAGTTCAGCCACTTCCATCCGCCGGCGCCGGGCCCGCTGCGTTCCTGCAGAGCCCACACGGCCTGAAAGGCCGCGCGCGTCGTCTCGCTCAAGTGGCCGCGCTCGGCGTCGTAGTTTGCCAGGATAACGGCGTTCAGCACGGCCTCGCTGGTCCGTGAGCCTACCGATTTCCCCGCCCCGGCCGTCGCGTCCTCGTAGAATGGCTTCGCCTGGTTCCACAGGGCGACGCGTCTCATCACCCCGTCGAGCATCTGGTGTTCGGGCGCCGTCACGCCCGTTTCACTCATCGTCCGCCGCAGCGCCGGCCTCGCCAGGCCAATCGGCAACACCGTGTGGCAGGAAACGCACGCTGCACCTTGGTCGCGCTGCGAGTTACTCCAGTTCTCCCACCATGCCAGGCGCTGGTCGAGATACTGCGCCGCGGCAGGAGCGTTCCACACCGCGGCCGCGGTTGGCGCACCGTCGTGAACGTCGGCTTTATCCGCCGCCATCGCCGCGCCCGCGGCCAAGCCGCCAACCATCAGGTAATAGAAAGATCGCATGTTTCCCAAGGAATGCCCTCCTAATGATCCGATCGAGGGGGATTTCTTCATAGTTGCACAAAACTGCCCACCCGCAAGTCGCTGTCGACACAACCGGGCGCGGGACAACCTTGAAACAGGTTGTGGGAAACTCTCTGCTGAATAGGAGCGGCGCAGGATGAATGCGGCAGATTTTCGCCGGATCGCGCTGAGCTTGGATGGCGCGGAAGAGGGCTCGCACATGGGGTCGGCCGACTTTCGCGTAGGCGGCAGGATATTCGCTACCCTCGCGTCGCAGCAGCAGGGCTATGGCAACCTGATGCTCACGCCACAGCAGCAGGCGGAGTTCGTCGCGGAGCAGCCCGAGATTTTCGTGCCCATCGCGGGCGGGTGGGGGAAAATGGGCGCTACCCACATTCGACTCGCCGCAACGAATGAGGATATGCTAGCCGGCGCTCTGCGCGTGGCATGGAGGCTGCGGATAGAAAAGAACGACACGGCAAGCGGGAAAAAGCGTCAAACCAAAGCCGTCAGCAACAAGCGCTCAGCCATCAAGCCACGCCCCATTGGCCGAAAGCCGAAGACTGAAAGCTGAAAGCTGATAGCTGAATCCCTCCAACCTTGCTATACTCACGCTCGCCTCGCCAAGAAGCTTCTATGTGCCGCCCGGTCGTCGCCCTTTTCCTTCTTTCCCTGCCGCTCGTAGCGCAGGACGCTGTTCGTTATGAGGCTTCCTTCCCTAACGCCGTCCATCACGAAGCCGAAATCCGTGTAACCTTTACCAACGTTCGCCAACCGGTGCTCGAGGTCCTCATGAGCCGCTCCTCACCGGGTCGCTACTCCCTGCACGAATTCGCCAAGAACGTATATCGTCTACGCGCCTCCGATGGCCTCGGAAAGACGCTGCCGGTCGACCACGTCTCGCCCTCGCAATGGAACGTGTCCGGCCATCACGGAACGGTGGTTGTCGAATACACATTGTTCGCCGACCGCGCCGATGGCACTTACGCCGGAATCGATGAGACCCACGCCCATTTGAACCTGCCGGCCGTCCTGGCTTGGGCTCACGGGTTTGAGCGTGCCCAGGCCCGCATCAAATTTGATTTGCCGCCGAACTCGCATTGGAAGGTGGCCACGCAGCTCACCCCCGAGAACGACGGCACATGGTCAGCCCCTAATCTGGACCGCCTGATGGATGCGCCCGTCGAGCTCAGCGACTACCACCTGCTCGAATGGAACGTCGGCGACTCGCACTTCCGCCTGGCGCTGCATCACCAGGGAACCGACGAGGAGGCCACCGCTTTGGCGCGAATGTGCGAAGCCGTTACGGCCGAAGAAGAAGGCGTCTTCGGCGCATTCCCGAAATACGATAACGGCGTTTACACATTTCTGATCGATCTGCTGCCCTACGTGAATGGCGATGGCATGGAGCATCGCAATTCCACCGTGATCACCGAAGCCACCAGCCTCAAGGAAATACAAGCTGCCGCCGCCGACACCCCCGCGCATGAGTTCTTTCACTGCTGGAATGTGAAGCGCATCCGGCCGAAGTCACTCGAGCCTTTCAACTTCGAAGAAGCCAACATGTCGGGTGAGCTGTGGTTTGCGGAAGGCTTCACTCAGTATTACGGCGAGCTCACCGAGCGCCGCGCCGGCCTCGATAGCCTCGATCGATTCCTCGGCCGCATGGGCGGCGCCGTCAGCAACGTATTGAATGCGCCTGGCCGCGGCGTGTTCAACGTGATCGAGATGAGCCGCCGCGCCCCGTTTGTCGACGCCGCCACGGCTAACGACCCGGTGAACACCCGCAACATCTTCATCTCGTACTACACCTATGGCGAAGCTCTGGCGCTGGGCGCGGATCTCGAGATTCGCGCCCGCTTCCCCGGCAAGTCGCTCGACGATTGGATGCGCGCCATGTGGCGGCATCATCACGATTCCGATCAGCCCTATACGCTCGCCGACCTTCAAGCCGCTCTTGCCGAGGCCACCGGCAGCAACGCCTTTGCGGCAGAAGTTTTCGACCGGCATATCTACGGGAAAGAACCCTTTGACTTCAAGCCTTTGTTCGCCCGCGCAGGCCTGCTTCTTGAAGCCGAAGACTCGAGCGCCGCCTGGCTGGGCAACCCCCGCCTGAGGGCCTCTTCCTCCGGCGTCGAGCTCACCGACGCTTCGTTGCGCGATTCACCGCTTTACAACGCCGGCATTGACCGCGGCGACCGCTTGGTTTCCCTCGACGGCCACGGCATCAAATCCGAAAACGACCTGAACGCCTTCCTGAAGTCGCACAAACCCGGCGATCGCGTCCACGCGAGCGTCGAATCGCGCGGCGGCAAGAGAGAAGTGGACGTCATCCTCGGCGCTTCGCCGCGCCTTCACTTGGTCACGTACGAACGGGCCGGCCTCAGCGTCCCCGCCGATATGCTCGCCTTCCGCTCCGCCTGGCTCAGCTCGAAGGCAATCCACCCGCTACCAACACTCGAGAAGTATTGCCCGCGCTGCAAGCGGGCCTTCCACTTCGAATACTCCGCATGCCCGTTTGATGGCGCGAGTCTCGAAATCACTCCTTCGAAGACGGACGTGCCTGCTGCTCAATAATAGGGCTGGAGCCGGCCCAACACCGCTAGCCGAGACGCGACTGTAAAGGAGCGTTCCCTAACCGGGAACCCTCCTAGGCCGCACCTTCCGCAGGTGTCACAGCCTATTCCTTCCGCCGCACCCGGAGGCTGAGCTATCAACTGCCATCCGGGTACCCGCCGCGGTGCAGCACCATCGGATAGTGCGGCAGGGTATTGGGTTTGCGGACCAAAGCTCGCCACCCGTCAGGGTAAGGCTCTAATCCTCGGAACAGAGGCGACTTCTCGGCGATAGGTTCTCCGACCAGCACTTCCAGCGACCTCCTGAGGTTAAGAATGATCTTCTTGCCAAAGCGCGCCTGCCAGCGCTCCTCAATGGTCGCGAGCAGTCGGCGGTATGCGTCCTGAGCCTTTCGACCACTCGAAGTGAGGCGAACGATCTTCGTCCGGCTACCGGCCAGGTCCGGCTCTACTACGACGACGTGTTTCTTCTGGAGGAAGCCCAAGGCCATACTGATCGCTTCTTTCGACACGCCGCTCAGAATCGGAAGGTCGCGAACGCGCACTCCTTTCTCATCGAGGACCCGTACGACGTTGGCGCTGATTGCGAGCGACAAGTCCGATTCGCGCTCGAAGTCGATCGCGAATGCCAGCAGCACACGGGAAAGGAGCGCCGGCAGTGGGAGATCTGCGTTACTGCGATCATCGAGCCCGCCTGGCGCCCGCCGCTCGTAGTCAGGCCCTTTGCTGAACAGCCCGTAACTCAAGATGGGGAGACAATCGGGCAGCTCGAGATCCATTTGGCTGGCCACCGCCCACAGCGATTCCCGAAGTCGGGCGATCTCGTCGTCGCCGAAGCGCTCGCGCCAGCGCTCCTCGATCCCGCCGACCAGCAGCCGCCAGACCTCCCGGGCCTTCCGGCCTTTGGGCGTGGCGTGAACAATCCAGTCGGAGCGGGGCGGCTTTGGCCGCGTGTCGGCCGGATCCGGCTTGACAACGATATACCCCCACCTCTCCATGCCGTTCCAGTTTGTCTTCGTACGGGCCAAGCGCTCCAACTCCCGCACGGTGATACCTTCCTCGCCCACGAACCGCATACAGTTCGACCACATCACCATCGACGCCAGCCAGGGACCTTTACCCAAACCGCCCGTCGAGCCATAGCGAGCCGTTCGGTGCGGCGTCTGATGCTCAAACTCGTTGTCGAGCTCAATCGTGAACGCAACCAGCGCGTGCGAGAGCAGCGTTGACAAGGGAAGACCGGCGGCTAGAGCGCTGACAGTTGCGCCTTGTTCGGAGTCAGTTCGCGATCCCATCGAGAGTGTCCACGAAAGGCATACAATCTATTCTCTGAGGAATCCTAGCATGGCTCGACTGCCCGGGCGCGCGTGCCCGGAAGGGCTTCCGGAAAGGTACTGGATTGCCGTCGGGCTGGCATGACTTACCGCTCCGGCTTGCCGTATACTGACCTAGTTGCCTCGCGCAGGCTGGCAGAAAACACGAAGCGCCTGCCATCGCGAACCGACCAAAAAATTCGCCGATTACCGGCGCAACCCAGGAGGTCTATATGACAGAACTGAGTGCGTTGTGGCTGCCCATTCTGCTGTCGGCCGTGATTGTCTTCGTCGCCAGCTCCATCATTCACATGCTTCTGCCCTGGCACAAGAGCGACTATCGCAAAGTGCCCAACGAAGACAAGGTAATGGAGGCGCTCCGCCCTCTGGCAATTCCGCCCGGAGACTACATGATGCCTCGCCCGTCGAGCCGGAAGGATCTCGGCACACCCGAGTTTACCGAGAAGATGAAGAGGGGCCCTGTGATGGTGTTCACGGTTCTTCCAAATGGCCCCATGTCAATGGGCCGGAATCTGATTCTCTGGTTCATATACTGCGCCGTCGTCAGCCTCTTCGCTGCCGTTGTCGCCGCAGGCGCCCTGCCGGCCGGCGCGTCATACCATCACGTCTTCCATTTCATCGGATTGGCTGCCTTCGGAGGATACGCGTTGGCGCTCTGGCAGATGTCGATCTGGTATCGCCGCGCATGGAGCTCAACCATCAAGGCCACCGTGGATGGGTTCATCTACGCGCTGCTCACCGCAGGCACTTTTGGATGGCTTTGGCCGCGCTAGCCCGGACTCACACCGTGGCCGCCCGTGGCGCAGGCACTTTGCCTGCCGCGTCGACAATCGTCTCGACGCTCGGCGGAGAGGTTCGCAGGCGCATGGAACACCAGTGCTCGCCCCACATCCAACGCCCGCTCTTAAGCTATGCTGTACCCATGCAACCGAGTGAAGCTTCTTTTCTGCTCCATGCTGTTTATCTCCCCGGACTTAAGAACGAGCATCGCCTCACGAAAGCCGTTATGGAAGCAATTCCGCTCGACAAAGGCGACTATCGTCCGGACACAATCTCGAAAACCGCAATGGAGCTAGCGTGGCACATCGTCGCGACAGAGATGCGGTTTATGGATGCGGTGCCGGCCGGCGAGTTCGATCTCACCCCCAGGCATCGCCCCGATTCCATCAAAAACTCGGCCGACCTGGGCCACTGGTACGGAAGCAACTTCGACCAGCGTTTTGAAAAGCTGACGAAACTATCGAACGACCAGCTAATCAAGATCGTGGATTTCCGTGGCATATTCCAACTGCCCGCGGTGATGTACCTGAACTTCATGCTGCATCACTCGATTCACCATCGCGGGCAGTTGTCGATGTATCTGCGGCCAATGGGAGCGAAAGTGCCCGCCATATACGGTGAAAGCTACGACTCCGCGGAAGCCCGCAAAGCCGCTCTGCAGAGTGCTTGAACACCGCAGTCGCTCTCTTCGTGAAACAATGAATTCATGAAGCGGCCATTTGCAGCGACGGTTTGGCGCGAGGGGAAGTGGTACGTCTCCCAATGTTTGGAACTTGACGTCGCCAGCCAAGGCGAGACGGAGGAAGAGGCTCTAGCCAACCTCAAGGAAGCGATCGAGCTGCATTTCGAACCGCCGCATGCAACACGGCCTCCAGAGGTACGAATGATCGAGGCTGAGATTGGGGCGGCTTAAGCCCCAACCTTTCCGCGAAATCAAGCGCCGCCTTGAAGCGGCCGGCTTCATCGAGACCAGCCAGAAGGGCAGCCACGTCAAGTTTGTGCGCCGTTCCGGCGGCGACGTAGACACCGCCATTGTGCCGAAGAAATCCGAGGTTCCTGTGGGGACGTTGCGTAGCATTCTCAGCCAAGCTCACATCAATCCCGACCACTGGGATGAACTCGGTTAGCAATCCTACCCCTGCGGCCGAGCGCCGCCTTCCCATCCGATTTCGTCCTCCCGATTCCCTCAATCACGAGAATCAGGCCATCCAGCTTGTACTTCGCGACTTCGGTCTGTATCAGCTCAACCGTCGTGCCGCCGCGATACTGGCGAGCCTCTCCACGCCATGAACCAATCAGAAACGACAACTTCTTCATCGCTTCCCGCTGCGCCTCGGGGTTCGGCATGCGCGGCATCTGAGTCATGGCGGGAACCAGTAGAGCTGAACAGATAAGCAGGGCCTTCCCAAGCATAGCGAAAGTCTACCAGCGAAGGCCGTTTACTGATGAATGAGCTCTTGACGTCCGAGGCGCGGCGCCATCGGCCCCTTCGCCTGGCGCCCAAGTAAAACGCCTGCGCCTTCTCTTTTCCGAGATCGCTTTGATAACCTTGCCCTTAGTTAAAACACCTTTAGTGAGTAGTGAAGTGAGCGCGCCCTCTGCTGCTCTCCCTCGAAAAGGCGCGCGATCGCATTACCAGGTGAAGGAGATCAATGGCCCAGGTTCAAGCAACGCCCAAGACGTATGACGTGGTGATCGTAGGGTCCGGCGCCGGCGGCGGCGTGGCTGCGCACGTCCTCGCTAACGCCGGCGCCAAGATCTGCATGCTCGAAGCCGGCGGATGGTACGACTGCACTAAAGACTCCAAGATGTTCGGCTGGGCTTACAATGCGCCGCATCGCGGAGCTTCGACCAAAGAAAAACCCTTCGGTTATTTCGACGCCACGCTCGAAGGCGGATGGGAAATCCCAGGCGAGCCCTACACCATGGCGCCGGGTACACGGTTCAAGTGGTGGCGCGGGCGCATGTTGGGTGGCCGCACCAACCACTATGGCCGCATCTCGCTGCGCATGGGCCCTTACGATTTCAAACCCTACAGCCGCGATGGCAAAGGTTTCGATTGGCCCATCACTTACGACGATCTTGCCCCTTACTATGACAAAGCCGAAGAGTTGATCGGAGTTTATGGCACCGCCGAGGGGC
>Ga0181525_10000119_pt1 | contig 73107 bp, 66 predicted proteins | sample PEATcosm2014_Bin_48_FD_121100 | JGI IMG/M metagenome (GOLD analysis project Ga0181525, IMG submission 121100) | Peatland microbial communities from MTU Mesocosm Facility, Houghton, MI, USA - PEATcosm2014_Bin06_10_metaG | ecosystem: Environmental > Terrestrial > Soil > Wetlands > Peat | place...
AGGTCACGTTCTTTTCGCAACAGGGCCGGCGCGTCGGGCACAAGCCGGTGCACGACTGGCTGATGGACGCCTGCCGCGCGCTGGGCATCAAGGGCGTTACGACGATCGCCGGCGTGGAGGGCGTGGGGCGCGGCGGCAGGGTGCATTCGGCGCACTTCTTCGAGCTTGCCGACCAGCCGCTGGAGATCACGATGGCGCTGAGCGAAGCGCAGTGCATTGCGCTGTTCGCCCACCTGCAGCTGGAGAACGCCGACCTCTTCTACGTGAAGACGGCCGTCGAGTTCGGCGTGGTCGGGGCGCCCGCCGCGACCTGAGGCACGCCGGGGCGGCGCCGCGCGCCTACAGGCGGCCCATGACGAGCAGGATGATGACGATGACGACCACCAGTCCCAGGCCGGAGCTGGGGTAGTAGCCCCAGTTGCGGCTGTGCGGCCACGTCGGTATTGCTCCGATCAGGAGCAGTATCAAGACCACCAGCAGTATCGTTCCCAAGCGCTTCTCCCGTGCATTGCGCGCCCATGCCCCGGGCCCGAATCCGCAGGCTACGGTGGCCTGCCGGACCGGTCTGTATGCCACCGCACCGAACGCGCCGGCCGGTGCCCGGCGGCAGCCGCCGCTGAGAGCCGCTGCCGACAGCCGCTGCCGACAGCCGCTGCCGACAGCCGCTGCTAAGAGGGCTAGCGCACCGAAACGTACGCCGCCAGCGCGCACAGTGGCGAGGTAGCGAACGCACGTGGCAGATGTGGCAGAAGGCAGTAGGGATTTGCGGCGCGGCACGGATGCCCGTGCGCTCGGCCGCACCGGAGCCGGGCGCCGCTGCGAGTCGAGGAGTCACCCCTTTGGGAAGCGCTGTCAAGGAAGCATCCGACGCGCCGGTCACGGTGCGCGCGGCCGGCAAGCCCGCTGCAGCGGAGCGCAAGCCCGTTGCCCCTGCCGCAGTTCCCGGTTGCATATTGCTGGTGACGCGGGACGCCAGGCTCCGCCAGCTGGTCACGACGGCGCTGGCGGGCACGGGCCATGGCGAGCGGGCGCTCGAATGCACGGCCCGGCTGCCCGACGCGCTCGAGCGCATGGAGCGCAGCGGCGTCGATGCGGTCGTGGTCGACCTGGCGACCTGCCTGTCGGACGCCCACCCGAGCCTCGACCGCCTGTTCGAGACCTCCTTGCACATCCCCGTGCTGCTCATCGGCGACGATGGCGGCAACGACGAACTGGCGCAGGCCATGCAACGCGGCGCGCAGGACTACCTGCTGCGCGCGAGCCTCGACGCCTACGGCCTGGCGCGGGCATTGAACGGCGCCATCGGCCGCAAGGCCGCCGAGGACGCGCTCTTCGCGGAACGGGAGCGCGCCCAGGTCACCCTCAACTCCATCGGCGACGCGGTGCTCAGCACCGACCTGCTGGGCAACGTGACCTACCTGAACCGGGTCGCCGAACGGATGACCGGCTGGTCCTGCGCGGAGGCGGTCGGCCGCCCCGTCGACGATGTCTACCGCGTCCTGGACGCGCATACCCGCCAGCGCGTGCCCTGCCCGGTGGCACTGGCAATGGAGCGCAAGGAAACCGTGGGCCTGTCGGCCAACAGCGTGCTGGTCCGGCGCGACGGCAGTGAAGCCGGCATCGACGATTCGGCCGCGCCGATTCGCGACCGTTTCGGGTGCATCACCGGGGCGGTGACCGTCTTCCACGACGTCAGCGAAGCGCGCGGCATGGTCGCGCGGATGACGCACCTGGCGCAGCACGACTCGCTGACCGGCCTGCCCAACCGCCTGCTGTTCGACGACCTGCTGACCCATTCCATCGCGATGGCGATGCGTCACGACCGGCGCCTGGCCGTGCTGTTCCTGGACCTGGACCAGTTCAAGCACATCAACGATTCGCTGGGGCATTCGGTGGGCGACCGGATCCTCAAGACGGTGGCGCAGCGCCTGGGCGCCTGCCTGCGCGGCTCGGACGCCGTGAGCCGCCAGGGCGGCGACGAGTTCGTCGTGCTGCTCTCCGAGATCGAGGACCCGCAGGACGCCGTGCTGGCCGCCGAGAAGATGCGCGCGGCGCTCGTGAACCCGGTTGCGATCGACGGCCTCGACCTGCACATAAGCTGCAGCATCGGCATCAGCATCTATCCCGAGGACGGCACGGATCCGGAAACCCTGCTCAAGAACGCGGACGCGGCGATGTACTGCGCCAAGGCCAATGGCCGCAACAACTGCCAGTTCTTCACCAGCGAGATGAATGCGCGCGCGGTCGAGCGCCAGTCGGTCGAGGCCGACCTGCGCCGCGCCCTGGTGCGCGGCGAATTCCTGCTCCATTACCAGCCGATCATCAACCTGGAATCCGGCGCGATCACCGGCGTGGAGGCGCTGGTGCGCTGGCAGCATCCGCTGCGCGGATTGCTGCTGCCGGGGCTGTTCATGCCGATCGCCGAGGAATCCGGCCTCGTGGTCGGAATCGGCCAGTGGGTCCTGCGCGAGGCCTGCGCCCAGGCACAGCGCTGGACGGACGCCGGCCTGGAGTACCAGCGCATCGCCGTGAACATTTCGGCGACGGAATTCCGCGACATAGAGTTCTTCAACCGGATCTGCGGCCTGCTGCGCGAGTCCGGGCTGGCGCCGGAGCGCCTCGAACTCGAACTGACCGAGACGGTGCTGATGCGCAACGTGGATTCGACGCTCGCACTGCTGCAGGCGCTCGGCGCGCTGGGGATCCGCCTCGCGGTCGACGATTTCGGCACCGGCTTCTCGAGCCTGAGCTACCTGCGCCAGTTCCGCATCGACACCCTGAAGATCGACCAGTCGTTCGTCCGCGAGGTGAGTTCCAAACCGGACGACGCGACCATCGTCGGCGCGGTCATCGCCATGGGCAGGAACCTCAGCCAGCGCGTCATCGCCGAGGGCGTAGAGACGCAGGAGCAGGTGGCGTTCCTGCGCTCCCGGCGCTGCAACGACGCGCAGGGGTTCTTCTTCAGCAAGCCGCTCGCGATCGATGGCATGGAGGCGCTGTTGCAGGCGCGCCGGCGCTACACGCGCCGGTACACGCGCCTCTCGGCGCCGGACGAAGCCGCGGTCGCCGGCGAGCGTGCCTTGCCGAACAGACCTTGAGGCGACGCCGGTCCACCATCGAGGCCACCGCACCCCCGCAAGGAGCAGCACCCATGAAGGCATTGGTCTATCTCGGCACCGACAAGAAGGCCCTCGAGGAACGGCCCAAGCCGTCGATCAAGGATCCGACCGACGCCATCGTCAAGGTGACGCGCACGACCATCTGCGGCACCGACCTGCACATACTCAAGGGCGACGTGGCCACCTGCCAGCCCGGGCGCATCCTGGGTCACGAGGGCGTGGGCATCGTCGACATGGTGGGCGCGGCGGTCACGGCCTTCCAGCCCGGGGACCGCGTCCTGATCTCCTGCGTCAGCGCCTGCGGCAAGTGCGCCAATTGCCGGCGCCAGATGTATTCGCACTGCACCAGCGGCGGCTGGATCCTGGGCAACAGCATCGACGGCACCCAGGCCGAATTCGTGCGCATCCCGCATGCCGACATGAGCCTGTACCCGATCCCCAAGGGCGCCGACGAGGACTCGATGGTCATGCTCAGCGATATCCTGCCCACCGGCTTCGAATGCGGCGTGCTCAACGGACGGGTGGCGCCGGGCGCCAGCGTGGCCATCGTCGGCTCGGGGCCGGTCGGCCTTGCCGCGCTGCTCACGGCGCAGTTCTATTCGCCGGGGCAGACCATCATGATCGACCTGGACGACGGACGGCTGGAAACGGCAAAGCGCTTCGGCGCCACCAGCACCGTGAACAGCTCCGACGGCCAGGCGGCGGCCAAGGTGATGGCCCTGACCGATGGACTGGGCGTGGATACCGCCATCGAGGCCGTCGGGGTCCCCGCCACGTTCGCCCTCTGCCAGGATATCGTGGCGGCCGGCGGCACCATCGCCAACATCGGCGTGCATGGGGCCAAGGTCGAGCTGCACCTGGAACGCCTCTGGGACCGCAACCTCGCGATCACGACACGCCTGGTCGACACCTCGAGCACGCCGATGCTGCTCAGGACGCTGCAGGCGCAGCGCATCGACCCCAAGCCGCTCATCACCCACCACTTCCCCTTCGCCCGCATACTCGAGGCCTACGAGGCCTTCGCCAATGCGGCAAAGACCCACGCACTCAAGGTCATCATCGAGTTCTGAACCGGACCGCGGCCGGTGAAGGGCGTCTTCAAGCGGCTGGGCCCCGGTCTGGTGACCGGCGCGGCGGACGACGATCCGAGCGGCATCGCCACCTACAGCCAGGTCGGGGCGCAGTTCGGCTACGGCCTGGCCTGGACCATGCTCTTCAGCTACCCGCTGATGGTCGTGATCCAGGAGATCAGCGCGCGCATCGGTTGCGTCACGGGCCGGGGCATCGCCGAGAACCTGCGCGCCCACTACCCGCCCTGGCTGCTGCGCGGCTGCGTGGCATTGCTGCTCGTGGCCAATGCCATCAACCTGGGCGCGGACCTGGGCGCGATGGGCGCCGCGCTGCAGCTGCTGGTCCACGGTCCGGTGGCGCTGTATCCGCCGATCTTCGGCCTGGCGAGCGTGCTGCTCGAGATCTTCCTGAGCTATGCGCGCTATGCGCGGGTCCTCAAATGGGCGACGCTCTCGCTGTTCGCCTATGTCGCCGTCGTCTTCACCGCGCAGGTCTCGTGGGGTCCGGCCCTGCACGACACCCTGGTGCCCAAGCTGGCCTGGGACGCGCCGCACGCGATGGCCATGGTGGCCCTGCTCGGCACGACGATCAGCCCCTATCTCTTCTTCTGGCAGGCCGGCCAGGAGGTCGAGGAACAGCGCCGGCGCGGCGTGCCGGCGCTCGTCGCCGACAGCCGGGGCGCCGCCGTGGAATTCTCGCGGATCCGTTTCGACACGGTGATCGGCATGGGCTTTTCCAACGGCATCGCGCTGTGCATCATCATCGCCACGGCCGCGACCCTGCACGCCAGCGGCATCACCGACATCCAGACCTCGTCCCAGGCGGCACAGGCGCTGCGGCCCGTCGCAGGCGACCTGAGTTTCGCCCTCTTCGCGCTGGGGATCGTGGGCACCGGCATGTTGGCGGTACCGGTGCTGGCCGGTTCCGCGGCCTATGCCGTCAGCGAGACCTTCGGCTGGCGCGAGGGCTTGGACCAGCGGCCGCGCAAGGCCAAGGCCTTCTACGCCACGATCGCGGCCGGCACCCTGTGCGGCGTCGCCCTCAACGCCGTATCGATCGACCCGATCAGGGCGCTGTACTGGAGCGCCGTCGTCAACGGCATCCTCGCGGCGCCGCTGATGGCCGTCATGCTGCTGGTCGCGGTCAATCCGCGTGTCATGGGCAGGCTGACCCTGTCGCCGGCAATGCGCGCCGGCGGCTGGGTGGCGACACTGGTGATGGCGCTGGCGAGCGTGGCCTTCTTCGCGCTTTGAAGCGCGCGCGGCGCGCGCTAGCGGGCCGGGCCGGGCGGCGTTGCCGGCACGATGCGCCAGGCTTCCGCGCACTGCGCGACGTAGGGGTAATAGCCTCGTGCCGAGTCGCAGTAGTACCAGTTCGCCGCGGGCCCGTACGCCTGCGCGGCCGGAGCGGGCGCCGGCGCAGGAGCCATGGGCGCCACCTCGACGGGCGGAAGAGCAGGCTCCTGCGCATAGGGGTAGCCGTTCGCATAGGGATAGGCCGGATAGGGATACGAATAGGGATAGGCCAGGTACGCCGCCTCCCAGCCGAGGCCCAATCCCAGTCCCAGTCCCCACCACCCGGGGCCGCCGCCGTGCCAGCCGCCGCGCCCGCCATAGCCGCGAACCGCACCGTGCCCGCCACCGAAGCCGCCGCCGTGGGCGCCGTGGGACTGGGCCAGCACCGGCGTCGCCGGAGCCACGCAGGCCAGCGCAACACCCAGCGCCGCCCATAGACCGTACCGATAAGTGCTCATGTTCTCCGCCGATTTCGAGGAAAGGGTTGTCTAGTAGGCCGCGGGGGGGCCGACCCTGCCGCCCATCATCGGATCCCCTCCCTCGCGGCGCATGCCGATGTCGTCGTCGTGTCCAAAGGCGCGATGATGCATTTCATGCCAGAACAGATCGAAGATCGTCCGCTGGTTGGTATCCAGCGCGTCATAGAAGGTCCGGGTACGGGCCTGCGCGGCCTCGAGCCGCACCAGCTGGCCCTGCATCCAGGCGGTCTGCTCGCGCAGCCGTTCGATGCCGCGCGCCATCCGCGCCGGTGTCGTCTCGTCCGAAGTCGCGCCAGCGGCGCGGTCGTCCCTGGCGGCTTCCCGCGCCTTGCTGGAGAGCTGCTCGTGCGCATCGCCGATGACGCCGGCCGACCAGGCCTGCCACGCGGGTTCCTGTCCGGTGGCGAGATTCAACTTCGCGCGCAACTCGGAGAGCGTGGCCTGCGTATGGCGCAGCCAATCGAAGGGCAGCGCGTCGGAAGCATCCATCGGCATGCCTGCCCGTGGCGCGGGCGCATCCTCGTCGCGCGCCGCGGCGGGCAGCGCCGCCAGCAACAGGCTGCTCGTGGCCGCCAGCAGGAATCCGCCGATTGCGTTGCGCTGGTTCATCGTGCTGCCCTGTCGTTGGAGTATCGGGATTCCCACTTTAGGCGCCGCGCGGCGCGGGCACCGTGCGCTGGCGCACCCATCGCGCGGCGCCGGCGCCAGGCTATGTACCTCATCGCACCGATGCGCGCGCGCGAAGGTGGTCGAATCGGGCCAGTGGACAACCCGAGAGGACAAGGAAATGCTGCGCAGCCTGCTGGACCTGGAGCACTACACGATCCGCGCGACCGACGGCGACGTCGGCCAGGTGTCGGATCTCTTTTTCGACGATCGCGCGTGGGTCATCCGCTACCTGGTGGTCGAGACCGGATCGTGGCTCGCGAGCCGCAAGGTGCTGATCTCGCCGATGTCGATCGGGACCCCCGACTGGGAGCAGCGCGTGCTGCCGGTGTCGATCACCAAGCTGCAGGTGCGCAACAGTCCGGACATCGACACCGAGCAGCCGGTATCGCGGCAGCATGAAGTGCGCTACCTCGGGTACTACGGCTACCCGTACTATTGGGGCGGTTCGGACCTCTGGGGCATGGGCGACTACCCGGGTCAGATGCTGACCGGGCTCGGCTTTGCCACCGGACCCGAAGGGACGAACCGCAATCCCGATGCCGCCCTGGCGCGCGCCAGCGCCCAGCAGCGCCAGGAGGAAGACCCGCACCTGCGCAGCGGCAAGGCCGTGGTGAAGTACCACATCCATGCGACCGACGGCGAGATCGGCCACGTCCAGGGGATGCTGGTCGACGAGCGCTCGTGGGCGATCCGCTATCTCATCGTGAACACCAGCAACTGGTGGCTCGGCCACCTCGTGCTGATCGCGCCCCAGTGGATAGAAAGCGTCAGCTGGCTGAAAGCGAGCGTCTCGGTCGGCATGACGCGCGCCGCCGTGCAGGCAGCGCCGCTGTTCGTATCGGCCGCGGCGCTCGATCGGGCGCAGGAAGAGAGTCTCTACGCCCACTACGACCGACCCGGCTACTGGTCCGGCAAGATGCTGCCGGAAGCCGACCGCGCGCCGGCCATCACCATCGACTAGGCGTGCCGGGCACGGGCGCCGGCCCTCGCGCCGCCTGAGCGGCGCGACAATTGCGGCAATCGCGGCGGCCGGGCGCCGCCGGCGTGGATCAGAAGGGGATGTCGTCGTCCAGGTCGGCGACGCCGCCGCCGGCCGGTTCCTTGGCGGACGGCTTGCCGGCGGGCGAAGACGGACGGGCAGCGGCCGGCGCACGCGCCGGACGCGCATCCTGGCGCCCTTCGTCTTCCATCGGGGCGCCGCCACCGCCGCTGCGCGAACCCAGCATCTGCATGACGTCGGCGACGATCTCGGTGGAATAGCGGTCCTGGCCGGACTCCTTGTCCTGCCACTTGCGCGTGCGCAGGCGCCCCTCGATGTAGACCTGGGAGCCCTTGCGCAGGTATTCGCTGGCGATCTCGGCCAGGCGGCCGAAGAAGGCCACGCGATGCCATTCGGTTTCCTCGCGCTTCTCGCCGGTGGTCTTGTCCTTCCACTGCGAGGTGGTGGCGATCGACACGTTGGTGAGCGCCGCGCCATCGGGGCTGTAGCGGGTTTCCGGATCGCGGCCCAGATTGCCGACAATGATTACCTTGTTAACCGACGCCATCACATTCTCCCGAAAGATCCGATTGCCCGGCGCATCTGCGCGCGGCAGGCCCAGCCACAACGAACGGCGAACGGCCGGGGCGGGCGCCCGGGCCATCCAACATGGGGATAATACATACTGGTCAGCTTGCCACGGCGCGGCCCCGGACCTTCGACCGGGTACGGTAGCCGCTGGCGGTCACGGAACATGGAATCGACTAGCGCACTCGTCCTCTTTGCCCATGGCGCCCGCGATGTGGGCTGGTCGCTGCCGCTCGACCGGTTGCGCGATGCCATCGCGCAATTGCGGCCCGGGGTGGCGATCCGCACCGCCTTTCTCGAACTGCAGCCGCCCGGGCTGCCCGAGACGCTGGCCGAACTCGCGGCCGGCGGCGCGACGCGGATCGATATCGCACCGATCTTCTGGTCCCAGGGCGGGCATATCACCCGCGACCTGCCGCAAATGCTGGCCGCCTTTGCCGAGCGCGCGCCGCGGGTGCGCGTGCGCGTCCTGCCGGTGCTGGCGAACCTGCCGGGCATGGATGCCTTCGTGGCCAGGGCGCTCGTCGGCCAGATCGACGCGCCGCCGCCATGAACGAGGCCGCGACGCCGTTCGCCGCGGCCTCCTACCTGCGCGAGATCGGCCGCGGCAAGGACGGCAGTCGGGCGTTGCCGCGCGAACGCGCGTGCGAGCTGATGGGCGCGATACTGGCCGGGGAGGTGCCCGACCTGGCGCTCGGCGGCGTGCTGCTGGCGCTGCGGATGAAAGGCGAAGCCGCCTCGGAGATCGCCGGCTTCCTCGATGCGCTCGAACCGCGCCTGGCGCGTGCGCCGGCGCTGGCGCCCGGCTGGGTCGTCGTGCCCAGCTACAACGGCGCCCGCACGCAGGCCAACCTGGTGCCGCTGCTGGCGCTGCTGCTGGCCCGCGAGGGCATTCCGGTCCTGGTCCATGGCCAGGCGTCCGAGCCGGCCAGCGCACCGCGCAGGCGCGTCGGCAGCGCGGCGATCTTCGCCGAACTGGCGGTGCCGCCCTGCCATGCGATGGCGCAGGCCGCGCAGCGCGCGGCCCAGGGACTGCCGGCCGTCGTGGCGCTCGAGGTCTTCGCCCCGGCGCTGTCGCGGCTGGTCGGCCTGCGCGCGGTGCTGGGGGTGCGCAACGTCGCGCACACGCTGGCCAAGCTGGTGCGCCCGGTGGAAGGCACTTCCCTGCTGGTGTCGAGCTACACCCACCCGGATTTCGGACGCCTGCAGGCCGAGCTGTTCGCCGCCACCGGCATGCTGGCGATGAGCCTGCGCGGCACCGACGGCGAGGCGGTGGTCAGTGCACGCCGCTCCCAGGCTATCGACCTGTGGCGCGATGGGCGCTGCACGCCGGTGCTCGAAGGCGAAGCGGTGGCGCGCGGCGACAGCGAGCTGCCGCCGACCGATGCCGCCGCGACGGCCGCCTGGACCCGGGCGGTGCTGGCCGGGGAACGGCCGGTACCACCGCAGATTGCCCTGCAAAAATCGGCCATCGCGGCTGCGCTCGGGCGCTAAATTCGATTTTCATATATCCATTGCCTATACGGCCATAGCAAAGGCTTCGTTCCCATCCGGCACTGCAGGCTTTAGCCTGCACAATCCGATACCCGCCCACGGGACGGCGCCACCGCGCGCCGGGAGGGTCCGCCCGTGGGCCGGCCATCACCTTGGAGCATGCGTCTTGATCCTGCAGTTCATCGTCAGCGGAGCCCTGGTGGGATTCGTCGTCGGCGCCACCGGTGTCGGCGGCGGCTCCCTGATGACCCCGCTCCTGACCCTGGTTTTCGGCGTCCCGGCACAGGTGGCCGTGGGCACCGACCTGCTGTTTGCCGCGATCACCAAATCCAGCGGCGCGTTCTCCTATGCGCGGCGCGGCCAGATCCCCTGGGGCGTGGTGGGCTGGCTGGCCGCGGGATCGGTGCCGGCGGCTCTGCTCACCCTGGGCGCGCTGCAGCTCTGGCAGCCTGACTCCGTCGCGCTGGGCCACCTGATCCGCCCCGCGCTGGGGTTTGCCCTCATCCTTACCGCCGGCGCACTGGCATTCCGCCGCCAGATCCAGGCACTGGGCGCTTCGTTCGCCGCGCGCAATTCGGTTGCGCAGGGAGCGGGCGACGGCGCGGCCGACGCCGCCATCGAGGGACTGCGCGCCCCGGGTGCGGTCACCCAGCCGCTGCGGACCCTGGCCGTGGGCGCGCTGATCGGCACCCTGGTCACGCTCACCTCGGTAGGCGCGGGCGCGATCGGCGTGGTGGCGCTGTTCTTCCTGTACCCTGCGCTTCCCGCGCGCCAGCTGGTCGGCGCCGATATCGTGCACGCCGTGCCCCTGACGCTGGTCGCCGGCCTCGGCCATGCGGCCCTGGGCACGGTCGACTGGACCATGCTGGTGGGACTGCTGATCGGATCGCTGCCGGCCATCCACGTGGGCGCCGCTGTCGCCGGCCGACTTCCCGAGCGGGCGCTGCGCGCCATGCTGGGAACGATGCTGGTACTGGTCGGCGGCCGGCTACTCTGGGTCTAGGTAGGACGCTGAATATGTACCGTTACACCGACTTCGACCAGCGCATGGTCAACGAGCGCGTCGCGCAGTTCCGCGACCAGGTTGCCCGCTGGCAGGCCGGCACGCTGAGCGACGACGAGCTGCGCCCGCTGCGACTGCAGAACGGCCTGTATATCCAGCGCCATGCGCCCATGCTGCGCGTTGCCGTGCCCTATGGCCTGCTGGCCGGCTTCCAGATGCGCGCGCTGGCGCGCATCGCCCGCACCTGGGATCGCGGCTACGGCCACTTCAGCACCCGCCAGAACATCCAGTTCAACTGGATCGACCTCGAGGACGCCCCGGACGTGCTGGCCGCGCTGGCCGACGTGCAGATGCATGCGATCCAGACCTCCGGCAACTGCGTGCGCAACATCACCAGCGACGCCTACGCCGGCGTGGCGCCCGACGAGGCCGTCGACCCGCGGCCCTACTGCGAGCTGATGCGCCAGTGGAGCACCTTCCACCCGGAGTTCTCGTTCCTGCCGCGCAAGTTCAAGATCGCGTTCAATGCCTCGGCCACCGAGGACCGGGCGGCGACCGCGCTGCACGACCTGGGCTTCTACCTGCGGCGCGATGCCGCCGGCGCGGTGGTGGCAGACGTGCTCGCCGGCGGCGGCATGGGGCGCACGCCGGTGGTCGGCGCGATCGTGCGCCGCGGCCTGCCCTGGCGCCACCTGCCGACCTATACCGAGGCGCTGCTGCGCGTCTACAACCGCTACGGCCGGCGCGACAACATGTACAAGGCACGCATCAAGATCCTCGTGCGGGCGCTGGGCACCGAGGCCTTCGCCCGCGAGGTCGACGCGGAGTTCGCCTTCCTCGAGGACGGTCCGGGGACGGCCAGCGCGGCCGAACTGGCGCGCATCGCGGCCGGCTTCGCGCCGCCGCCCTACCGCGGCTTCGACGCGGCCGAACTCGAGCGCGACGCCGCCGCGTTGCAGGCGCAGGCCGTCGCGCATCCCGGATTCGCCCGCTGGATGGGGCGCTCGGTGCGGGCGCACCGGGCGCCGGGCTATGCCGCCGTCACGCTGTCGCTCAAGCGCAGCGGCATCGCGCCGGGCGACGCCGACGCGGCCGTGATGGATGCGCTGGCCGATCTGGCCGACCGCTACAGCTTCGGCGAACTGCGCGTCACCCACGAACAGAACATCGTGCTGGCCGACGTCGCCCGCGGCGACCTGCTGGCGCTGTGGAACGAGGCGCGCGCGCTGGGGCTGGCCACGCCCAACATCGGCCTGATCACCGACATGATCTGCTGCCCGGGCGGCGACTTCTGCTCGCTGGCAAATGCCAAGTCGATCCCGATCGCGCAGGCGCTGCAGGACCGCTTCGACGACCTCGACTACCAGCACGACCTGGGCGACATCACGCTCAACATCTCGGGCTGCATCAACTCCTGCGGGCACCACCATGTCGGCAACATCGGCATCCTGGGCGTCGACAAGCAGGGCGAGGAGTTCTACCAGGTCACGCTGGGCGGCGTGGTCGGGCCCGACCCGCAACGCACGGCGATCGGCGGCGTGATCGGCAAGGCCTTTGCCGCCGAGCAGATCCCCGACGTCGTCGCGGCGATACTCGACACCTACGTGCTGCTGCGCGAGCCCGAGGAGCGCTTCATCGATACCGTGACGCGCATCGGCGTCGGGCCGTTCAAGGCGGCGGCGTATCCGGCCCAGGACGAGGCGCGGGAGGCCGAGAATGTCTGAGGCGGGCCACCTCATACGGCTCGTCGACGGCAGCCCGCGGCTGGTCGCCGACGACTGGCGCCTGGTCGACAGCGCGGCCGACTGGGACAGCTGTGCCGGCCAGGGCGCCGGCGGCCTGCTGCTGCCGCTCGCGCTGGCCGAGGCGCAGGCCGAACGCGTGCGCGCGCGCGCCGGACGGCCGCTGGGCGTGGCGCTGGCGCCGGACGACGATCCGGCCCGCGCCGTGCCGTTCTTTCCCCATATATCGCTGATCGGCGTGCAGTTTCCCAAGTTCACCGACGGCCGCGGCTATTCCTCGGCGGTGCTGCTGCGGACGCGCCACGGCTGGCGCGGCGAGCTGCGCGCCCTGGGCGAGGTGCTGCAGGACCAGCTGTTCGCCCTGCGGCGCGTCGGCTTCGACAGCTACGCGCTGCGCGCCGACCGCGACCCGCAGGCCGCGCTGCGCGCCTTTGCCCCCTTTTCCGGCACCTACCAGGGTTCCGTCGACCAACCGCTGCCGGCCTATGCGCGCGCCGGCGCGCCATGAAGAACGCCATGCCTGCAAGCTCCATCGATCCGCGAAGCGCCGCCGTCACGGGCGCCGACGACGCGCCCCATGTGCGCAGTGCGCTGGCGCTGCTGCGCGCCGCCGCGGCACAGGGTCCCGCGGCCTTTTCCACGAGCCTGGGCGCCGAGGACATGGTGCTGCTCGACCTGATCCGCCGGCACGGCCTGGCCATCGGCATGTTCACGCTCGACACCGGGCGCCTGCCCGAGGAGACCTACGCGCTGCTGCGCGAGGTCGAGGAGCGCTACGGCCGCTGCGTCGCCGTGCTCTTCCCCGACGCGCGCGCGGTGCAGGACCTGGTGGCGCGCGACGGCACCAACGGCTTTCGCGATTCGGTGGAGCGGCGCAAGGCCTGCTGCGCGGTGCGCAAGCTCGAGCCCCTGGCCCGGGGCCTGGCAGGCCAGCGCTCCTGGATCACCGGGCTGCGCGCCCAGCAATCGGCCAGCCGGGCGCAGCTGGCGCCGCGCGAAACCGACTCCGATCGGGGCGTGGAGAAGTTCAACCCGCTGCATGACTGGACCGAGGCCCAGGTCTGGGAATACCTGCGCGGCCGCGGCGTGCCCTACAACGCGCTGCACGACCGCTTCTACCCGAGCATCGGCTGCGCGCCCTGCACGCGCGCCGTGGCGGTGGGCGAGGATGTCCGGGCCGGGCGCTGGTGGTGGGAGCACGAGGGAGCCAAGGAGTGCGGCCTGCACCCGGCGCCGGGGGCCCATGCGGTCTTCCCGCTGAAGGTGTCGGCATGAACGGCGCCGGCATCGCCGCGCACGTGGACGGCGCGCTGCTGCCCGCGCACACGCTGACCCACCTCGACTGGCTCGAGTCCGAGGCCATCCATATCCTGCGCGAGGTCGCGGGCCAGTGCGCCCACCCGGCGCTGCTGTTCTCCGGCGGCAAGGACTCCATCGTGCTGCTGCACCTGGCGGTGAAGGCCTTCCGCCCGGCGCGCTTCCCGTTCCCGCTGCTGCACGTCGACACGGGGCACAATTTCCCGGAGGTCATCGAGTTCCGCGACCGGCGCGTGGCCGAGCTGGGCGAGCGGCTGATCGTGCGCACCATCGACGAGTCGATTGCCCGCGGCCGCGTGGTGCTGCGCAGCCCCGACGAGTCGCGCAACAAGCACCAGTCGGTCACGCTGCTCGACGCCATCGCCGAGTTCGGTTTCGACGCCTGCATCGGCGGCGCGCGGCGCGACGAGGAGAAGGCCCGCGCCAAGGAACGCGTGTTCAGCTTCCGCGACAGCTGGGGCCAGTGGGACCCGAAGAACCAGCGCCCCGAGCTCTGGAACCTGTACAACGCGCGGGTCGCGGCCGGCGAGAACATGCGCGTGTTCCCGATCAGCAACTGGACCGAGACCGACGTCTGGCAGTACATCGGCCGCGAACGCCTCGAGGTGCCCAGCCTCTACTACGCGCACGCGCGCCCGGTCGTGCGGCGCAACGGCACGCTGGTGCCGGTCACCGCGCTGACGCCGGCCCGCGCCGGCGAGACCGTCGAGAGCGTGAGCGTGCGCTTCCGCACCGTGGGCGACATCACCTGCACCTGCCCGGTGGAATCCACCGCGGCCGATTGCGGGCAGATCATCCTGGAGACCGCCGGCGCGACGCTCACCGAGCGCGGCGCGACCCGGATGGACGACCAGACCTCGGAAGCGTCGATGGAACAGCGCAAGCGCGAAGGGTACTTCTGACATGCCCGCCACCCACCCGATGGACGAGACGGTGATGGACGAGCGGGTCGCCGCGGGCGTGGACCTGGGCGTGCTGCGCTTCCTGACCTGCGGCAGCGTCGACGACGGCAAGAGCACGCTGATCGGCCGCCTGCTGTTCGACACCAAGGCGCTGCTGACCGACACGCTGGCCAACCTGGAACGCAATGCCCAGCGCCGCGGCCTCTCGGCCATGGACCTGTCGCTGCTGACCGACGGCCTGGTGGCCGAGCGCGAACAGGGCATCACGATCGACGTGGCCTACCGCTACTTCGCCACGGCGCGGCGCAAGTTCATCATCGCCGACAGCCCCGGCCACGTGCAGTACACGCGCAACATGTTCACCGCGGCCTCGACGGCCGACGCGGCGGTGCTGCTGGTGGACGCGCGCAAGGGCCTGCTGCCGCAGACCCGGCGCCACGCCACCATCGCCTGCCTGCTGGGGGTGCGCCACCTGATCGTGGCGGTGAACAAGATGGACCAGGTCGACTACGACGCGGGGCGCTTCGCGCAGATCTCGGCCGATTTCCGCGCCTGGCTCGACCTGCAGCCGGCGCTGAGCGTGGCGGTCGACTTCCTGCCGCTGTCGGCCCTCGAGGGCGCCAACGTGGTGGACCGCGACCCGCGGCTGGCGTGGTTCGACGGGCCGACGCTGATCGAGCTGCTCGAACGGCTGCCGGCCAACGAATCGGACGTGACCGCGCCGCTGCGCCTGCCGGTGCAGTGGGTGTGCCGGCCCGAACAGGCCGATTTCCGCGGCTATGCCGGCCGCGTCGAATCGGGCAGCATCGCCGTCGGCGACGAGATCGTGGTCTTCCCCTCGGGCGCCCGCTCGCGGGTGCAGGGCCTGGCGATCGGCCCCGAGGTGCGCCAGCGCGCGGTGGTGGGCGAGTCGATCATGGTGACGCTGGCCGACGACGTGGACATCTCGCGCGGCGACCTGCTCGCCAGCGCCGGCCATGCGCCACCGCAGCCGGTGTCGCGCTTCGAGGCCACGGTGTGCTGGCTCAGCCAGACGCCGCTCGAGCCGCAGCGCGAATACCTGCTGCGCCAGGCCACCCGCGAGACGCGCGTGCGCGTGGCGGCACTGGCGGCCCACCTGGACATCGAGACCCTGCAGTGGGCCAGCGGCGCCGCGGCCGCGACCGCCCCGGTCCAGGCCAACGACATCGTGCGCCTGCAGCTGGCGACGCAGAACCCGATCGCCGCCGACCGCTACGCGGCGTTTCGCGCCACCGGCAGCTTCATCCTGATCGACCCGGTCAGCAACAACACGATCGCCGGCGGGGTCGTCGGCGGCGGCGCCTAGCTAGCGCCCGCGACCCGGCCGGGGGCGCGCCGCCGCTCCACGGCAAAAGACCACCGGCCCCCGGCGGCGACGGTCCCGGGCGCGAATAATTGCCGCGAACCGGCCCCCCGTCCCGGCAAGCCCCGGCGGGATTGCCTAAAATGCCATGGTTCGGGTGTCGTGCGCCGCCGGTCCTCCGGACGGGCGCCGCGCGCCGCCCGCCCAGGAAGACCGGATGAAACCCCTGCGAAATCCCGAACGAGAAGTCCTGCACTTCCGCGAGCGGCTGATGGTGGCCTCGGTGGTGGTGGCGCTGGGCTTCGCGGCGCTGTGCCTGCGCTTCGGCTGGCTGCAGGTGGTGCGCCACGGCGAATTCCAGGCGCGCGCCGAGCAGAACCGCATCGCCCAGGTCCCGGTCACGGCCAACCGCGGGCTGATCAAGGACCGCAACGGCATCATCATCGCCAAGAACTACTCGGCCTACACGCTGGAGATCGAGCCGGCCAAGGTCGAGGACCTGGACGCGACCATCGACGCGCTGTCGGCGGTGGTCGAGATCCAGCCCAAGGAGCGCCGGCGCTTCCACAAGATGCTCGACGACTTCAAGCATCTCGATTCGGTGCCGATCCGCACGCGCCTGAGCGACGAGGAGGTGGCGCGCTTTGCCGCGCAACGCTACCGCTTCCCCGGAGTCGAGCTGCGGGCGCGACTGTTCCGCCAGTACCCGATGGGCGAGACCGCCTCGCACCTGCTGGGCTACATCGGCCGGGTCAGCACCAAGGACGAGGAGCGGATCGACCATTTCGGCCAGCCGGCCAACTACAACGGCACCGACTACATCGGCAAGATCGGCGTCGAATCGAGCTACGAGGAGCAGCTCCACGGCACCACCGGCTTCGAGCAGGTCGAGATCACCGCCGGCGGCCACCCGGTGCGCACGCTGGCGCGCACGCCCTCGGTGCCCGGCGACAACCTCATCCTGTCGGTGGACATCCGCCTGCAGCAGATCGTCGAACGCGCCTTCGGCGACCGGCGCGGCGCGCTGATCGCGATCGAACCGGCGACCGGCGACATCCTGGCCTTCGTGTCCAAGCCGACCTTCGATCCGAACCTGTTCGTCGAGGGCATCGATCCGGCCAACTGGGACGCGCTCAACGGTTCGATCGACAAGCCGCTGCTCAATCGCGCGCTGCGCGGCACCTACCCGATAGGCTCCACCTACAAGCCGTTCCTGGCGCTGGCCGCGCTGGAGCTGGGCAAGCGCCGGCCCGACAGCATCACCTACGATCCGGGCTACTGGTCGTACGGCGGCCACCTGTTCCGCGAAGGCGGCCCCAAGGGCGGCCACGGCGCCGTCGACCTGCACAAGTCGATCGTGGTCTCGAGCGACGTGTACTACTACGCGCTGGCCAACGACCTGGGCGTCGATGCGATCCACGACTTCATGCAGCCTTTCGGCTTCGGCGAACTCACCGGCGTCGACATGGAGGGCGAACTGGCGGGCGTGCTGCCCTCGAGCGAATGGAACGAGCGGCGCTACCACCAGAAGTGGTACGGCGGCGAGACGATCTCGATCGGCATCGGCCAGGGCAAGAACGCCTTCACGCTGCTGCAGTTGGCGCATGCCACGGCGACGCTGGCCAACAATGGCGTGATCATGAAGCCCCACCTCGTCAAGGCGATAGAGGACGCGCTGACCGGCAAACGCACGCTGACGGTCAGCTCGGAGTCGGGGCGCATCGCCCTGCACCCCGGGAACATCGAACTGGTGCGCTCGGCGATGGTCGGCGTGACCACCGACCCTTCCGGCACGGCCTACCTCGCCTTCAAGGGCGCGCCGTACAGCGCCGCGGGCAAGACCGGGACGGCGCAGGTGGTGGGCATCGCGCAGAACGAAAAATACAACGAGAAGACCGTCGAGGAGCGGCACCGCGACCATTCGCTGTTCATCGCCTTCGCGCCGGCCGAACCCGGGGCGCAGCCGCGCATCGCGATCGCGCTGCTGGTCGAGAACGGCGGCTGGGGCGCGCTGGCGGCCGCGCCGATCGCGCGCGCGGTGATGGACTACTACCTGCTGGGCAAGGAGCCGGCGCCGGGCGCGGCCGGCGCCGGCAACTGACCATGGACAGCTCCAACGGCCTGCGCTTGCGCCTGCTCGGCTTCGGTCGCTCGCTCGACCCGACGCTGCTGGCGGTGCTCGGCGCCCTGACCCTGGTGGGCCTCATCACGCTGTATTCGGCCGCCTCCGACCACCCGGGCAATTTCGGCAGCCAGTTGCGCAATTTCGCCTTCGCCGCGCTGATCATGCTGGTCTTCGCCGGCTTCTCGCCGAGCGTGCTCAAGCGCGTGGCGGTGCCGGTCTACGCGGTGGGCCTGGTCGCGCTGCTGGCGGTGCTGGTGGCCGGGGTGTCGGTCAAGGGCGCGCAGCGCTGGCTCGACATCGGCTTCACGCGCGTGCAGCCGGCCGAGATCATGAAGCTCGGCGTGCCGCTGATGCTCGCCTGGTACTTCGACCGGCGTGCCGGGACGCTGCGCTCGGTCGACTTCCTGCTGGCTTTCCTGATCGTGCTGGTGCCGGTGGGCCTGATCGCGCGCCAGCCCGACCTGGGCACGGCGCTGCTCGTGCTGGCCGCGGGATTCTTCGTGATCTTCTTCGCCGGGCTGCCGTGGCGCTGGCTCATCGCCATGGGCGTCACCGGGCTGGCCGCGCTGCCGGTGGTCTGGTCGTTCATGCACGACTACCAGCGCAACCGGATACTGACCCTGCTCGATCCGATGTCCGACCCGCTGGGCAAGGGCTTCCACACGCTGCAGTCGATGATCGCCATCGGCTCGGGCGGCGTGTTCGGCAAGGGCTGGATGCAGGGCACGCAGACGCACCTCGAATTCATCCCGGAGCGCACCACCGATTTCATCTTCGCCGTCTACTCGGAGGAGTTCGGTCTCGTGGGCAACCTCGTGCTGACGCTGCTGTTCTTCGTGCTGGTGGCGCGGGCGCTGGCGATCGCCGGCCATGCCGCGACGCCGTTTTCCCGGCTGCTCGCGGGCGCCATCGGCATGATCCTTTTCACCTATGCCTTCGTGAACATGGCCATGGTGAGCGGCATATTGCCGGTGGTGGGCGTGCCGCTGCCGCTGATCAGCTATGGCGGCACGGCGCTGGTCACGATGGGCATGGCCTGCGGGATGCTGATGACCATACAGCGCCACCGCAAGCTCGTGCAAAGCTGAGCCCCCGCGCGCATGTCCTCCGCACGCGCACGCGCCCCCGCCCCCGCTCCCCGCCGCAGCGCGGCGGCTCCGGCACTGCTGCTGGCGGCCTGCCTGTGCCTGGGCGCCTGCGCGACCCGCGGCGGCCACTATTACCAGGACGACGGTCCGCCCGAAAAACCGCCCGCAGGGCTGGCCCAGACCCCCGATGCGGTTCCGCGCATCGAGGCGCTCAACCCGCGGGCCAACCGCCCGTATTCGGCGCTGGGGCGCAGCTATACGCCCGACACCGGCGATGCGCCCTTCGAGCAGCGCGGCATCGCTTCCTGGTACGGGCGCCAGTATCACGGCAACCCGACTGCCAGCGGCGAGCCGTACGACATGTACGCAATGTCGGCGGCCCATCCGACGCTGCCCATACCCAGCTATGCACGCGTCACGCGCACCAGCGACAGGCGCAGCATCATCGTGCGCATCAACGACCGCGGGCCGTTCCTGCAGGATCGCGTGATCGATCTCTCCTACGCCGCGGCGACGCGCCTGGGCATCGTCGGCCCCGGCAGCGGCGAGGTGATCGTGCAGAAGATCACCGCGCGCGATATTGCCGCCGGCACCTTCGGTGCGCCGGCTGCCGTGGCCAGTGCGGCACCGGCGCCCGCCGAGGCCCCGGCGCCGCAAGCGGTCGTGACCCGCGTGGCCGCCGCGCCGGCCGACCCGGTTGCAGCGTCGGTGGCGCCCGTGGCGCCGGCAGCACCGGTGGCGCCGACCATCGCGCTGCCCTCGGTGGCGCTGCCCATGGCGCCGGCGCCGCAGCCGCCGCAGGTCGCGGTGCCGGCGCCGGTCGTGCCGTCCATTGTGCCCGTTGCGACCGTCGCGCCCGTTGCGGCCCCTGTGCCCGAGGTGCCGACGCCAGCGACCGCGGGCCTGCCGTCAACGGCGGGCACGGCCGCCGATGCCGGTGCGGCCGCGCCGCCCGCCGCCGCCGCCGCGGTGGACGCGCCTGTCGCCGCGCCCGCCGCTGCACCCGCCGCTGCACCCACCACTGCACCCGCCACTTCGGCAGCCACACCCGTGGCGCCGCCGGCCGTGGCCGGCGAGGCGGCGGCGGCGCAGAACACCGATGCACCGCCGCCGGCGCCGACACCGCCGTCGGGCAAATGGGCCGTGCAGCTGGGGGCTTTTGCGGTGCAGGCCCATGCCGAGGCGCTGCGCGACGAGGTGACGACGCTGCTCGCGCGCCCCGATGCCGAGGCGCTGCCGGCCGCCAGCCGCCATCCGCGCATCGAATTCGACGGCCGGCTGCACCGCGTGCTGGTGGGCACCTTCGACGTGCGCGCCGCGGCCCAGCGTGGCGCCACCCAGCTGCGCCGCTACCTCGCGCGCGACACCTCCCTCTACCAGCACTGAAGCGGGCGGCGCCGCGCCGCTCGGCCGAAATGGCGGGCAAAGCACCGCCGGCACGGCGCATCGGCGCGACCCGATCCGCGGCCTAATCGTGCCCTGCTGGCGCGCCGGCGCGGAGCCGCCGCACCAGCCAACGGACCACGACCCGCTCGCATCGCCATGACGACCAGCTACTGCCGCGTTGTCGCCGCCCAATCGTTCCGCGACGGCATCACCGCCAATTGCGTGTTCACGTTCGAGATGATCGACAGCGCCGGCCACCGCCCCGCCGCCAGGTTCCACGTCATCTATCCGATGTCGGAACGGCCGGGCCCGGAACACCTGCTGCTGCTGGCGGTCGGCCTGCGGCACATACTGCGCGTCGAGGTGCTGCGCGATGCCGACGAAGGCCTGCGCTACGCGCCGCGCCTCGAGGACCTGCTGCCGATCTTCCATCGCGAGGTGGTCAACCGCTGGACCCACACGCTCGCGTTGCGCCCCGGGTCCGATGGCCGCGGCGTCGACCGGACGCAGGCCAAGTGAACCGGAGCGGGCCCGCGGCTAGGCGGCGGTAACGGCCACCCGCGGCGCCAGCCAGCCTTCGAGCGGCGTGGGCCGGGCAAAGAAGTATCCCTGCAGGCAGTCGCAGTGCAGCCCGGACAGGAATTCGGCCTGGGCCTGCGTCTCCACGCCCTCGGCGACCACGTGCAGCCGGAACGCGCGGGCGACGGCGAGGATGGAGCGCACGATGGCGCGGTCGTTGGCGTCGTCCGGCGTGTTCTGGACGAAGCTCTTGTCGATCTTGATCTCGTGCAGCGGCAGCTTCTTGAGGTAGGACAGGCTCGAGTAGCCGGTGCCGAAGTCGTCGATGGAAAAGCGTATGCCCAGCGCGGCGAGCTCGGCCATGCGCGAGGCCACGCCTTCCCAGTCCTCGATCAGCAGTCCCTCGGTGACCTCCAGCGTCAGCCGCGCCGGCGGTGCGCCGGTGCGGGCCAGCAGGGCGCGCATCTGCGCGACGAAATCGTCCTGGCGGAACTGCCGCGGGCTGATGTTGACCGACAGGGAAAGGGGCGCACCGGCCGCGTCCAGGCGCGCCAGCGCCTCGCAGGCGGTGCGCAGCACGCGCTCGCCCAGGCGCAGGATCAGGCCCGACTCCTCGGCGATGGGGATGAAGAAGGCCGGCGAGACGGCGCCGCGCTCCGGGTGGGTCCAGCGCAGCAGCAGCTCGCCGCCGATCTCGCGCCCGGCCGCGTTGACCTGCGGCTGGACGTATACCTGGATCTGGTCCGTATCCAGCGCTTCCTTGAGGTCCTGCTCGAGGGCGAGGCGCTCCTCGACCTCGGCCTGCATCGCCGCCTCGTAATACGCGATGCGGTTGCGGCCCATCGCCTTGGCGCGGTACATGGCGGTATCGGCCTCGCGCAGCAGGTCGTCGACGCCTTCGCGGCCCTTCGGGAACATCGTCAGGCCGATGCTGCCGGTGCCGCTGTAGAGCGTGCCGTCGATGAGGAAGGGCCGCTCGAGCACCGCGCGCACCTTCTCGGCCACCGCCATGGCGGCGCGCGCGGCCGTCTCGATGTCCTCGCCCAGGTTGTCGACCAGGACGACGAATTCGTCGCCGCCGAGCCGCGCCACCAGGTCGGCCGAGCGCAGCAGCTGGGTGAGGCGCCGCGCCACTTCCATCAGCAGGCTGTCGCCGATCGAATGGCCGCGCGCGTCGTTCAGGCGCTTGAAGTTGTCCAGGTCCAGGAACAGCAGCGCGCCGTACTGCCCCGAGCGGCCCGCCGAGTCCAGCGACAGGCCGATGCGGTCGAGCAGCAGGCGCCGATTGGGCAGGCGCGTCAGCTCGTCGAAATACGCCAGCCGGTGCGTGTCGGCCTCGGCCTGCTTGCGCGCGGTGATGTCGCGGAAGATCGTGCTGCCCAGGACATCGCCGTCGCGCGTGGCGTAGAGCGAGGAGCTCACCTCGGCCTGGAAGCGCTCGCCGTTGCTGCGGATCATCGTCAGTTCGCCGCGCATGCGCCCGGTGCGGGCGCGCTCTTCGAGCAGTGCCGCGCAGCGCGGATCGCTCATGTCCATCACGCCGGCACGGCCGCGCCGGCACAGCTCGTCCTCGTCCATGCCCAGCATCTGGCAGGCCGCAGGGTTGGCCTTGAGCGTCGTGCCGTCGGGCTTGGTGTGGAGGATGCCGTCGATGCTGGCGGCGAACACGCGCTCGTAGGTATCCTGGATCTCCTGGCGCGCGATCTCGGCGCGCCGGAACTCGGTCAGGTCGTCGACCATCAGCATCAGCCGTCCGCGCCCGGCGGTCTCGTCGCTGCCGGGCAGCATGCGGAAATTGACCGACAGCCAGGCGTCCCCGCCGAAGGCGCCGGCCACCTTGATCACGGCCGAGCAGGCCTCGCCGCTGGCCAGCGTGCGGGTGGCCATCTCCTGCATGCCCGAGTGCTTCCACGACTCGATGCGATGGAAGTTCTGCGCGAGCAGCAGCGTCACCGTGGCGCCGAGCTGGCGGGCCATCGCCTCGTTGGCCGAGACGCAGTTGCCCTCCGCGTCGAAGATCGCGATGCCGATCGGCGAATTGGCGAAGATCTCCTCGTTGAGCTCGCGCTCGGCCTTGAGCGCCATCGAGGCCTGCTTGCGGTCGGTGAGGTCGGTATCGGTGCCCGATACCCGTATCGCCTTGCCCGAACTGTCGCGCAGGATGTAGCCGCGGCACAGCATCGGCACCGGGTGACCGTCCTTGTGGCGCAGGCGCATCTCGAAGCTGTAGTGCTCGCTGCCGTTGGATATGGCCTCCAGCAGCGCGCGCTGGCCGTATTCGCGATCCTCGGGATAGACCAGCAGGTCCCACAGGCGGTCGTCGTAGGGCAGCTCGTCGCACGCGTAGCCCAGCGCCTCCCAGCCGCGCGCCGAGTACGTATGCTCGTCGGTGACGATGTCCCAGTCCCACCAGCCGTCATTGGTCCCCTTGAGGACCAGGCGCAGGCGGAACTCGCTGCTCTCGAGGCGCTGGCGGGCGTCCTGCAGGCGGTCGCGTTCGGCACGCAGGTCGACCAGCGTCTGCTCCTGGGCCCGGTTGAGGGTGACGCTCATCAGCCAGACCAGGCCGACGAAGCCGAATCCGGCCAGGTAGAAGGAGCGCACGACGCCGGTGTCGATCAGCGAGCCCCAGATGCCGGTAGCCAGCAGCAGGGTCACGCAGCCGCCCAGGAACAGCGCCATGCGGCGCTCGCCCGTCTCGTACAGCAGCGCCGCGCGCTGCAGCGCCCACAGCGAGATCGCCAGGGTCGGACCGAACAGCGCGGCGCGGTTGAGGACGTGCGAGACGCCCTGCACATGCCCCAGGTGCTCGCCCCAGGGCATCAGCATCGGCGGGCTCGGCGCGATGCTCTGGAAACGTATGCCGTACGGGGCCAGCAGGTCGGCGCACAGCACGGCGGCCGCGGCGGCCGTCACCAGGGCGAGCCAGGGGCCGACATTGCGCTGCCCGGTGTAGAGCGCGACGAAGCCGAAGAACGCGATGCTGAGTCCGCAGATCGACGCGGTCTGCCAGTGCAGGGCCAGGACCGCGGCCGGAACCGTCTCGGCCAGGTAGTAGCCCGCCGTCGCGAACTGGAAGGCGGCCGCGCACAGGCACATCAGCGCGTAGAACGCGTGCAGCGGCCTCTCGCGGGCGAGAAAGCGCATGGCGAGCGCCTGCGCGCCGCTGCACAGCATGACCCCGGCGCTTGCAAGGAAGGCCGGGATGACGACCGAAAAATCGTTCATTGCCACTCGGGGGAAAGCCAAGCGCGACGGTACCCGGCGAGCCGCCGCGCCAGTAGCGGGGAATGGCCCTCATTTCGCCGCTACCTTTGATATCACCAGGCGATGTCGCGAACTTTCCCGCCGAAATGCGATTTATCACCGTTTTGCGACGGACCGCTCAATCGCCCGGTGTATCCTCCGCACCCCGCTGGCCCAGGGCGTGGTAGAGCAGCGCCCGCGGCAGCCCGCTGGCCTTGCTGGCAACGGCGGCGGCGCGCGAAGCCGGCATCTCGGCGGCCAGCGCCAGCAGCCAGCGCCGCGTGACCGCGTCGATCGGCACCGTGTCGCCTGGCGCGTCCTCGCCCGCCTCCGGCACGGGCGGGGCGGGCGGCGCATCGATCACGAGCACGTATTCGCCGCGCGGCGCAGCAGCGGCGGCCAGGCCGGGCAGGGCCGCGGCCGTGGTCTCGACGATCGATTCGAACTTCTTCGTCAACTCCCGCGCCACGACGATGCGCCGCTGCGGCTCCAGGGCCTCGGCCAGTTCGCGCGCGGTGGCGGCGAAACGGTGCGGCGCCTCGAACACGACCACCGCGGCGTCGGCCGCGGCAATGGCGCTCCAGTGCCGGCGCCGTGCCTGGGTCCGGGCCGGTGCGAAGCCGGCAAAGCGGATGTCGGCACTGCGGATGCCGGCCACCGACAGGGCGGCCGTGAGGCTGCTGGCGCCGGGCACCGGGATGACACGTACGCCGGCAGCGTGGGCGGCGCGCACCAGCAGCGCGCCCGGGTCCGAGATGGCCGGCGTGCCGGCGTCGCTCACCAGCGCGACGCGCCCGCCGCGCTGCAGCCGCTCCAGCAGGGCACCGCTGCGCTCGGCCTCGTTGTGCTGGTGCAGGGCCACCAGGCGCTGGACGATGCCGAAGCGCGCCAGCAGCGGCGCGGTGGTGCGCGTGTCCTCGACGGCGACGCAATCGGCCATCCGCAGCACCCACAGCGCGCGCAGCGTCACATCGGCGGCGTTGCCCAGCGGCGTGGCCACTACATACAATCCGGGCGCGAAATCCTGCTCCGCGATGCCCGCTTCCCGCCACGGAAACTGGCCGGACCAGGCGTCGCCTTGATCGTGACCTGCCGGTGCTTCCATGTCCGCACGTATCCCCGATGATTGCCGCTCGCCGCGCCCGCCGCCGGCGGTCCGGGCAGCCGGCCGAGCATAGCGTGAAGCCACGCCCTGGCAACGCGCCGGCCATCGGCAGCGCGCCGGCGCAGCGCCAGGGCGCCGCCGCCGAGGATCGCGCCTGCGCCTACCTGCGCGCCCGCGGCCTGCGCATCGAGGCGCGCAATATGCGGTACCGTCTGGGCGAGATCGATGCGGTCGCCGTCGACGGCGCCACCTGGGTGTTCGTCGAGGTGCGCTGCCGGGCGCGGGCAGGCGACGCGGCCGCCAGCATCGACGCGCGAAAGCGCGGCAGAATACGGCGCGCAGCGCAGCTGTACCTGCTCGAGCGCTTCGGCGACCACTGGCCCGCCTGCCGGTTCGACGTCGTCGTGGTACACGGCAGCCGCCTCGAATGGCTGCCATCGGCCTTTACCGGAGAAGAGGAATGATGAAGCCTGGCTTGCCTGTACGTATGCGTGGTCCGTCGCGCGGGCGCTTGCGCCGCGCCGCGCTGCTGGCGCTGCTCGCCGCCAGTACCAGCGGCTGCGTGCTGCTGTTCGGCGGCGCCGCGGTCGGCACCGCGCTGGTCGGCACGGACCGGCGCTCGGTGGGGATACAGCTCGAGGACGCCGAGATCGAGCACCGCGTCAACAGCGCCCTGGAGGAGCACTTCGCCCGCCAGTCGGTGCATATCGACGTCACCTCGTACAACCAGAAGGTGCTGCTTGCCGGGCAGGTGCCGTCCGACCAGGACCGCGACTACGCCGAGCGGCTGGCCGCCGTCCAGCAGAACGTCCAGCAGGTGCACAACGAGCTGGCCATCGGTTCGCTGGCGGGCCTGAGCAGTTCCACCGACGATGCGCTGCTGGCCGGCAAGGTGCGTGCGGCGCTGCTCGAGGTCAAGGGCCTGCCGACCGGGGTGATCAAGACCACCTGTACCGACGGCAACATCTACCTGCTGGGGCGCGTCGGCAACGCCGAGGCCGACCTGGCCAAGCGGGCGGCCAGCCGCGTCGACGGGGTGAAAAAGGTCGTCGCGCTGTTCGACCTGCTCACCGATGCCGAACTCGAGGAGTACCTGCCCAAGCCGGCCGCCGCCTCGGCGCCCGCGGGTGCCAAGTGAGGGCCCTGGCGCGCGGCGTCGCGGCGCACCGGCTGCTGCTCGCGGCCGCGGCGCTGGCCGCGCTGGCAGCCGCGGCCGGCGCGCGCGCCCAGGGCAGCGACTGCCTGCGCTTCGAGCCCGAGGACGTGAGCCTGGCCGGGACGCTGCAGCTGAAGGTATTTCCCGGACCGCCGCACTACAAGTCGTTCGACACCGGCGACCAGCCCGAGAGCATCTGGATCCTGACGCTCACCCAGCCGGTCTGCATCGATGCGATCCCGGGCGATACCGTGAACACCGCGGTGCAGCGGGTCGAGCGCGTGCAGATCGTCCCGCGGGCGCCGTTTTCGGTGTCCTACAACGGGCGGGTCGCCCACGTTCAGGGCACGCTGTACCGGCCCCACGGCGGCCACCCCCACGCCGACGTGCTGATGCGCGCGACCAGCGTCACGCCCGAGGGCCGCTGAGCCGCCGGCAGCGCCCCGACGGCCGTCGGGGCGCGCGGTGCCGGCCGCAGCCTCGGCCCGCACGCTCCGCGCTATCGGCAGGCGCCGATTCATAGTAACGTCTGGCGCCGGAACGGTCCGGGTCCCGCGCCACGCTGCCGCGCGGCCGGACCGGTCGACCTTTTCAAGGAGCGCGCAATGGTGGGATTGGTACTGCTGGGATTGATCGTCGCGATCGTCGTCTGGGCGATGACCGCCTACAACGGCCTGGTCAGCCTGCGCAACCAAGTGAAGAACGCCTTTGCCCAGATCGACGTCCAGCTCAAGCGCCGCTACGACCTGATCCCCAATCTGGTGGAGACGGCCAAGGGCTACATCAAGCACGAGCGCGAGACCCTGGAAGCGGTGATCGCCGCGCGCAACACGGCGGTGAGCGCCCAGGCCTCGGCCGCGGCCGATCCCACCGACGGCGGCGCGGTGCGCCAGCTGGGCGCGGCCGAAGGCGCGCTCGGCGCCAGCCTGACGCGCTTCTTCGCCGTCGCCGAGGCCTATCCGGACCTCAAGGCCAACCAGAACATGCTGCAGCTGAGCGAGGAGCTCACCAGCACGGAGAACAAGATCGCCTTCGCGCGACAGGCCTTCAACGATACGGTCATGGGCTACAACACCGCGGTCGAACAGTTCCCCGGCAACCTGGTCGCCAACGGCTTCGGCTTCAAGCCTGCCGAGCAGCTCGCATCGACCGAATCGGCCGAGGAAAAGAAGGCGGTCAAGGTCCAGTTCTAGCCGCCCCGGCGGGGCACGCGCACCATGGCGATGAACTTCTTCGAGCACCAGGAGGCGGCGCGGCGCTCGAGCCGGATCCTGGTCGTGCTGTTCGCCCTGGCGGTCCTCTCGATCGTGCTGGCGGTCAACGGCGTGCTGGCGACCATCTACCTCACGGTGTTCGCCCCGCACGGCGCCTGGGCGCGCCACGGGGTCGACGCGCTGCCCAACTTCTTCTTCGAGACCACCACGGGCGTCGTGCTGCTGATCATCGTCGGCGGCACGTTCATCGAGATCCTCGACCTGCAGGCCGGCGGCGACGCGGTCGCACGCATGGTGGGCGCGCGCGCCGTCGATCCGGACACGCAGGATCCGGCCGAACGCCGCCTGCGCAACGTGATCGAGGAGATGGCCCTGGCCTCGGGCATACCGGCGCCGCGCGCCTACGTGCTCGACGGCGAGGAAGGCATCAATGCGTTCGCCGCCGGCATGCAGCCGGGCGACGCGATCGTCGCGGTGACCCGCGGCGCCCTGGCGCGGCTGTCGCGCGACGAGCTGCAGGGCGTCATCGGCCACGAGTTCAGCCACATCCTCAACGGCGACATGGGGCTGAACGTGCGCCTGATCGGCGTGCTGCAGGGGTTGCTGATGCTGGCGCTGTTCGGCCGCTTCCTTATGTCGATCGGCGACAGCCGCGGCGATTCGCGCGACAACGGCGCGCGCGTCATGTTCATTGCGGGCATCGCGATCCTGGCCGTCGGCTACATCGGGGTGTTCTTCGGCCGCCTGATCAAGTCCAGCGTGTCGCGCCAGCGCGAATTCCTCGCCGATGCCAGCAGCGTCCAGTTCACCCGCAACCCCGACGGCATCGGCGGGGCCCTGCGCAAGATCGGCGGCCTGGGCGCCGAGGCCGGCGGCGTGGTGGTGCACCTGCATGCCGAGACCCTCTCGCACATGTTCATGGCGCCGGTGAGCGTGGCGCTGAGCGACGGGCTGCTGGCCTCGCACCCGCCGCTCATGGAGCGGCTGCGGCGCATCTACGGCCGGGCCGTCGAATACCTGGCCGCCGATGCACAGCCCGTGGAGGAACCCGCGCCGGCCGAGCAACCGCCGCTGGCGTACGCGCCGGTATCGCCGGCCGCCGCCGCCGCGTCGCTGCTCAGTCCCCTGGCGGGCGCAATGGCCGCGGGCGGCGCCGGCACCGGCGCCGCGCTGCACGCTTCCATCGGCCGGGCGCCGGCCGCGAACCTGCCGCATGCGGGCCGCCTGCAGGAACAGATCGAGCAACTGGGGCTGCGCCCGGCGCTGGACCAGCCGCTGCCGGCGCAATACCTGGCACTGGCGATGCTGCTCGACCCGGCGCCGGCGGTGCGCGACCAGCAGCGCGCCGCCGTGGTCGAGCGCTTCGGCAGCGGCGCCGTCGAGCCGCTGGAGCAGTACGCGGCGACGCTGGCGCGCCTGCCGCCCGGCTGGCGCCTGCCGCTGCTCGACCTGTCGATGCCGGTGCTGCGCACGCTCGACGCCGCGCAGCGCGACGCGCTGCTGCAGCTGTGCCACCTGCTGATCCAGGCCGATGGCCGGGTCACGCTGGCCGAGTTCCTGCTCTACTCGGTGCTCAAGCGGCGCCTATTGCCGGTGCGTGCGGCCGGTCGGGCGCTGCGCATCGGCGAGGTCGGCGGCGAAGCGGCCGTGGTGATGTCGCTGATCGCCAACGTGCGGCTGCCGCAGGAGCCGCAGCGTGCCTATGCGGCCGGCGTCGCGCTGCTGCCGGAGGCCGGCGCGCTGATCGCCCAGCCGGCGCTGTCGCTCGCGCAGGTGTCGGGCGCCTTCGACCGCCTCGCCCAGCTCGCGCCGCTGCAGAAACCGCAGCTCGTCAAGGCCTGCATCGCCATCGCCTTCGTCGACGGCCAGTCGCACTGGCGGGCGGCCAGCTGCCTGCGCACGCTGTGCGCGGCGCTCGACTGCCCGCTGCCTCCGCAGGTCGAGCAGGCCGAGGCCGGCGAAGCCCCGGCCGTTCCGGGGGCGCCGGCGGCCTGAGCGGCCGATCCGATACCATCGGGTGCCATGCGCCCATCCGCACCCCCGCCCCCGCCGGCCACGACCATCCTCACGGTGCGGGGCCTCACGAAGACCTACCCCTCCGGACTGCAGGCCCTCAAGGGGGTCGACCTGGACATCCGCCGCGGCGAGATCTTCGCGCTGCTCGGACCCAACGGGGCCGGCAAGACCACGCTGATCAGCATCATCTGCGGCATCGTCACGCCGAGCCGGGGCAGCGTGGTGGCCGACGGCCACGATATCGCCACCGGCTACCGCGAGGCGCGCGCCAGGATCGGCCTGGTGCCGCAGGAGCTGAGCACGATGTCGTTCGAATCGGTCTGGGACAGCGTCGCCTTCAGCCGCGGCCTGTACGGCCGCGCGCCGGACCGGGCCTTCCTCGAAGGCGTGTTGCGCGACCTGTCGCTGTGGGACAAGCGCAAGGCACGGATCATGACGCTGTCGGGCGGCATGAAACGGCGCGTGATGATCGCCAAGGCGCTGGCGCACGAACCGCAGATCCTGTTCCTCGACGAACCGACCGCCGGGGTGGACGTCGAGCTGCGCCGCGACATGTGGGCGCTGGTGCGCAAGCTGCGCGACAGCGGCGTGACCATCATCCTCACCACCCACTACATCCACGAAGCCGAGGAGATGGCCGACCGGGTGGGCGTGATCAACAAGGGCGAGATCGTGCTGGTGGAGGAGAAGGCCGAACTGATGAAGCAGCTGGGCAGCAAGCACCTGACGCTGCACCTGCGCGAGCCGCTGGGCGCGCTGCCGCCCGAGCTCGCTGCCTGGGGGCTGGAATTGCGCGAACAGGGCGGCGCGCTCGAATACCGCTTCGATGCCGCCGAGGGCGGCACTGGCGTGCCGGCGCTGCTGCAGCGCCTGTCCGAACTGGGCATCGCCTACGTCGACCTCAATACCCGCCAGAGCTCGCTCGAGGAGATCTTCGTGCGGCTGGTGGCCGCGCCGGACGGGGCGCACGCATGAGCGTGCCGCGCTTCAACCGCCACGGCGTCTGGGCGCTGTACCGCATGGAGATGGGCCGTGCGCTGCGCACCGTGCTGCAGAGCCTGCTCACGCCGGTGATCACGACCTCGCTGTATTTCGTCGTGTTCGGCGCGGCGATCGGCCCGAGCATGAGCCGGATGCACGGCGTCTCCTACGGCGCGTTCATCGTGCCCGGCCTGATCATGCTGACGCTGTTCACCGAAAGCCTGTCCAATGCCGCCTTCGGCATCTACCTGCCGAAATTCACCGGGACGATCTACGAGGTGCTGTCGGCGCCGCTGTCGCCGATGGAGATCGTGCTGGCCTACGTCGGCGCGGCGGCGACCAAGTCGATCGTGCTGGGCCTGATCATCCTGGGCACCGCGGCGCTGTACATCCACCTCGACATCCTCCACCCGGCGTGGATGATCGCCTTCCTGCTGGTCACCGCCGCCTCGTTCAGCCTGTTCGGCTTCATCATCGGCATCTGGTCCCGGAGCTTCGAGCAGCTGCAGTTCATCCCGATGCTGGTGATGACGCCGCTGACCTTCCTGGGCGGCGCCTTCTACTCGATCGACGTGCTGCCGCCCGCCTGGCGCACGGTGACGATGTTCAACCCGGTCGTCTACCTGATCAGCGGCTTCCGCTGGAGCTTCTTCGGCAGCGCCGACGTCGACGTGGTGACCAGCGTCACCGCGACGCTGGCCTTCCTGGCCGCCTGCCTGGGCATCGTCGCGTGGATATTCCGCACCGGCTACCGGCTGAAGAGCTGAGGCCCGCTACGGCGTCCGGCAATGCGACAATCGCCGGCATGCACCCGCGCGCGCAGACCCTCGGCGAGGAGATCGCCAACAGCATCAGCCACGGCGTGGCGCTGCTGGCGTCCATCGTCGCGGCGCCCTTCCTGATCGTCGCCGCGATCCGCTTCGGCCCGGGCAATGTCGTGGGCGCCAGCATCTTCGCCGCCACGATGATGCTGCTCTACCTGGCCTCGACGCTCTACCACGCGCTGCCGCCCGGGCGCGCCAAGAACCTGTTCATGAAGCTCGACCACGGCGCGATCTATATCTTCATCGCCGGCAGCTACACGCCGTTCGCGCTCGGGGCGCTCAAGGGCGCCTGGGGCTGGTCGCTGTTCGGGGTCGTATGGGGCCTGGCCTGCGCCGGGGTCGCGCTCAAGGCCTTCGACCGGCTGTCCCATCCCTGGGTGTCCACCGGCCTCTACCTGGCGATGGGCTGGCTGGTGCTGGTGGCGGCCGCGCCGCTGATCCGCCACGTGCCGATGGCGGGCGTGGCCTGGCTGGTGGCCGGCGGCCTGGCCTACACCGCCGGCATCGTCTTCTTCGCGCTCGATTCGCGGATCAAGTACGCGCACACGGTCTGGCATGTGTTCGTCATGGCGGGGACCGGCTGCCACTTCGTCGCCGTGCTGGGCTATGCCTCCTGAACCGGCCCGTCTTCCGAAGGAGACCGCCAATTGCTCGAAACCATCCGCGCCGTCCACCCGCTGGTCCTGCTGATCGTCGCGACCACGCTCGAAGTGAGCGGCGACGCGGTCGTGCGCATGGCGCTCTACGAGCACGTGGGCGCCGCGCGCGTGGCGCTGTTCATCGGGGGCGCGGCGCTGCTGTTCGGCTACGGCACCTTCCTGAACCTTGCGCCGCTGGAATTCGGGCGGGTCGTCGGGCTGTACATCGCGACCCTGTTCGTGGTCTGGCAACTGGTGAACTTCGTCGCCTTTCGCACGCTGCCCACCGTGCCGATCGCCGTGGGCGGTGCGCTGATCATCGCCGGCGGGGCGGTGATCACCTTCTGGCGCCCGGCGTCCTGAGGCAGGACTAGCGCACCGGCAGCATGCGCAGCTGGCGCGCCGCCTCCTCGAGGCGCGCGTCGTCGATCTCCAGCAGCACGTCGCCGACGTCGACGTCCGATGTGTCGCGCACATGCACGCCGGTCAGCGGCGTTTCCGGCGCCAGCAGGCCGCGGTGGTACAGGTCCCAGATCTCGCCGCCGTAGTCCGTCGCCAGCAGGTCCGGCGCGAAGCGGCCGAAGAACCCGCGCAGGTTGCCCACATCGCGCAGCAGCATGCCGCGGGCGTGGTTGTTGCCGGCCGCGTCCACGGCCTGCGGCAGGTCGATGATGACCGGCCCGTCGGCGCCCAGCAGTATGTTGAATTCGGAGAGGTCGCCGTGGATCACGCCTGCGCAGAGCATGCGCACGACCTCGAGCAGCAGCGCGCCGTGCAGCGCGCGCGCCTGGTCGGGCTCGAACAGCAGGTCGTTGAGGCGCGGCGCGGCGTTGCCGGCGGCATCGGTCACCAGTTCCATCAGCAGCACGCCGTCGCAGAAGTTGTAGGGGCGCGGCACGCGCACCCCGGCGGCGGCCAGCCGGTAGAGCGCCTCGACCTCGGCGCTCTGCCAGGCCGCTTCCTGCGCCTGGCGGCCGAAGCGCGTGCCCTTGGCCATGGCGCGCGCCTGCCGGGTGTTCTTCACCTTGCGGTTCTCGGTGTAGTCGACGGCCTGGCGGAAGCTGCGCTGCGTGGCCTCCTTGTAGACCTTGGCGCAGCGGACCTGGCCGGCGCATTGCACGACGTAGACCAGCGCCTCCTTGCCGCTCATCAGCTGGCGTTCCACCGTGTCGATCAGGCCTTCCTCGACCAGCGGCAGCAGGCGCTTGGGGGGTTTCATGGGCTCCATTTTGCGCTACGGCGCGGCATACTGCGGCATCTTCGGCGGAACCGGCGATCGGCCGGCCCCGTATCCGCGCCCCGCACACCCGAGTCCCGCCATGCTGCCGTCCCGCTATCGCGTACCGATCGAAGAGGTGGAACTGACGCCGATCCGCGCGCAGGGTGCGGGCGGACAGAACGTCAACAAGGTCTCCAATGCGGTACACCTGCGCTTCGACATCGGCGCCTCTTCGCTGCCCGACGCGATCCGCCAGCGGCTCGCGGCGCTGGGCGACCAGCGCGTCAGCAAGGAGGGCGTGATCATCATCAAGGCGCAGGAGTTCCGCAGCCTGGAGCAGAACCGCAGCGAGGCGCTGCAGCGGCTGCAGCAGATGGTCGACAGCGTCGCCGTGCTGCCCAAGAAGCGCCGGCCGACGCGGCCGACCCGCGGCGCGGTGGAAAAACGCCTGCAAAGCAAGGCGCGGCGCGGCTCGATCAAGTCGGCGCGCGGCCGGATCGACGACTGAGCCGCGGCCGGGGCGCGCCGGGGCGCCCGCCAATCCCGGCTAATATCGTCCCATGACACCCTTGTACCGACGCGCCGCCATGGGCCTGGTCCTGGCGGCGGCCGCCTGCGCGCTGCCGTTCCCGGCCGCGGCGGCCGCGGCGCCGGGCGGCGCCGCGGTGCCGGAAAAGGCGCTGTCGCCCAGCGCCCAGCGGGCCTTCGAGACCGCGCGCGACAAGCTGGTGCAGGTGCGCACCCTGCTCAAGGACCAGGACAGCCAGGCCTCGGTCGGCTCGGGCTTCCTGGTCAGCGCCGACGGGCTCATCATCACCAACTACCACGTGGTGAGCCAGATCGCGCTGCAGCCGCAGCGCTACCGGCTGACGTACACGCGCGCCGGCGGCGCCAGCGGCGCGCTGCAGCTGCTGGCCTTCGATGCCGTGCACGACCTCGCCCTGGCGCGCCTGCTGCCGCCGGACGGCGCGGACGGCCCCGCCGCCGGGCCCGCTGCCTACGCGACGCTGGGCTTCCGGCCGCGCACGCAGGCGCTGTCCAACGGCGAGCGGATCTTCTCGCTGGGCAACCCGCTGGACATCGGCTTTGCCGTGCTCGAGGGCAACTACAACGGCCTGGTCAGCCGCAGCTTCTATCCGCAGATCTTCTTCGCCGGCGCATTGAGCCCGGGCATGAGCGGCGGCCCCGCGCTCGACGGCCAGGGACGGGTGATCGGGATCAACGTCGCGACGCGCCTCGACGGCCAGGAAGTGAGCTTCCTGGTGCCGGCGCAGTTCGCCGAGGAACTGCTGGAGCGGGGGCGCGGCGCGGCTCCCATCACCGGCGACGCCTACCCCGAGCTCACGCGCCAGCTGCTGGAACACCAGTCGAATCTCGTCGAGCGCTTCCTGGCCCTGCCCTGGCGCAGCGCCGGCCACGCCCGCTACCGGATACCGGTGCCGCAGGAGGATTTCATGCGCTGCTGGGGTTCGAGTTCGCGTGCCGAGTCCAAGGGCATGGAGTTCCAGAGCTCCGAATGCCACATGGACAGCGCGCTGTTCATCAGCGACCAGCTGCGCACCGGCAACCTCACCGTGCGCCATGAGACCTTCGACGGCGCCAAGCTGGGAACCTTGCGCTTTTCCGAGAACTATTCGAACCGCTTCCGGATGAAGCACATGGGCGGCGGCACCTCGACGACGGCGCCCGAGTGCCGCGAGTCGTTCACCGACCTGGACGGCCTGCCGGCGCGCACGGTGGTCTGCCTGAGCGCCTATCGCAAGCTCAAGGGCTTGTACGACCTGTCGGTGCTGGTGGCGACCGTCGATGCCAGCCAGCAAGGCGCGCAGGGGCGCCTGGACGCCCGCGGCGTCGATTTCGACAATGCCCTGCGCCTCGTCGACCATTACCTGCACGGATACGGATGGAACGGCTCGCACTGATCGAGGTGTTCGATTTCGAGGGCCGCTACCAGCACGCGGTCCCGGTCGAGCATTGGCCGGTCACGGTCGGGCGGGCGCTCGATTGCGATCTCGTGCTCAACGACCCGCACGTGGCGGCCCACCACGCCACGCTCGACCTGGGCGCGCCCGACGGGGGCGCGGCCGGCCGGCCGGTCCTGACCGTCGGCCAGACCCGCAACGGCGTGCGCCTGAGCGCGCATCGGAGCGAGCAGCTGCTGGGCGCCGGCGCCTCGGCGCCGGTGCCCCCGGGCGCCGTCTGCCATATCGGCCGCAGCTCGCTGCGCGTGCGCCTTGCCGCCGACCCGCTGGCCGACGAGGAGCCGATCGCCCACGCCGCGGGCCCCTTGCAGGGCCTGGTCACGGTGGCCGGGTGCGTGGCGGTGCTGCTGTGGCTGGTGGCCGAACAGTGGCTGCAGAACGAACCCGGCGCCGGATGGGACAAATATGTCCCGCCACTGCTTGCCACCGGCATCGGGGTGGTGTTGTGGTCGGCGCTGTGGGGGCTGGGATCGAAGATTTTTCAGCGCCACTTCCACATCGTCCCCCATCTGCGCGTCGTGCTGGCGTTCCTGCTGATCAGCATGGCGGCCGACCTGCTGTTGCTGCTGGCGGCCTATGCGCTGTCCCTGCCGCTGCTCAGCCATCTGCGTGGCTGGGTGGAGATCGCGATGGTCGCCGGACTGCTCGCGGCCCATGTCAGCGTGCTGCTGCCCGGACATGAAAGAACCATAAGGGTGACGTTCGCCGCGCTGTGCGTCGCGGTCCTGGGCATCAATGGCGCCTTGAGCTGGCGGCACCACCAGCGCCTGTTCGACGAGCAGTTCGCCGGTGCGCTGCCGCCACCGGCGCTGCGCCTGGCACCCACCCGGCCGCCGGCGGCACTGCTGTCGGAACTGCGGTCGGTGCGCGGCATCCTCGAGAAGCGTGCCCGGGAGGACGAGGACAACGACACGACCACCGCCGAGGATTGATCCGGCGACGCCCGGCGGTTCATTCGCGCCAGAAGTACAGCGCGGCGCACAGCAGCGAGCCGACCAGGTAGATCACCCAGGTGCGGTCCACCGCGTAGGGAAAGACCATCAGGGCCAGGCCGGTAACCATTGGCCTAAAGAGGGTATTTTTACGGCCGTAATTGAACGCAACCAGGCCTACGAGGCCAAAGATCAGGGCGGCGAACAGATTTGCTGGCGTCGGCATTGCGGTCCTTTGCGGGCATTTTGCCCGCTGGCCCGGGTCCCGGATTCTGCGCCGCGCCGGCGCCCCAGGGGGCGCGTGCTTGAAATGGCCGCCGGCGGCCGCATTTATGCCGGTGGTTAGGCCCGCTCCGGTGCGGCGCTTCGCTACACTGGCGGGACGGTTTCAGCGTTCAAAAGAGGAAAGCATGCCTATGTACGACACCCTTGCAACGCGCACCATCGGCGATTCGGCCGCGTCGCGCGTCCTGAAAAACACCTACACGCTGCTGTCGGCAACCCTGCTGTTCACGGCCGGCGTCACCTGGGTCGCCCAGGACATCGCCTTGCCGCCGCTGGCCTACCTGGGCTGCATGATCGGCAGCTTCGCGCTGCTGTTCGCGGTCGTCGGCCTGCGCAATTCGGCCTACGGGCTGCTGGCGCTGTTCGGGTTCGCCGGCCTGCAGGGCCTGGGCCTGGGACAGGTGATCAACGTCTACCTGCACATGCCGGGGGGCAGCACGACCGTTGCGGAGGCCGCGGGTCTCACGGCCGTGGCGTTCCTCTCGCTGTCGGCCTACGTGCACGTCACGCGCCGCGATTTCAGCGCCATGCGCGGCATGCTGTTCGTCGGGCTGATCGTCGTCGTGGTCGCCAGCGTGGTCGGCATCTTCGTGCACTCGCAGGCGCTGCAGATGGCGATCTCGGCGATGTGCGCGCTGGTGTTCAGCGGCTACATCCTGTACGACACCTCCGACATCATCCACGGCGGCGAGACCAACTACATCCTGGCCTCGATGCGCCTCTACCTGGACATCCTGAACCTGTTCATGAGCCTGCTGCAGCTGCTGTCGCGGCGCGACTGAGTCGGTTGCAGCGCGGGGGCGGCCCGGCACCGGGCCGCCTCGCCCCACGGCGCCCCGGCGTGGCGCGGTCCTAGGGGCGCAGTATCGTCTCGGCGATGCGCCGGCAGTGCACCGCGTAGGCCTTGTCGAGCTTCTTGGCGATGGCCTGCTCGAACTCCGGCAGCAGTGCCAGCAGTTCCTCGGCGGAGCTGGATTTCTCGATCTTCAGGACGAAGAAGAACGCGCGCAGGCCCAGCTTGTCGGCCGCCGTCTCGTTCAGGTAGCGCTGGCCATCGGCAAAGCGCTCGAGCGACGAGCGTCGCTGGCCGGGCAAGGCTTCGGCCGGCGGCGCCGTGCCGTCGTTGGCCGCCGGCCGCTGGTCGGGACGGGCCACCACCTCGATGTAGCCGCTGCTGGCGAGCTGGTCGAAGTCCTCTTCGCGGATGCCGATGCCGCTGATCAGCGCGTGTATCGAGTTGGCCGTGCGATTGCCATCGACCAGGATGAGCAAGGGGCGCAGTCGCCGGTCAACGGTGCGCTCGGTGCTGGATATTTCCGCCAGACCCTTCTCGGTCTTGCGGTAGATGGCGCCTCGATCCAATTTCCCTGCCTTTCGTCAAGCCGTGTTGCACTGGCGCCATATTAAACCGCTCCCTGGCCGGCGCCGACGCGGGTTGGCGCTAGGGGCACGAAGAACCACAGCAGCAGGTAGGCCAGCAATCCGGTTCCGCCGAACAGCACCAGCACGGTGAACACCAGCCGCCAGACCCAGGACGGCAGGCCGGTCGCCAGCGCGATGCCGCCGCACACGCCGCCCAGCCAGCGATCGTCGGCGCTGCGACGCAAGCCGTTGATGGCGTTCTGGACGGGCGCCTCCTGGCCTGACGTGCCGTTGAGAACCCGCGCCTTGGCGCGGACGAACTCGTCGTCGGAGAGTGCGCCGCTGCGGTGCAGTTCCGCCAGCCTGGAAAATTCGTCGCTCTGGGTCATGGCCCGCTCCACCGTGTTGTCATCGATGACGGCAGCGTAGCGCTTCGGCGGCAAAAGACCAGCGCGATGCGATGAACTGCGCCCCGCGGCGACGGGCTGCCCGCTACGCCGGCTGGGCGGAACCACGGCGCCGGCGCCGCGGCGCGGGAGGGTCAGATGGGCGCCAGGTCGCTGACCTGGGCAGCGGCCGGGACAAGACCGGGCGCGGGCGGGATCGCGGCGTCCGCCGGCAATTCCGCATCCAGGAGTCCATGCCGTTTGAGCAGCGTCCGCAGGCTGTTGCGCGTGATGCCCAGGACCGCCGCGGAGCGCACCTGGTTCTCGTTGGACAGCGCATAGGCCGAACGGACGATCTGCGCCTCCAGGCGCCGCATCAGTTCGGGTTCCTTGCGCCGCATCAGGCGTTCGACCAGCACGCGCAATTGATCGAACTCGTCTTCTCCCGACGTCATTGCAGCCTCCCCGTCCTGCTTGGCCGGAACTGGAACCGCCGGCGCGGCGGCATCGCGATGGAGCGGGCGCAACAGCAAGGGCGCCGCCAGACGCAGGTCAGGCGCCTGTATCACCCCGCCGCGGCACACGATCAAGGCATGATGGACGGCGTTCTCGAGCTCGCGGATGTTGCCCGGCCACGGATAGGCGATGAGCGCCTCCCGCGCGTCCGGTGCCAGCGCCACGTCGTGCAAGCCCAGCTTGCCGCCATACATGCCGACGAAATGCTCGACCAGCGGAAGGATGTCCAGCGGGCGTTCCCGCAGCGGCGGCAGGGCGACATTGGCGACGCGCAGCCGATAGTAGAGGTCCGGCCGGAAGTGCTGCGCCTGCACTGCCTCGGCCAGGTCAACGTTGGTTGCCGCCACCAGCCGCACGTCGATGTTGGTGGGGCGCGTCGATCCGAGGCGCACGACCTGGCGCTCCTGCAGCACGCGCAGCAGCTTGACCTGGAAGCCCAGCGTGAGGTCGCCGACCTCGTCGAGGAACAGCGTGCCGCCGTTGGCCGCCTCGAACCAGCCTGCACGGGCGCGATGCGCGCCGGTGAACGCGCCCGCCTCGTGGCCGAACAATTCCGCGTCGATCAGCGACTCCGAGAGGGCGCCGCAATTGACCGCGACGAACGGTCCCGCGCGGCCGCTTTCCTTGTGTATGTGCCGCGCGATCAGTTCCTTGCCCGTGCCGGTCTCGCCGGTGACGAGGACCGTCGCGTCGCTGCGTGCGATGCGCTCCACATGCTTGAGCAAGGCGAGCGAGCGCGGATCGTGGAACAGCAGCGCCTTGGCGCGTATCGAAAGCGCCATGCCCGGTTCATGCGGCAATGTGAGCAAGGTTCCCAAGGCGGCGCCCTATTTTCCCTTTGGATATCAAGCAGCAACCCCGAGTATCGATACCTTCGCGCGCCGCAGCAAAGAACGATTCCGGCATTGAATATTCGTGCAGGGAAGCTTGCCCCGCCGCGTAACCGCGCGCGTGACCGCCAGCGGCGCCGCGAGCGGCCTTGGCTGCTTCGAATGCAACAGCTCCGGTCGGAAGCCAGCAGCGTCGCGCCCCGAATCGAAGCGCAGTTCGGATGGCGCGCCAGGGCGATGCGCCGCCAGCCGCGGGGGCGCCGGCCGTGCATGCGCCACACGTACTACCACTTGCCCGAGAACTGCACCCCGATCCAGCGCGGGTAGGCCGGGGTGATGGTGTTCAAGGTTATGGCCTGCGGCGTCAGGTTGTCGAACAGGTTCTTGAAGATCAACGAGACATCGAATTTCTCGTCGGCGCGACCCAGGCCGATGTTGGCGTCGGTGGTCGAGTGCCCGGGTATCCAGGCATAGGACGACAGATTGGCGTCGCTGTTGTAGCGGCTCAGGAATGCCGTGTTGAAGCTGGTGTGGAACAAGCGGTCGCCGGTGAACACGTGCCGGTATTCGCCGCCCAGGTTGAACGTGATCTTCGAGGCGCCGGGCAGATACTGGCCGGAGACGTCGTGGAACGCGTTGATGCCGACGACCTGGTCCTCGGCCGGCAAGGGCGAGTCGGGGAAGTCGACGTACCTGGCGATGCTGTAGGAACCGGAGAAGTGCAGGCGGATGTCGCGCATGCCCGAGTAGGCGCCGTCGAACTCGAGTCCGTAGATGTTCACCTGGGGCGCGTTGCCGACATACGAGACGGTGGCGGTCGATGGGGTAAGCGGGTCGAGGGTGCTCACCGTCTGCTGGTAGTCGTGGATGATCGACTTGAAGACATCGGTGTTGAGCAGTAAGGACTTGTCGGCAGAGGACGATTTGAGTCCCAGTTCCAGCGAGCCGGCCTTTTCGGCCTGCGCGAGCAGGGGCCTGCCGTTGACCACCTGGGAGACGCCGCCCTTCTCGCCGTACTGCACGGCCAGGTAGGCGGTCTCGTTGGGCGCCAGCTTGTAGCTGGGGGTGACGACGAATCCCGGCAATGCCTTGCGGAATTCCGGCCCTTCGGTCACGCCCCACAGGGTGCCGATCTGCCCCTTGCGGATGGCCTTGGCGGCGGCCACCTGGGCCAGCTGCGAGCTGCTCAGGCTGGCGTACTGGCTGACGCCGAAATACTGCGACGCGACCTGGTTGGCCAGCGCAATCTGCGCCGCCGAGTTGCCCGGCGCCAGGGTGCCCACCGGAATGGCCGGGTTGGTCGACGTCGCAACGGAATTGAACCCCCCCAGTTGCACGCCATTGACCGAGACGGGATTCAGGGCGGCGCCGGGACCCTCGCTGTTGAGCAGGGCGGACGTGTTGTTCACGCGGTCCTCGTGCGTGAAGCGCGCACCGGTGGTCAGCGTGAGGGCGTCGGTCAGGTGCCAGTCGGCCTGGCCGAACAGGGCCTGGCTCTTGTTGAAGATCTCCTGGCTGCCGCCCTTGCCCAGATCGTAGAGGGAGTTCTGCATCAGGAGCTGGCCTGCCGCGTTCTTGTCCAGCGTCGCGTACTGCTTGTCGTTGGCGTAGTACGCGCCGGCATCCGAACCCCAGCCGCTGATCCAGCCGCCCTGCCCGTAGTCGACGCGGTTCTCCCAGAAGAAGACACCGGTCTGCCAGTCGACGAAGCCGCCCGGCTTGGAGTTCAGGCGCAGCTCCTCGCTGGCCTGGCGGAACAGGTCGACCTTGCCGCCGCTGTTGATGGTGATGTTGAACGGCGTGCCATCGTCGTTGCGCGCCTCGAAGTGGTACTGGCGCTCCTCCGTCAGCGAGGTGAGGTCGAAATCGGCGAAACTCTGGGTCAGCTGCAGCGACGCATTGTTGGTGTACGTGTACAGGGGCTGCTGGCTGTTGGTGTCGGGCAGCGTGGTGTCGAGGTACTGGCCGCTGTAGAAGAAGTTCTGGCCGCCGTTCTGGTTGGTGAACCAGGACCGGCCCAGCTTGCCCGCGACGTCCAGCCCGGTGTTCTTGGTGCTGACGCCGTTGTTGGCGTACGTGGCCGGCGGCGCCGTGAACAGCGTCTCGCTGTTGTAGAACTCGGCGCCTTCGGGCTGTATCTCCACCGTCACCAGCGCGCTGAAATCGCTCGTGGGCGTGAACAGGAACTTGACGCGCCCCGACACGCGGTCCGTGTTGAAGTAGGTCTGGTCCGGGTTGTATACGTTGTTGAACGGGCCGTTGCCCTTGTCGACCACCAGCGCGCCGCGCCAGGCAAGCACGTTGTCGATGACCGGGCCGCCTCCGGCCACCTGGCTGATGACGGTGGCATGCTCGCCGAAAGCCAGCGACCAGCTGGCATCCGGAGTGAATGACGGATTGCGCGTGTTGACGCTTACCGTACCGACGGTGAAGTTCTTGCCGCCGTTCGTGCCCTGGGGGCCGCGGGCCACTTCCACGTCGTCGACGTCGTGGAAGTCGAAGCTGGCGAACGGCGGGTAGGTGATCGGCACGCCGTCGAGCAGGACGCCCACGCTGGTATCCATCGCTTCGGTGACCGCCACCTTGCCGACGCCGCGGATCGACAGGCTGAAGGTGCGCGAGTTGCCCACGTTGAACGTCACATTGGCGGCGCGGTCGAGTATCGAGCCGATGTTCAGTGCCAGCTGGCTTTCCAGGTCCTTGCCGCTGATCACGGATACCGATTCCGGAACGTCCTCGACGAGCTGCAGCTTGTTGCGGGTCGCGTTCACCACGATGCCTTCGAGTTCGCCGACATTGCCCGGCTTTGCCGCGGCCTCGGCAGCCGCGCCGGCGGCTGCGCCATCGGTGGCCGCGGCGACGACAGGCGCATCGGGCTCGACTGCAACCGCGCCCGGCGCGGCGACTTCGACGGGCGCGGTTGCTGCCTGGGCGCCGCGGCTCTCCTGCAGTTCCTTGTTCAGGCGCGCGATCTCCGCACGCCCGCTCTCGATCTGCGCCTTGAGTTCGGCGATCGTCGGTTCGTCGGCGGCATGGACATTGCCAACCGCGATGATGCCGATGCCGGCCAGCACGGCAGCCAGCGGGGTCAATCGAAAGGGTGTTGCCAGCTCGCGATGGCCAGTCTTCGTCTTCGTCACGGCGTATTGCTCCGGGTTCGTGGAATCGGCATTCCCTACCGTCAAGCAATGCGTATGCCACCGCCCCCGCGGTTAGTTGAAACCTCTGCTTGCATTTGCCTAAATCACATTTGCCGATCGCGACCGCTCTGCCGATAGCCCATACGGCGCGAGATCGCGTCGCGGCACGCCGGCTGCACGTGGCGCGGCACGCGCGCAACGAAAGGGCGCTCGAAGTTGCGGGTGTTGGCTGGCCAGCAACTTTTGCCACGGACTGCTGCGAATGCAGCGTGCGTGCGCGATTTGTCGCGACTGCGGCCGTCATTGCGCGGTCGCGCGGGCACCGTCGCGCGCCTCGCACACCGTGCGCCGCCCCTGGCATGCGACCGTTGGCGCAGGGGATCGGCGCCGTTGGCGCGGAAATTGCTCGATGGATGGGTGGACGCGCATGACGCGACGTCTTCGGACGATGCGCCACGCGCCTTCTTGCACATTTCAAACCCACGAAGGGAAATTCCATGAGTGTTCGAAAAGTTGTTTGGGCAGTCCTGCTACTGGCGGCGGCCTCGGGTGTCCACGCCCAGCAGGCGGCCGCCGGCGCTGGCGCTGCGCCGGCGTCCCAGGCGGAATGGAAATACAAGACCAAGCTGCTGGACCGCGCGCAGATCGACGCGCTGCTTGCCAAGCCGGCCAAGGTGCTGGTGCTGGACGTGCGGCGCCCCGACGAGGTCGTGACCAAGGGAAGCTTCCCCGTGTACCTGAGCGTGCAGGCCGGTGATGTCGAGAAGAATCTCGCCTTCATCCCGCGCGATCGGGAGATCGTCACGCTGTCGAATCACGCGCACCGGGCGGGCGCGGTCGGCGATCTGCTGACCAGCAAGGGCTTCAAGGTTGCCGGTGCGGCCGGCTCGGAAGACTACGAGTCGCAGGGTGGGACCATCGTGCGCATCGCGCCGCCCCCGCCGAAGGCCGCGGCCAAGTAGCGCACTGGCCCGGCAGGACCGGGAGGCAAAGGCACGGGCATTGCTGGCGCTTGCCCGCGCCCCAAGCGAAGCGAGGGCAGGCGATGACTACGCATGAGTGGGTCAAGGACGACGACAGGAGCCTCGGGGCCACCGCCCCGCCGGCCGCAGTTCTTGCGGGCGCGCGGCGCATCCGCCTGTGGGACCTGCCGTTGCGGGCCTTCCACTGGTCGCTGGTGCTGGCGGTGACCGTCGCGGTGGTCACCGGAAAGCTCGGCGGCGGCTGGATGAACCTGCATGGCAAGGCGGGCCTGTGCATCGTCGGCCTGGTCGTCTTCCGCCTGGTGTGGGGCTTCGTGGGGTCGACCCACGCGCGCTTCGCGAGCTTCTTTCCGACCCCGGGCAGGGTCCGCGCCTACCTGGGCGGACGCTGGCGGGAGGTGGGCCACAACCCGCTGGGCGCGCTATCGGTATTGGCGCTGCTCGCGCTGCTGGCCCTGCAGGCGGGCACCGGCCTGTTCAGCAACGACGATATCGCCTACACCGGGCCGCTGTACCCGTCGGTGAGCGACGCGCTGGCGCAGCGGCTGTCGGCGATCCACCGGCTGTCGGTCAACGGCCTGCTGGCACTGATCGGCCTGCATGTGCTGGCGATCGCCTACCACGTCCGGATCAAGCGGGACGATCTGTTGAAACCGATGGTGACCGGCTGGAAGGATGTCGCCCAGGGGGAATCGACGCACGGCGGCAGTCCCCTGGCGCTGGCCGCCGCGGTGCTGCTGGCCGTGCTCGCGGCGTCCAGTGTCGGCAGCAGTGCCGCGCCCGGCCGGACGCCGGTGCCGGCTCATGTCGTCGCAAGCAAACCGGCCTGGTAACGCCTAGCGCGGTGCACCGCTTGCGGACCTGTCGGCGGCCGGATGGTCGGTCGCTATCCTGACCAGGATCTCGGTGGCCGATTTGGGCTCCACGTCGGGGACCTGCACGCCGGCATCGAGTTCCCGGGCACGGGCGTAATGGCCCGACTTGTCGGCCCATAGCGTCGAACGCATCGTCTGCAGGTAGGCGAGCACGTCGTCGTATTCCGATGGGTTGTAGATGGCCGTCCAGGCCAGCGCAAAGCGGTCGGCCTGCACTTCGCTTTCGTGGCGGGCGCGCGCCCGCGCCCGCTCGCCAGGGGCCTGCCAGGCGTCCGTCGCGGGCGTGCCAAAGTAGCGCCGAAAACAATGGCCCATCTCGTGCGCCAGGATCGCGCGCAACTTCAGCTCCTTCGGGTGTCCGTCGTGGGCCAGGACCAGCGTGCGGTACAGCGAGTTGTTGCGAATCTGCACGACCAGCGTGCAGGTGCCCGCGTCGTAGCCCATTGCCATCGGCGTGGCGCCATCCTGCACGTCATCGGCGACGAGCGTCCGGAATGCGATGCCCAGCGGCCTGGCAACGGCGGCCATTGCGGAGAATTCGCCGACGACCTGACGCTCGTCTGCGGTGAGCTCGAGCGCGTGCACGGCCGGGGTCGCGCCGAGTAGCCAGCAGATGCCCGCCGCCATCCTTGCCGCACGATTCGCCATATGCGCCTTTCGCGGTTGGATATTACTTAACCGCATGCGCATTGGGCAGGTTTTCGGGCAGCTATCTCCGGTACGGCGACCCGGCCCGTGGCCGGGTCATTATTTCAGTTGACGGCGAAACAGTAGAAGCGTCCGGCGCCGCCGGTTGCCACCAGGTTCGCCTGCCCGCAGCCGCGGCTGGGATGGGCCGAATTCCAGGAGGTATTGCCGCCACCGGTGCGATCGAAATGGCCGACCTGGGCCGAACCGTCGGCGGCACTGCTGGTGAAGTTGCCGCAGGTGTGATCGGCCGCGTCGGCGAACGCGCTGCCGTCCGGCTGGGAACCGGTGAGTATGTCGTGCTCGTTGGGCTTGTCGCCAAAGCCCTTGACGGGCTCGTTCTTCTCGGTCAGTGCAGTCGCGCGCGACAGATTGTTGCCCAGCCGCGCTTCCTCCAGGGTGTCGCCCTGCAGATGCGACAGGTCCTTGGCGACGACGGCACCGCGGATGTTGACCCAGGGACCCGCGCCGATGCGGTCGCGGGCGTTGACGGCGGGTTTGCCGTCCCTGGCCTGGGTACTCAGGTAGGCGCGCCAGGTTCTTGCGCCCGCGCCAACGGCGGTGGCCAGTTCCTGGCAATGGGCGTCGGCGCCGGCGAGTCCGCCGAGGTCCGCGCCCTTGCCAAGGCCGCTGCTCGTGACGAAGAAGCTCACCTTGGCGGGGTCGGCAGCCGGAGGATAGGCTGCAACGGCCGGCGGGGCCGGCGGCGTACCTTGGGCGTGCACTGCCGCCAGCGTGGCAGCCAGCGCGATGCCGAGCGCGATTCGCGCGGGGAGCATCGGTCCACTCATGCGGTTCATCAGGTTCTCCGGATGCGAAAATGATGCGTGCGGCGGCTATCGCGACAGCCGCAATTGCCGCCACGCACGCTGTCAGTCCTTGAAGCGGTAGTCGTCGTGGCAAGCCTTGCACGTCTTGGTCAACTTGCCGAACTGCTGCTTGACGGCAACCGGATCGCCGCCCGCCGCCACCTTGCTCAGTTCGGTGGCTTCGCGCACGAAGTCGCCGGAGAGTTCCGCGACGTGCTTGTCGGTGAAGAGTTCGGGCTTCACCCTGGTGTCGTGCCAGCCGCTGCCGGTATCAGTGCCCGCCGGATACAGCGCACCCAGACCCGATCCGGCGATGGAGGCGATGACGGTCGACGCCTTGATGACATCGTCCTTGTTGAAGTCGCCTTCGAGCGAGGCCTTGATGCGGCCGGTGTTCCAGGCGAGCACCTGGTAGTTGGACTGGCGCCACTTGATGAACTGCTCGGGCTTCGGAGCCTGTTGTTGCGCGCTGGCGGCGGACGACGCGAGCAGCACGCCGATGGCCAGCAGCGGGGTCAACAGGGTGGGGTATAGCGGTTTCATCAAAGCTCCTTCTGGGGGTTGTGGAAAATCGGGATTTGCGGCGGTCGTCGGGCTAGTGCCCCGCAAGACGCGGGAAGTTCCCGCCCGTGCCGCTGCCGGCGCGTCCGGCGCGATGCCATTTGCGTCGGAAGCGGGTTCAGTGGTGCCGTGCCGCAAGGGACTGGACGACATCCAGGGCCTTGGCGACATTGGCTTGCGGTGACAGTCCGCCCACCGTGGCCTCGATCCTGCCGTCGGGGCCCACGACGAAGGTCGTGCGTTCGGCGAAAGCATGGTCGATCGCGATGCCGCGCGTGTCCTTGCGGCCCGCGACTGCATCGCGGATGTTCAGCTCGTACGACCGCGCCACCTTGCCGTCCACGTCGGAGGCCACCGCGATCTTGCCGGCGCAATAGTCCGGGTCGGCGGAGAAGTCGCGCAGGCGCTCGATGCTGTCGAGCGACACGCCGATGATCGATGCACCGACCGCGGCAAACTTCTCCTGGTTCTCGGAGAAGGTGTGCGCCTGCACATTGCACCCCTTGGTGTAGGCGGACGGATAGAAGTACACGACCACCGGCCCCTTCTTCAGCGCGTCACTCAGCGAGTACGAGAAATCCTTGCCGTCGAGCGCGGCCGGAATGCGGAAATCCGGGGCGGTCGCGCCGTCACCCAGCGCCGCCGCGGCGGGCAGCGCAATGCACAACATCAGCGAACCGAGCAGGGTCTTGTTCATGGCGCCTCCTTCACGAGCCTTCCTAATTCTTGTCCTTGTCCTTGGTTTTGTCTTTGTCTTTTTTGTAGGATCGATGGCAGGTTTTGCAGGTACGGGACAGCGTGGTCGACGTGTCCATTGCCGTGTCGAAGTCCTCGGCCGCGACGGACTTGAGGATCTCGCCGGTGAGCTGCTCGCTCCTGCGGGCAAGATCCACCGCGTCGTCGGCATTGCCCCGATGCGTGAAGTAGATCTCGACCTTGGAGAACATCTGTTCCAGGTCCTTGGCGTCGCTGGCGACGGCCTTGTCATCCTTGAGCGCGAGGTCCGACGAGAGGCTCTTGTTGGTGTCCTCGATGGACTGCATCAGGTCCTCGTCCATCTCTTCTTCCGCGGTGGCCACCGCGGCCACGAATGCCAGTGCGGCCAGCAGATAGACCAGGATCCTGCGCATGCCCAGCCCTGTCTTTCATTGCCTCAGGTGAGGATGTCGGTGACCACCTTGCCGTAGACGACCGTCGGGCGCTCGGAACGTCCATGGTTCAGGAACGTCGTCTTCAGGTGATCGAGGCCGAGCAGCCGCAGCACCGTCGCGTGCAGATCGTAGGTATCGACGGCCTTGTCCTGGTCGGCGGTCTGCAGGCCGATCTCGTCGGTCTCGCCGTACGTGTAGCCTGCCTTGAGACCCCCGCCGGCAAGCCATTGCGTGTATCCCCAGGGGTTGTGGTCGCGGCCATTGCCGCTTTGGCCGTACGAGGTGCGGCCGAATTCCGAGGTCCACACCACCAGGGTGGATTCGAGCAGGCCGCGCGACTTGAGATCGGCCAGCAGTCCGGCGATCGGCTTGTCGACCATCCTGGCCATCACGCCGTGGTTCTTCTCGAGGTCGCTGTGCGCGTCCCAGCTCTGGCGGTCCTGGTCCACGCCTTCGGGCCATCCGGACACGACCTGGATGAAGCGCACGTTGCGCTCGACCAGCCGCCGCGCGCGCAGCAATACGGTGCCGTAGCTTTCGCTGATCTTGTCGTTGAGCCCGTAGAGTTCCTTGGTCGCGTCGCTTTCCTTGCCGATGTCGACCGCCTCGGGAGCCGCCGACTGCATCCGGTCGGCCAGTTCGTAGGACTGCACCCGGGCGCGCAATTCCGTGTCGTTCGGATAGCGCGCCGCATCCAGGCCGTTCAGGCGCTTGAGCAGGTCGAGCGAGGCGCGCTGCTGCACGGCCGAGCGCGACTCGGGGCGCTCCAGGTAGAGGATCGGCGAGCTGCCGGGGCGAAACGGCGTGCCCTGGTAGACGGCCGGCAGGAAGCCGGAGCTCCAGTTTACCGAGCCGGCCTGCGGTTCGCGGTCGCCGTTATACAGCACCACGTACGGCGGCAGGTCCGAGTTCGCCGAACCCAGCGCGTAGGTGACCCACGCACCCAGCGACGGACGTCCCGGATTGAGGTCGCCCGTGTTGAGCTTGAGTATCGAGATGTCGTGGGTGGCGCCGACGGTGACGCTGGACTTGATGAAGGTCAGCTTGTCGGCATGCTGCGCAAGGTTCGGCACGAGGTCCGAGAACCAGGCGCCGCTATCCCCATATTGCTTCCAGGTGCGATTCGACACGAAGAGCTTGCCCACGCCCCCTTGCGTGCTGGTCTTGATGCCCTTGAGAAACGATGCGGGCACCTCCTGGCCGGCCCGCTTGATCAGTTCGGGCTTGTAGTCGTACAGGTCGAGCGTGCTGGGCGCGCCATTCTGATGGAGCCAGATGACGGATTTCACCTTGGCGGGGAAATGCGGCGACTTGGGCGCCAGCGGGTCGACCAGCTCGGCGGCACTGGCCGCCGAGAAGGCGCCCAGTCCGGGAATCACGCCGCTCAGCGCGGCGCTGCCCAGGCCCAGGCCGGATTTCACGAGAAAGTCCCTACGGTTATCGCTGCTCATGTTCGTATCCTTCTTGCCGGTTGCGAGTGGTTCGGGGCGGTTCAGAAGCGGTAGGCAAAGTCGTTGGAGTTGGCCACGACGTGGACCAGGTCCACCAGGGCCGCGGTCTTGACCGGGTCGAAGCCCTTGGTGTCCTTCAATCCCTGCGGAATGGCCACGTCGAACTTGCCGGTGGCCGCCTTCTCCTGGATGGCGATCTGTTCCTTGCCGAGGAAATCGCGCAGCGCGACCTTTTCCTCCTTGCTCGGTTCGCGGGCGAACAGGATCTCGTAGAGACGGCTCAACTGCGCGGACTCGTCCTTGCCGGCCTCGTTGATGACCCGCCCCGCCAGGGCCTGCGACCAGTCGAGCACCACATCGCTGTTGAACAGCGTCAGCGCCTGCAGCGGGGTGGTCGTCACGTCGCGCTTGTGGTGCGGGTGCGAGGGATCGGCCGGATCGAAATTCTGCGTGATCGGATACGGAAGGCTGCGGCGGTTGAAGACGTAGATGCTGCGCCGGTACCAGTCTTCCTTGTCCTTCGAGACCGTCCAGGCCTTGTTGTTGTTGAAGTCGACCGACGTGCCGACCGCGACGCCACTGACGATCGGCGGGTAGACGGCGGGGCCGCCGACCTTGTCGACGAGCAGGCCCGAGGCGTACAGCAGCGAGTCGCGGATCTCCTCGGCCTCGAGGCGCTTGCGCGGATACACGGCCAGCAGCTTGTTCTCCGGGTCGACCTTGGCCAGCTCGGGCCGCTCGGCCGATGACTGGCGGTAGACGTTCGAGAGCAGGATCTCGCGCTGGAGCCGCTTGACGCTCCAGCCGTTGCCGACAAAGTCGGCCGCCAGGTAGTCGAGCAGTTCCGGATGGGTCGGCTTCTGGCTGGTGCGGCCGAAATCGGCGACCGTGGCGATGATGCCCTTGTCGAAGTACTGGCTCCACACGCGGTTGACGTAGACCCGCGCCGTCAGCGGGTTCGCGGGGCTGCTCAGCCAGTTCGCCAGCGCGCTGCGCCGTCCCGAGGACGTCGCCGTGGCCACGATGGCCGGTTGGTTCTTGCCCGCCCACAGCGCCGGCAGGCCGGGCTGCACTTCCTCGGTGGGGCGCTCATGGACGCCGGCGAAGCGCACGAAGGTCGCCGGCGCCTCCGCGTGGCCGAGTTCGGTTGCCGCGGTTATCCACCTGGATCCGCGCGCCGGCTTGATGTCATCGAACTTCTTCAGCGCCGCCGTCAGCTCCTGGTACTCCTTCCACTTGGGCACATTGTCGGCGTCGTATTCCGCGTGTTCCTTGTCCTCGGCGGTGTACTTGAGGTAGGACACGATGTCCTGGTCGGTGGTGACGGTCTTGAGGCGGAAGTTCACCCAGCGGTCCAGCGGCGTCCACTGGCTTTCCGGCTTGAAGATCGCGTCGCGGCTGTCGGTCAGGTAGCGTTCCTTGTGATACTTCATCGCCTGGTCGCGAATGCTGTCGAGTATCGCCTTCTGCCGGGCGCGGATGTCCTTGGTCGCGTCGCGCCAGATCTTGTCCTTGGCTGCGTACTCGTCGTCCCAGGAGGTTTCCGTGCCCTTGGCGAGCGGGGTCTTCTCGTCGAACGAGGTGTTGGCGAAGAACGCCTGCAGCTGGAAGTATTCCTTCTGGCTGATCTTGTCGAACTTGTGGTTGTGGCAACGCGCGCAACCGATGGATGTCGCCAGGAACACCTCGCCGACCTCGTCGGTCATGTCGGTTTCGATCTGGTATTTGCGCTGGACCAGGTCGCGCGAATTGGCGTTGTCCGGGTATCCCGCGAGAAAGCCCGTGGCGATCCTGGCCTCCTGGTCGTCGGGGAACAGCTCGTCACCGGCGACCTGCTCCTGGATGAAGCGGTTGAACGGCTTGTCGTCGTTGAAGGCCTTGATGACGTAGTCGCGATAGCGCCAGTTGTTGGCGCGCGTCTGGTCGTTCTGGAATCCGGAGCTGTCGGCGTACCTGGCCAGGTCGAGCCAGCGGCGCGCCTGGCGCTCGCCGAAGTGGTGCGATGCAAGCAGGCGGTCGACAAGCTTCTCGTAGGCATTGGGCGAGCGATCGTTGACGAAGGCGCGCACCTCCTCGGGCGTGGGAACCAGGCCCCAGGCATCGAGGGTCGCGCGGCGAATGTAGGTGGCGCGGTCGGCCTCCGGCGACGGCTTGAGATTCTTCGCTTCGAGCTGCGCCAGCACGAAGGCATCGACCGGCGTGCGCACCCAGTTCTTCTGCTTGACCGCGGGAACCGCCGGCGAGGCCACCGGCACGTAGGGCGACCATTTGGGTGCGGGCTTGGCCGCCGCATCGACCGGCTTGGCGAAGGTGAACGACGTGTCCACGACGGGCGCCGTTGCGGCCGCCGTGTCTTGCGCCAGGTTGTCGGCGGCATATCCATGCAAGGCAAACGAACCGGCGACGAACGCAAGGAGGTGTTTCTTGTACATGGGCAGTGCCTCGAAAGGAAAGTTGAGCATCTGTCGCTTGCCGGGAGCAGTGGCATTCCGAGCGGAAATCCGTCCGGCAGGAAGCAGGTAAGCAACTATCGGGCCAGCCCCGGTCGGCGCGTTCGCAAAAGTGCGCACGCCCCTCTGGGAAGCCGTGAATCCGCCGGCCCGCGGCACGTGCGCGCGCGCCGGCGCGAAGGCACGCTGGCGAAAATCCCACAGCGCAAATCGAGCAGTTCGTTGTGTTTTGCGCAGCCGCTCCTGCGCCCTGTTGCGTAGCAAGCAACCGGGGGGCATTGCCGCGCGGGGCGATGCGGCAATGCGCGCGCCCCGTGCACCGGGCGGCGCCCGCGTGGCGCGCGGTCGGAGCGGACGATTCCCGGGTCGAACCGGATCAGGCCCTGCCCGCGGTCTGCGCCGCGGCATGCGCCTGCTGGTCGGCGTGGTACGAGCTGCGTACCAGCGGCGCGCTGGCGGCGCTGGCAAAGCCCATCGCCAGCGCCTCGCGCTCGAACATCGCGAACGCCTCGGGGGCCACGTAGCGCAGCACCGGCAGGTGGTGGTCGCTGGGCGCGAGGTACTGGCCTATGGTCAGCATCTCGACGCCGTGGCGGCGCAGGTCGCGCATGACCTCGAGGATCTCCTCGTCGGTCTCGCCCAGGCCGACCATCAGGCCGCTCTTGGTCGGCACGCCTGGCACGCGCTCGCGGAACCGCTGCAGCAGCAGCAGCGAGTGCGCGTAGTCCGATCCGGGGCGCGCCTGGCGATACAGGCGCGGCACCGTCTCGAGGTTGTGGTTCATGACGTCGGGGGGCGCCTGCACGAGGATGTCGAGGGCGCGGTCGAGGCGCCCGCGGAAATCGGGCACCAGCACCTCGATGCGCGTCGCCGGCGACAGTTCGCGCACCGCGCGTATGCAGTCGATGAAATGCTGCGCGCCGCCGTCGCGCAGGTCGTCGCGGTCCACCGACGTGATCACCACGTAGCGCAGCTGCAGCGCCGCTATCGTCTGCGCCAGGTGGCGCGGCTCGTCGGCGTCGAGCGGATCCGGGCGGCCATGGCCGACGTCGCAGAACGGGCAGCGGCGCGTGCACTTGTCGCCCATGATCATGAAAGTGGCGGTGCCCTTGCCGAAGCACTCGCCGATGTTGGGGCAGCTGGCCTCCTCGCAGACCGTGTGCAGGCGGTGCTCGCGCAGTATGTCCTTGACCTGGTTGAAGCGCGTGCTGTCGGCGCCGAGCTTGACGCGTATCCATTCGGGCTTGCGCAGTCGCGCGCCGCCCTGCACCACCTTGATGGGGATGCGCGAGGTCTTGTCGGCGCCTTTTTGCTTGGCGGCGGCCGGCGCTTCGCCGGGGGCGCTGGGCGTGGGCACGGCGGCCCCTTCGGTGGTGGTCACGTTCTCTCCTGCAGCGGCTGCGGCGCCAGGGCCGGTGCGCCGGCCCGCGGGGCGGGGGCGAGATGGGCCGCGAGGCGCTCGACCAGGCGGTCGGCACACTGCTGCCAGCCGGCCTGCACCCCGAGTGTAGCCAAGTCGACGGCCGGCAGGCCGCGGTAGCCGCAAGGATCGATGGCCGCGTACGGCGCCAGGTCCATCGCCACGTTCAGCGCCACGCCATGGTACGAGCAGCCGCGGTGCACCTTGATGCCCAGTGCGGCGATCTTGGCCTTGCCGGCGAAGCGCGGCTCGGTATCGGCCCGGTGCGGAACGTCGACGTAGATGCCCGGCGCGCCGCGCACCCGCGCACCGGCCACGCCCAGCGCGTCGAGCGTCTGGATCACGCTCTCCTCGATCCGATAGACGAGCTCGCGCACGAAATAGCCGGCGCGGCGCAGGTCGACGAGCGTGTAGACGATCAGCTGGCCGGGCCCGTGGTAGGTCACCTGGCCGCCGCGATCCGAGGCCACGACCGGGATGGCGCCCGGGGCCAGCAGGTGCTCGCGCCGGCCGGCCAGTCCCAGCGTGTAGACGGGCGGATGCTCGACCACCCACAGCGCATCGGGCGTGGCCGCGTCGCGCCGCTCGGTGAACGTGCGCATCGCCTCCCAGGTCTCGACGTATCCGGCGCGGCCGAGCTCGCGCACCTGCATCACGGCGCGCGGCTCACAGCGCCACCTTCACCAGCGGATGGCTGGTCAGTTCCATGTAGATCGCATCGAGCTGCGCCCGCGACTGTGCGCGGATGGTGACGGTGAGGGAGATGTACTTGCCGCCGCGGCTCTGGCGCACCTCTAGCAGCGTGTCGTCCAGGTCGGGCGCGTGGCGGCGCACTACCGCGACGATCTGCGGCTCGAACTCGAGGTGGTTGAGCCCCATGATCTTGATGGGGAAGTCGGTGGGGAAGACCAGCGCACTGGCGCGCTCGCCGGATTGCCCGGCGTCGTCCCCGTCCCCGGGGCCGCTGCCGCCCGTTTCGTCAATCGTCACCGGTGCGCTCCTCCGCGGGCCCGGGCCCGCCGGCCAGGGCTGCCGCCGCGGCCGTGCCGAGCACATTGCGCATGACCAGGCCCTTGAGCGCCGTGAGGCGGCGGTGGAAGAAATGGTCGGCGCCCGGCATCACGATCACTGCCACGTCGGAGGCGCGCGCCCAGGGATAGACCTCGGCGATCGGTATGGTCTCGTCGAGCTCGCCGTGGATGACGATGGTGGCCGGATCGACGGCCGGCATCGGCCACTTGCCCGCCGCGGCGCCGACCAGGACGAGCGCCGCCGGCGCGCGGCCGCGCTGCGCGAGTTCGCGCGCCGCGCCGGCGGCGACGAAGCTGCCGAAGGAAAAGCCGGCCAGCAGGCAGGGCGCGGCGCCCGGGTCGGGAAGGCGCGCCGCCCACTGCGGCCAGCGCGGCAGCGCATCGACCAGGTACAGGAAATCCTGCGTCTCGCCGATGCCGTTGTCGTGCACGCCCTCGCTGGCGCCCACGCCGCGGAAATTCGGGCGCACGGCGATCCAGCCCATGGCCAGGAACGCCCGCGCCAGCGTGGCGGCCACCTTGTTGTCGAGCGTGCCGCCGTAGAGGGGGTGGGGATGGCCGACGAAGGCGAAGCCGCGCACCGGTCCCGGCGGCGTCTCGACCAGCAGCTCGATGCGGCCGGCCGGGCCGGCCAGCGTGCGGCGCTCGCTGGCGGGCTGCAGGGCGGTGACGGCGGACACGGCGGCGGTCAGGGCAGGCGCAGGCGCTCGACGATCCGCCCGCCGACGAGATGCGAATCGACGATCTCGTCGATGTCCTGGCGGTCGACAAAGGTGTACCAGACCGCCTCGGGATAGACGACCAGGCAGGGGCCTTCGTCGCAGCGATCCAGGCAGCCGGCCTTGTTGATGCGCACCTTGCCCTTGCCGCTGATGCCCAGCTTCTTGATCCTGTCCTTGGCGTAGGCCTGCATCTCGGCACTCTGGTGATTGGCGCAGCAGGCGTCAGGCGCCGGGCGCTCGTTCACGCAAAAGAAGACATGTCGCTGAAAATGGCTCATGCAGGGCTACGCTCCGGTTGGCGTCCGGCCATAGGTGGGGTCCGATGGCGCGATCTCAAGTGTAGGCCCTCGCCCCCGGGCGCAGCACCGCGGCCAAAAGGGTCGGTACGCCGTTTTTCGATGCTAAATTCCCGCCAGCATGCATCCCTCAACTGCCCACGGCGGCGGGCTCCCGAGCGCGGGATGCCACGCATGAACCAGCCCCACGCCCCGGCCGGCGGCGTGCCGGCCGACGCGGCATTTTCCCACGTCCCGCTCGATGACGCGATCCTGGCGCGGCACCTCGACGGCGTGGCGCTCGACCGCGAACTCGTGATCGAGACCACCTCGACCAATGCCGACCTCGTCGCGCGCGCGCGCGTGGCCGCGCCGCGGCGCCCCGTGCTGCGCGCCGCCCAGCGCCAGACCCAGGGCCGCGGACGGCGCGGGCGGCGCTGGCACGGCAGCGACGGCGGCGCGCTGCTGTTCTCGCTGGCGGTGCCCTGGGAGCGCGACCCGGCGGCGAGCGCCGCCGTGACGCTGGCCTGCGGCATCGCCGTTGCCGTGGCGCTGCGCGAGCAGCTCGCCCCACAGCAGGCCCGCGTGCGCGTCAAGTGGCCCAACGACATCCTGCTCGACGACGGCAAGCTGGCCGGCATACTGGTCGAGATGGCCGAGGACGGCGCCGGTGCGCGCACCCTGGTGATCGGCATGGGCATCAACCTGGCGAGCGACCGGGACCTGCACGCGCGCGTGGCGCAGGATTCGGCGCAGGATTCGGCGCAGGACCCGGCGCAAGAACCGGCGCACGACGCCCCCGCCCCGACCCTTGCCGTGGCCGACCTGGCGAGCGTGCTGGGCGCGGACCGGGTGCTGACCGAACGCGAGGCCTGGCTGGCGCGCCTGGTGCGTGCGCTGCTGGGCGCCGCGCACCACTTCGCGCGCGAGGGATTCGCCGGCGGGCCCGCGGCCTTTGCGGCCTGCTGCGCCTTCGACGGCCGGGCCATCGATGTCCTCGGCGCCGGCGCCGTGGGGCGCTCCGGCATCCAGCGCGGCGTCGATGGGCAGGGGCGTCTGCTGGTCGAATCGGCGGGCGTGCTGCACGCGGTGAACAGCGGCGAGGTCAGCGTGCGTCCGGATCCGGCGGGCGCAGGCGTTGGAGGACGGCCGTGAGCTGGCTGCTGCTCGATGCCGGCAACAGCGCGCTCAAGTGGGCGCTGGTGCCGTCGGCCGGCGCGCTGTGGCCCGAGGGTGCGGCGCCCGCAGGTGCGCCGCCGTCCCACCACCGCGGCGCGGTGGCCATCGATGCACCGGAGCTCGCCGCCGAACTGGCGCGTGCCTGCGCGCTGTCGGCCACCGTGGGCGGCGCGGCACTGCCGGGCCTGGTGCTCGGCTGTGCAGTGGCATCGGTGGAGGCGGTCGCGCGCATCGACGCGGCGCTGCTCGCGGCCGGCGCCGGCCCGGCGCTGTGGCTGCGCGCCGGCGCCAGTTACGCCCACGAGGGCATCGTGTTGCGCAGCGCCTACCGCGATCCGACGCAGCTGGGCGCCGACCGCTGGCACGCGCTGATCGGCGCCCGCGCGCGCTTCGCGCGCGTGCCGCTGGCGCTGGTCAGCGCCGGCACGGCCACCACCATCGACGGGGTGCAGGCCGACGGCATGTTCTGCGGCGGCATCATCGCGCCCGGCGTCGACCTGATGCGCGACAGCCTGGCGCGCGGCACCGCCCGGCTGCCGCTGGCCGCCGGCGACTACGTGCCGCATCCGGACAATACCGACGACGCGATACGCACCGGCATACTGGACGCCCAGCTGGGCCTGATCGAGCGGCGGATACGGCGCATCCGCGAGATGGCCGGCGCACCGCCGCAGGTGGTGGTCGCCGGCGGCAACGGCGCGGCGCTGGCAACGCTGCTGCAGCGCCAGGGTGGCTACGGCGCGGTGGCGCTGGAACCCGATCTCGTGCTGCGCGGCCTGTGGCACCGCGGTCGCGCGCACGTCGCCGCGGCGCTGGCGCCACCCCTGTGATCGGACGCGCACGATGAAATCGTTCTTCCTTGCGCTGCTGCTGGCCAACCTGGTTGCCGCCGCCTGGCTGTGGCTGCAGGCGCCGGTCGACGTGGTGCGCGAACCGGCGCGCATGGATCTGCAGATCGATCCGGGCCGCGTGCACGTGCTCAGCGATGCCGAGGTCGCGCGCCTGCGCCAAAAGGCCGAGAGCGATGCGGCGCGGGCCGCTGCACCGCCTCCGCCCGCTTCGGCGCCCGCGCCCGCGCCGGCCATGGAGCTGCCGCTGGCCAGCTGCATCGACATCGGCAGCTTCGCCTCGGAAGGCGCGACGCGCAAGATCCGCGGGCGCCTGGGCACCGCAGGCCTGGCCGACCGCCTCGCGGTCGTCACCGCCGACAAGATCACCCACCTGCGCCTCACCGGCGTGGACGCGGCCGGCGAAGCCCAGCTGCACGTGATCCTGCGCGACTTCCCGAAGTTGGAAATGCTCCATTGCAGCGAGGCACCGGCGGCGCAATAGCCGCGTGCCCCGGGCGCGGCGGCGCTCAGCCTCCGGTGACGTAGCCGGTGGCCAGCGCCCGTTGCCACTCGGGGCGGCCGCGCCGCCCGGCCAGTTCGGCCATGGCCCCGTGGTCGTAGGGCACGGCCAGCAATTGCGACTGCCAGCGCCCGTCGCGGCGCTCGACGATCGCGTAGCGCGCATCGGGTGAACCGTTCTGCACCACGTGCGGATGGGGATGATGGGCCTGGTAGCCGGGCACGCCGACGCTGCCCGGATTGACCAGCAGCTGGCCGCGCGCGCTGCGCACGCTGCGCGCCAGGTGGCTGTGGCCGCACACCACCAGCGCGGCAGCCGTGTCGCCGAGGCGCTCGTCGATCTCGCTGGCCGTGGCCAGGCGGAAGTCCCCGGGCAGCACCGTCTCGAGCAGGTAGACGAGGTCGCTGGCGGGCGTGCCGTGGCACAGCAGCACGTCGTCGGCGTAGTCGGCGCGCGGCGCCAGCGCGCGCAGCCAGTCGAGTTCGCCGCTGCCCAGCTGGGCGCGCGCATAGGCGTCCGACGCGCCCTGCTCGCCGCTGCTGTCGAGGATCTGCCGTTCGTGGTTGCCGGCCAGGTGGGTCCAGTCCTGCGCCATCAGGTACTGGGCCGTTTCCAGCGGAAACAGCGGGCCCGAGAGGCTGTCGCCCAGGTTCACCACGGCGTCGACGCCGCGGTGCGTGAAATCGGCCACCACCGCTTCGAGAGCGGGGAGGTTGCCGTGGATGTCGGAAACGACGGCGATGCGCATGGTTGCTCTCCGGATTGGGCCCTCACCCCGACCCTCTCCCGCACGCGGGAGAGGGGGCACAGCGCCCGCGTGAACACTCCCTCTCCCGCATGCGGGAGAGGGGGGGGTGAGGGCCGGCGCGCGCAGTCACCCCTCCGCCCGCGCCAGGTCCTGCCCGATCGCCGCCTGCAGCGCCCCCAGCGCCGCCCGCTGCCGCGCCAGCAGCGCCGGATCCGGGTCGCGCTGGCGCAGCCCCCACACCGGCTGGGGGAAATGGGCGTCGGCGCGGTAGCGCGGTATCACGTGCCAGTGCAGGTGCGGCACGACGTTGCCGAGGCTGGCCAGGTTGATCTTGTCGGGCGCCAGCACCGCGCGCAGCGCGCGCTCGGCCGCCAGCACGGCGGCGAGCAGGTGCTGCGCGTCGGCCGCCGCCAGCTCGCTCATCTCGCGCACGTGGGCGTTCCACACGACGCGCAGGAAGGCCGGGATGTCGGGATCGGCGACCGCGATGACGCGCAGGCGCGCATCGCGCCAGAGAATGGTGCCGCCGTCGGTCTGGCACAGTTCGCACGGCGCGGTGTTCATGATTTTTCCCGGCGCTCCCTCACGCCTGCCCTCTCCCAGGGGGAGAGGGGGTTGCTATAGCAGCACGCGCTCGATGCCGCCGGCGTTGGCGCGCGCGACGAAATCGGGCAGCCAGTTCTCGCCCAGCAGGCGCCGCGCCAGCTCGACGACGATGTAGTCGGGTTCGAGGTTCACGTCGTCCTTGTAGCGCTGCAGTCCCTGCAGGCAGGCCGGGCAGGAGGTGAGCACCTTGAGGCGCCCGGCGAAGCCGTCGGCCGTGAGGCGGGCGACATCGGCGCCCAGCTCCTCCTCCTTGCGAAAGCGCACCTGCGTGGCGATGTCGGGGCGCGACGCCGCCAGCGTGCCGGCCTCGCCGCAGCAGCGGTCGCTCTTGCCGATGCGGCTGCCGTCCTGCAGCGCCAGCAGGCCGTTGACCGTCTTGAGCGGATCCTGCTGCTTCATCGGGCTGTGGCAGGGGTCGTGGTAGACATAGCGCATGCCCTCGATGCCCTCCATGCGCACGCCCTTGTCGAGCAGGAATTCGTGGATGTCGACGATGCGGCAGCCGGGGAAGATCGCGCCGAAGTCGTAGCCCTGCAGCTGGTCGTAGCAGGTGCCGCAGCTCACCACCACGGTCTTGATATCGAGGTAGTTGAGGGTGTTGGCCACGCGATGGAACAGCACCCGGTTGTCGGTGATGATCTTCTCGGACCGGTCGAACTGGCCGCTGCCGCGCTGCGGGTACCCGCAGCACAGGTAGCCCGGCGGCATGACGGTCTGCACGTCGCAGTGCCAGAGCATCGCCTGGGTGGCCAGGCCCACCTGCGAGAACAGGCGCTCGGAGCCGCAGCCGGGGAAATAGAACACCGCCTCGGCATCGGCCTTGGTGCGCCGCGGATCGCGCAGGATCGGCACCATGCGCATGTCCTCGATGCCGAGCAGGGCGCGGGCGGTGCGCTTGGGCAGGCCGCCGGGCAGCTGCTTGTTGACGAAATGGATCACCTGCGTCGAGGCCGGCCCCCTGCCGGTGGTGGCCGGCGGGTGGCGCGTCTGGCGCCGCGCGGCCAGCGCCAGGACCCGGTGCCCGAGGCGCTGCAGCGCATAGCCGCCGCGGATGAAGCCGGCGCGCAGGAACTTGATCGTCCCCGGCCGCGTGGTGTTGAGGAACAGCATGGTCGCGCGCGTTCCCGGGTTGAAGCGCGCCTTGCCCGAGCGCCGCACCAGGTCGCGCATCACCATGGAAACGTCGCCGAAGTCGATGTCCACCGGGCAGGGCGCGGCGCACTTGTGGCACAGCGTGCAGTGGTCGCTGATGTCGCTGAAGGCATCCCAGTGGCGCCGCGACACGCCGCGGCGCGTCTGCTGTTCGTACAGGAAGGCCTCGACCAGCAGCGAGGTCGCGAGGATCTTGTTGCGCGGCGAGTACGGCAGGTTGGCCCGCGGCACGTGGGTCGCGCACACCGGCTTGCACTTGCCGCAGCGCAGGCAGTTCTTGATGGCGTCGGAGACGCTGTTGAGGTCGCTGTGCTGCAGTATCAGCGACTCGTGGCCCAGCAGGTTGAAGCTCGGCGTGTAGGCGCGCGACAGGTCGGCGCCGGGCATCAGCTTGCCGCGGTTGAAGTGGCCCTCCGGGTCGACCCGGTGCTTGAAGGCGCGGAACTCGCGCAGCTCGGATTCCTGCAGGTATTCGAGCTTGGTGATGCCGATGCCGTGCTCGCCGGAGATGACGCCGCCCAGGCTGCGCGCCACGGCCATGATGCGGGCCACCGCGGCATTGGCCGAGCGCAGCATCTCGTAGTCGTCCGAGTTGACCGGGATGTTGGTGTGCACGTTGCCGTCGCCGGCGTGCATGTGCAGGGCCACGAAGACGCGTCCCTTGAGGATGCGCGCGTGGATGGCGTCGCACTGGGCGAGCACCGGCACGAAGGCCGCGCCGCCGAAGACCTGCGCCAGCGGCGCGCGCACCTCCAGCTTCCACGAGACGCGCTGCGTGCCCTGCTGCAGCTCGCGGTAATCGGCCTGGCCCAGCAGGAAGGTCCAGCGCTGGCGGGCGCGCGCCAGCAGCTCGACGGCGCGTTCGACGCGGTCGCCCAGGCGCTCGCCGCGCACCGCGGTGCGCTCCTCCGGGTCCTCGCCGCGCGCCAGCTCGAAGTCCGAGCGCAGGTACTGCTCGAGCGCATCGAGCACCTGCAGCTTGTTGCCGATGGACAGCTCGATGTTGATGCGTTCGATCGCGTCGGTGTACTCGCCCATCCGCTCCAGCGGTATCACCACGTCCTCGTTGATCTTGAAGGCGTTGGTGTGGCGCGCGATGGCGGCGGTGCGCGCGCGGTCGGCCCAGAACGACTTGCGCGCCTCGGCGCTGGCGGCGATGAATCCCTCGCCGCCCCGGGCATTGGCCTTGCGCACGACCTCGGCGGCGGCGCGCGCCACGGCGCCCTCGTCGTCGCCGACGATGTCGCCCAGCAGGATCATCCGCGGCAGGCCGCCGCGCGGCGAGCGGGTGGAATAGCCGACCGCCTTGAGGTAGCGCGCGTCCAGGTGCTCCAGGCCGGCGAGCACCGCGCCGCCGGGCGCGCCGTCGAGGAAGGTCTTGATCTCGACGATGCTCGGTATGGCCTCGTGCACCGTGCCGAAGAACTCCAGGCAGACGCTGCGGATGTTGGCCGGCATCCGGTGGACGATCCAGCGGGCGCTGGTGATGATCCCGTCGCAGCCCTCCTTCTGCACGCCGGGCAGGCCGCCGAGGAACTTGTCGGTGACGTCCTTGCCCAGTCCGAGCTTGCGGAACCCGGCCCCGGGAATCTCCAGGCGCTCGCGGCGCAGTTCGCGGGCCGCCTCCGGAGCGCGGCTGCCGTCCTTCCAGACCAGTTCGAAGCGCGCCAGCGCCACCTCGTGGATCTTGCCGCGGTTGTGGTCCAGGCGCGTGACCTCCAGCCAGTTGCCCTGCGGATCGACCATGCGCCACCAGGCCAGGTTGTCGACGGCGGTGCCCCACAGGACGGCCTTCTTGCCGCCGGCATTCATCGCGATATTGCCGCCGATGCAGGAGGCGTCGGCCGAGGTGGGATCGACGGCGAACACGTAGCCGGCCCGTTCGGCGGCCTCGGCGACGCGCCGCGTGACCACGCCCGCCTCGGAGAACACCGTGGGCGCTTCCTGCGCCAGCCCGGGCAGCAGCAGCATCTCGACCGCGCCGCAGCGCTCCAGCTTCTCGGTGTTGATCACGGCCGCGCGCGGCGTCAGCGGTATCGCCCCGCCGGTGTAGCCGGTGCCGCCGCCGCGCGGGATGATCGTCAGGCCCAGCTCGATGCAGTCGCGCACCAGCCGCGGGATCTCGTCCTCGCGATCGGGGTTCAGCACCACGAAGGGATATTCCACCCGCCAGTCGGTCGCGTCGGTGACGTGGGAGACGCGCGCGAAGGCATCGAAGCAGACGTTGTCGGGCCGGGTGTGGCGGCCCAGCAGCCGGCGCGCACGCCGGCGCAGGTCGAAGGTCTCGTCGAAGGTCGCCTCGAACGCACGCACGGCCTTGCGCGCCGCCTCCAGGAGCAGCCCGACCTTCACGTCGCGCTCGGCGTCGGCCGGTTCGCGGCGTACCTCGATCTCGCGCAGCCGGTGCCACAGCGCTTCCATCAGCGCCGCGCGCCGGCGCGTGTCCTCGAGCAGGTCGTCCTGCAGGTAGGGATTGCGCTGCACGACCCAGATATCGCCCAGCACCTCGTAGAGCATGCGCGCGCTGCGGCCCGTGCGCCGCTCGCCGCGCAGCGCATCGAGCGTCTGCCAGGCATCGGCGCCGAGCAGGCGGATGACGACCTCGCGGTCGGCCAGCGAGGTGTAGTTGTAGGGGATCTCGCGCAGCCGTGCCGGCGGCTCCAGTGCGGTGTCGCCGCGCGCCAGGGCGAGGGGGTCGAGCGGGGCGTTCATGCGCGAAGGCGGCCTTGCGTTGGGCGATGGGGCAGGAGGATGGGCGAACAGCGGGAGTGTATCCGCTGGCCCCACCCTGTCTCGCGCGTGGCCAATGCACCGGCGCGGGCCGACGGCCGGCCGATGAGCGCCTGCGCCGCGAGCATGGCATGGGCGCGCCGTTTCCCGGTAAGCTGCCCGCCCGTCCGGCATCAGCCGCCGTGCAGGAGCCACTTCCATGAATTCCCTCCGCTCGCTCATGCGAATTGCCGCCGGCGCACCCTTGCTGGCCTGCCTGCTGGCGCTGCCAGCGGCGGCGGAGCCGGCGCCGGCCCATCCGTCGCGGCCACCGGGCGTGGCCTGGTTCGACGGCGACGTCGACGCGGCCTTCGCCGCCGCCGCGGCGGCCCGCAAGCCGGTCTTCCTGTACTGGGGCGCCGTATGGTGCCCGCCGTGCCAGGAGCTCAAGGCGACGATCTTCAAGCGGCGCGATTTCCTCGAACGCCTCGCGTTGTTCGTCCCGGTCTACCTCGATGGCGACGCCGCCGGCGCCCAGGCGCTCGGCGAGCGCTTTCACGTGAGCGGCTATCCCACCGTGCTGGTGCTGCGCGGCGACCGGACCGAGCTCGAACGGGTTTCGGGCGGCATGGACCTGTCGCGCTACGCCGAAGTGCTCGAGCGCGCGCTGGGCCAGGTGCGGCCCGCCCAGGAACTGCTGGAGGCCCTGGCCCGCGACGACGCCGGCGGCGCCCCGGCGCTCGACGCCGGCGACTGCCGCCGCCTCGCCTACAACGCCTGGCAGCTCGACGACAACTGGTCCACGCCGGCGGCGCTCGAGCGGCTCGCCCAGGGCCTGCAGCGCGCCGCGCAGCGCTGCCCGGCACCGCTGCGCATCGAGCGGGCGCGGCTGCAGATCACGGCCGTGCAGGCGGCGGTCGACGCGCAGGCGCCGGCCGACGGACGGGCCGGCGCGGCCGGGCCGCCGGCGGACCTGCGCCCGTATCTGGCGCTCGTGCCGCCGATCCTGGCCGATCGCGATCTGGCCCTGGCCGTGGGCGACGCGCTGCAGGGCCTGCGGCGCGGCTATTTCACCGTGGCTGTCGCGGCCGATCCGGCCGGGCGCGACGGCCTGCGCCGCCAGTGGTTCGCCTGCATGGACGCGCTGGCGCGCGACCCGCGCTACTCGGCCTCCGACCAGCTCGACGCGCTGGGCAGCAAGTTGATCGCCGCCAAGGCCCTCGATCCGGCCGGCCGGATCGACCCGGGGCTGGCCGCCGCGGTGACCCGGCGGATCGATGCCGCGCTGGTGCGCGAAAGGGAACCGTACGCGCGCGCGTCGCTGGTCAATTCGGCGCTCAATGCGCTGGACACGCTGGGAGACGACGAGCGCGCCTACGCCATACTCTCGGCCGAGATCGCCACGGCCGCGCACCCGTACTACTACATGGCGGACCTGGGCGAACTCGAGGAAAAGCGCGGTCACGCCGACGCGGCGGTCGACTGGCTGGCCCGCTCGTATCAAGGCGCACAGGGTCCGGCAACGCGTTTCCAGTGGGGCGTGGGCTACGTGCGCGGCCTGGTGCGGCTGCGGCCGCGCGACGATGCGGCGATCCGCGCCGCGGCCCTGGCCGTGCTTGCCGACCTCGACGCCGCCGGCGACCTGCACGGCCGCACGCGCCGCTCGCTGGGACGGCTGGCGACCAGCCTGAGCGACTGGAACAAGGACGCCAGCCACGGCGCCACGCTGGCGGCCCTGCACGCGCGGATGCAGGGCATCTGCGGCAAGCTGCCGGCGGGCGACCCGGCCCGCCCCGGCTGCGACGCCTTCCCCGCCAAGGGCTGACCCGCGCCGGGGCGCGGCCGCGCGGGTGTTGCCTCCGGGTGCCGCAGGGCGTAATGTGGGGCGATGCGATCATGGCTGCCTAGCGCGACCAGGCGCATGTCCGCATCCCTGTTGCACCTCCCCGGTCAGAGTCGACGCCTTCCTGGTCAAGAAAGGTATTTGTGTTGTTTGCCTCGCTACGCAGCCGCATCCGGGGTTGGATCCGGGGCCCCAGGCCCCGCGGCCTGGAGCGGCGCGGCCCCCGTCCCCGGCTGGGCGCCGCCATCGTCCGCGAGGACCTGCGCATGACGGTGCAGGCGGGCATGAGCGACGAGCTGTGGCACTGGCTGATGGAAAAGGGCTGGCGCGAACCGAACTACTACCCCGACCGGCGCCAGTACCGCGACATTCCCAGCAGCTGGGTCACGACCCTGATCGATGCGACGGCCGAGGACCGCGAGGCCGTGCTGGTCTCGGCCGCGGCCCGGGCCGTGACGCGTCCCACACTGCGCAATGCGCAGGATCTGCGCGCCAAGATCAATCGCCGCTGAGGCTTCCGGCAAGGCCGCGCGGAAACCCGTACGATCGCTGTTCCACGCCGTCGCATCACGGCGCCGGCGCCCGCGCTCCCCCGGCGCGCGACGGCGACCCGCACCAGAAAGCCTTGCCGCATGCCAGCCAGCCCGCCGTCCGCCGCCCCGCCCTCCACCGGCATGGGTTTCACGCAATTCGTCGTCTTCATCGCCGCCGTCATGGCCACCAATGCGCTGGCCATCGACACGATGCTGCCGGCCCTGCCGGTGATCGGCGATGCGCTGGGCATCGCCACCGAGAACCACCGGCAGTGGATCGTGACGGCCTACCTGCTGGGCTTCGGCGGCGCGCAGATCTTCTACGGCACCCTGGCCGACCGCTTCGGCCGCCGGCCGGTGCTGCTGATCGCCCTGGCGCTGTATGCGGTCTTCAGCGCGGTGGCCGGATTCGCCGGGCATTTCGGCGTGATGCTGGCCGCACGCGTGCTGCAGGGCGTGGGTGCGGCCGGCACGCGCGTGCTGGCCGTATCGATCATCCGCGACCGCTATTCGGGCCGGCAGATGGCACGGGTGATGTCGCTGGCATTCATCGTCTTCCTGGCGGCGCCGATCGCGGCGCCCTCGCTGGGCCAGCTGATCATGCTGGTGGCGCCCTGGCACGCGATCTTCTTCGCGCTCGCGGCATTCGGCGCGGTGATGGCCGCCTGGGCGGCGCTGCGCCTGGGCGAGACCCTGCACGAGGAGGACCGGCTGCCGGTCTCGGCCACGCGCATCCTGGGCGCCTTCGGCATCGCGCTGAGCGAGCGCAAGGCCGTGGGCTACATGCTGGCGATGACGGTGATGCTGGGCGGCCTGTTCGGCTACATCAATTCGGTGCAGCAGGTCTTCTCGGACATCTTCCACGCCGCGCCGCTGTTTCCGCTGGTCTTCGGCCTCACGGCGCTGTTCATGGCCGCGGCCTCGCTGCTCAATGCGCGCATCGTCGGGCGCCTGGGCATGCACCGGGTTTCGCACACGGCGCTGGTCGGCTACGTCCTGGTGGCCGGCGTGCACGCGCTGCTCGCCTGGAGCGGCCACGAGACCCTGGTGGGATTCACCATCTGCCAGTCGCTGATGATGTTCTTCTTCGGCCTGGTGGCGTCGAACTTCGGCGCGCTGGCGATGGAGCCGCTGGGGCACATCGCCGGCACGGCCTCGTCGGTGCAGGGCTTCGTCACCACGGTGGGCGGCGCGACGCTGGGGTTCCTCATCGGCCAGCAGTTCGACGGCACGGCCGTGCCGATGACGCTGGGCTTCTTCACCCTGGGCGCCGGCTCGTTCGCCATCGTCGCCGTGACCGAGCGCGGCCGGCTGTTCCATTCGGGCCCGCCCGAGCGCGGGCCCGCGGCCGCGCAGGCCGCCTGAAAGCGCCGTCGGCCGGGCCTAGCGGCCCGCGGGCGGCGCGGCTTCCCAGACCGCCATCATGTCGGGCGAGCCCTGCGCGCGCACGCCGTTGTCGGAGAGGATGCCGTCGGTGGCCGCCAGGATCTCCTTGCGACGGAAGACCAGGGCCTCGCCGCCGCGGCTGTCGAACTCGAACGTGACGAACTCGTCGCGCAGGTCGCGCAGCCGCTCGACCAGGTGGCGCAGGCTGCGGATGCGCTCGCCGTTCACCGAATACAGCACCGAACCGCTGGGATTGCTGTAGCCCTTGGACGTGGCGTGCGGAAACAGCGGCGAGGGCACCAGCACCAGCTCCTCGCGCTCCGCGCTGCGCTCCTCGCCGCGCTCGGTGATCATCGGGCTGTGCGCGAAGGCCAGCAGGCCCATCACGTCGGGGTTGTGCGCGATGGCCTGGATGTAGTTGCTGGTGACCTTGGAGAACACCAGCGGCCCGTAGATGAAATACGGCGGGTAGTCGCCGGTGAGGTCCGGGATCAGCAGCGCGCGCTCGGTGGCCACCGGCAGCTGGACATGCAGCGTGCGGCCGGCCCGCACGATGGTCAGCGCCACCTGGCCATCGTGCGCCGAACGCTGGATGCCGTAGCCCAGCGCGACGCGCAGGCGCTTGCCCACGAGGATCATCCCCTGGTCGTCGACCGGCGTGTCGCCGACCTGGGTGATGATGTCCCATTCATGGAGCGGATAGGCCGCATCGCTGCGCGCCGGCCGATTGACGATGATGCCGTGCACCGACGCATCGATCTTGAGGAAGGCGCGCAGCACCGGGTTCTCCAGCGTCTGCACGTAGTCGAGCATCGTCGGCTTGCCGTCGTAACGGCCGTCGGCGATGTCGGCGAGGAACAGGTCGATCTCCTCGTTGGGGATGATGTAGCCGATGTTCTGCGCGTTGCCCAGGTGGCTGAAGGCCAGGCCGATCATCTTGTCGCCCACCGTCGCCGGGCCGCCGCTGTTGCCCGGGTTGATCGCCGCGTCGATCTGGATGCGCAACCCCGAGGCGGTGGCGTTGTAGGCCGCGAACTCGATGCGCGAGACGATGCCCTTGGTGATCGACAGCGAGGTGCCGCCCACCGGGAAGCCGTAGGCCAGCACCGAATCCTTGATCTCGGGCAGCGCGTGCGAACGATCCAGCGGTGCATGGCGCTCGAAGAAGGTCTCGTCCTCGAGCTGCAGCACCGCCAGGTCGATGCCGGGGGCGACGGCGACGACCCGCGCCGAATACTTGTCGCCTTCCTGGTTGGCCTGGACCTGGATCTGGCTGGCATAGAGGACCACATGGGCATTGGTGAGGATGCGATGGCCCTCGATGACGACCCCGGTGCCGGTGGCATCGGCCGGCGCCTGCTTGGTCCAGGGGCGGCCCACGTCGGGATAGCGCATTGTCGAGAAGATCTTCACCACCGCACCCTCGACGCGCTCGGAGATGCGCGCCGCCGGGTCGGCGCCGTCGACATTCGCGGGCGTATCGGCGGCACGCGCGAGCGGCGGAGCCAGCGCGACGAGCAACAGCAAGGGCGCGATCAGCAGCGCGCGGATTCGAAGCATGGGTGGAGCTCCCGGGAGGGTGGTCGGCGCGGAATCCGCGCAGTGCCGGCGGATTATTGCATCGCGGGAAAGGGCGGGGGTGAGGGAATCAATCCACCGCCAGCGGCTCCTCCTCCATCGCCGCGATCTGCTCGCGCAATTCCAGCACCCGCGACTCCCAGTAGCGCGGATCGGGAAACCAGGGGAAGGCGGCGGGGAAGGCCGGATCGCTCCAGCGCCGGGCGATCCACGCGGCGTAATGGATGAGGCGCAGCGTGCGCAGCGGCTCTATCAACAGCAGTTCGCCGGGATCGAGGTCGGCAAAAAGCCGGTAGCCGCGCAGCACGTCGCGCAGCTGGGCGCGCATCTCGTCGCGCTCGCCCGAGAGCAGCATCCACAGGTCCTGGACGGCGGGCGCCATGGCGCTGTCGTCGAAATCGACGAAGTACGGCCCCGGTTCGGCGCCGGCTTCGCTCCACAGCAGGTTGCCCGGGTGGCAGTCGCCGTGCACGCGCTGGAAGCGCACCGGACCGGCGCGCTCGAAGGCGCGCGCGACCTGGTCGAGCGCCTGGTCCACGAGGCCGCGATAGACCGGCGCCAGGCCCGGCGGCAGCCAGTGGCTCTCGAGCAGGTAGGCGCTGGGTTCGCGGCCGAAGGTCTGGGCATCGAGGCGCTGGCGCACCGCGAAGGGCGCGCGCGCGCCGACCGCATGCAACCGGCCGAGGAAGCGGCCGATGCGCTCGCGCACGGCCGGATCGGCGAGTTCGGGCGTGCGGCCGCCGCGCCGCTCGAAGAGGGCGAAGCGGAATTCATCCGCGTGATGCAAGGTGGCCCCGCGCACACACAAGGGCGGCACGGCCGGCACCTCGGCCTGGACCAGCTCGGCCATGAAGGCGTGTTCCTCGAGGATCTGGGCGTCGGTCCAGCGGCCGGGACGGTAGAACTTGACCACGAAGGCGCTCGCCGGCGGCCGGCCCGCGGGGGCCGGCGGCGCGCCCGCTGCGGCCTCCAGGCCGACCTGGAAGACCCGGTTCTCGTAGCTGTTGAGGGCCAGGACCTGGCCGGAGGTGCGCAGGCCGGCGGCCGGGCCCTCGCCCAGCACCGCGTCGATCGCATTGAGGATGGCGTCGGGCGACAGCGTGGCAAATGGTTCGGCCACGGCGGGTTCGGCCACGGCGGGTTCGGCCACGGCGGATTCAGCCACGGCAGCGGCGGCACCGCCCGCGGGCACCCCCAATGGCGCCGCGCCGGGCGGGACGAGCCCGCCACGGGAGGGCGAGCCCGCCGACAGGTGGGCATCGGGGTGGGAGGGCTGGGCATCGTCCCCGTCGTCGTCGTACGTGTGCGGCGGCATTGCACTCCTGGAAAGACCACCATCTTGCGCGAAAATGCGCCGTGCCGCGCCGATTGTCATCGAAACACGCGGGCCGGCATGGTAAAAGCGCGCTCGGCCCGGCGGCACGGCTGGCTAGGATAGCCCCCCGGACCGGCAGCGATCCTTCAACCACATCCTGGCACCGGCAAGGCCAGCGCAAAAAACGCGGCGCGCCAACGAATCGCATGAACCTGACACGATTGACCGAACTGTACGCGGGCTTCCTGCGCGGCCGCGCGCTCTCGCACCACTTCCGCCGCATCCCCATCCTCGACACCCTGTTGCGCAGCAGCGTGCCGCGCGAGCTGTCCACCACGATGGTGGCGACGCTGGCCGAGGCCTCGCGCAGCAGCATCCCCGACCTGCTCGAGGCGCTGGGCTCGAACCTCAACGGCCTCACCGAATCGCAGGCCGCCGACCGGCGGGCCGTGCACGGCTGGAACCAGATCGGCCACGAGAAGCCGCTCACCTGGTGGATGCACCTTTGGCAGTGCTATCGCAATCCGTTCAACCTGCTGCTGACGCTGCTGGCGGGGCTGTCGTATTACACCGAGGACGTGAAGGCGACCATCGTCATCGGCTCGATGGTGGTGCTGTCGACCCTGATCCGCTGGGTCCAGGAGTCGCGCTCGAACAAGGCGGCCGAGAAGCTCAAGGAGATGGTGAGCACGACGGCCACGGTGCTGCGCCGCGACCCGGCGGAGATCGCCGCCGAGGAGGCGCGCAAGTACTTCCAGGCCATCCTGCGGCCCAAGCCGCCGCGGCGCGTCGAGATCCCGATCAAGCGCCTGGTGCCGGGCGACGTCATCAACCTGTCGGCCGGCGACATGCTGCCGGCCGACGTGCGGGTGCTGGTGGCCAAGGACCTGTTCATCAGCCAGTCGGCCATGACCGGCGAGTCGATGCCGGTGGAAAAATTCGTCGAGCACCGCGGCGCGCCCAGCGGCAACCCGCTGGAGCTCGACAACCTCGCCTTCATGGGCACCAACGTGGTCAGCGGCTCGGCCACCGCCATCGTGGTCACGACCGGCGACCGCACCTACTTCGGCGCGCTGGCGCAGAAGGTCACTGCGGTGGATCGCACGCCCACGGCGTTCCAGGCCGGCGTCAACCAGGTGAGCTGGCTGCTGATCCGCTTCATGATGGTGATGACGCCCATCGTGCTGCTGATCAACGGCTTCACCAAGGGCGACTGGACCGAGGCCTTCCTGTTCTCGCTGTCGGTGGCCATCGGCCTCACGCCCGAGATGCTGCCGATGATCGTCACCTCGACGCTGGCCAAGGGCGCGGTGTTCCTGTCGCGCAAGAAGGTCATCGTCAAGCGCCTGGACGCGATCCAGAACTTCGGCGCGATGGACGTGCTGTGCACCGACAAGACCGGCACGCTCACCCAGGACCGCATCTTCCTGTCGCGCCACCTCGACGCCTTCGGCGAGGACACCGACACGGTGCTCGAGTACGCGTACCTCAACAGCTATCACCAGACCGGCCTGAAGAACCTGCTCGACGTGGCCGTGCTCGAGCACGCCGAGATGCGCAACCAGGGCGCGGTGGCGGCCACCTTCCAGAAGATCGACGAGATCCCCTTCGATTTCACGCGGCGGCGCATGTCGGTGGTGGTGGCCGAGCCCGGCGCCGGCGGCACGGCGCCCTGCCACCGGCTGATCTGCAAGGGCGCGGTCGAGGAGATCCTGGCGGTGTGCACGCGGGTGCAGCACGGCGACGAGGTCGAGCCGATGACGCCGGGGCTGCTGGCGCGGATGCGCGCGGTCACCGCCGACCTCAACGCCGAGGGACTGCGGGTGGTGGCCGTGGCGGCGCGCGATTCGGCCGAATCGCAGCTGGTCTACGGCCTGGCCGACGAGCGCGACCTGACCCTGGTCGGCTACATCGCCTTCCTCGACCCGCCCAAGGAATCGACCAAGCCGGCCCTGGCTGCCCTGGCCGCGCACGGCATCGCCGTGAAGATCCTCACCGGCGACAACGACCTCGTGACCCGCAAGATCTGCCGCGAGGTGGGCATAGACGTCGACCACGTGGTGCTGGGCGCCGAGGTCGAGGCGATGGACGAGGCGCAGCTCTCGCAGGCGGCCGAGGAGCACCAGGTGTTCGCGCGGCTCACCCCCTCGCACAAGGAGCGCATCGTGCGCGCGCTGAAGGCGCGCGGCCACGTCACCGGCTTCATGGGCGACGGCATCAACGACGCGCCGGCGCTGCGCGCCGCCGACATCGGCATCTCGGTCGACAGCGCGGTCGACATCGCCAAGGAGGCCGCCGACATCATCCTGCTGGAAAAGAGCCTGCTGGTGCTCGAGGAGGGCGTGATCGAGGGCCGCCGCACCTTCGGCAACATGCTCAAGTACATCAAGATGACCGCCAGCTCGAACTTCGGCAACGTGTTCTCGGTGCTGGTGGCCAGTGCCTTCCTGCCGTTCCTGCCGATGCTGCCGCTGCAGCTGCTGGTGCAGAACCTGCTCTACGACATCTCGCAGATCGCCATCCCGTTCGACAACGTCGACCCCGAGCTGCTGCAGCAGCCGCAGCGCTGGCGCCCGAACGAGCTGGGTCGGTTCATGCTGGTCTTCGGCCCGGTGAGCTCGGTGTTCGACATCTGCACCTTCGCGCTGATGTGGTGGGTGTTCGGCGCCACCACCGAGGCGCAGGCGCCGCTGTTCCAGGCCGGCTGGTTCGTCGAGGGCCTGGCGACCCAGACGCTGATCGTCCACATGATCCGCACCGCGCGCATCCCGTTCATCCAGAGCCGCGCGGCCGCGCCGCTGATGGTGATGACGGTGCTGGTCGTGCTGACCGGCATGTTCCTGGTGATGGGGCCGCCGGCGGCGCTGTTCAAGTTCGCCCCACTGCCGGGCGCCTACTTCCCCTGGGCCGGCCTGATCATCCTGGCCTACATCGCCCTCACCCAGGTGGTGAAGCGCCTCTACATCCGCCGCTACGGCTGGCAATAGCGCCCGCCGCGCCGTGGCCGCGGACCGTCCACCGGACCGCGGCCACGGCCCCCGTTCGCTGCACCGCGCAAGCGCGCCCGCGGGTTTTCCCGATCCCGCATTTCCGGGGCAATTTCCGTTTGCAGGTGATGTTTTTTCGGCGTTTCGGATATGCCGGCCGTGCCGCATGGCGCCGACTTGTTTCTACAATGGATAGGGCATTTGCGCCCAAAATCCTCCAACCTGCGTCTTCAGCTACCCGGAACCCCCAGATGCCCACCCACCTGAACCGAGACGACCGCCGCCTACCGGGATACTCGGCACGCTGTGCGATCCGCCGGGGACTGGCAGGCACGACGGTGCTGGCGCTGGCCGCCTGCGGCGGGGGCGGCGGG
>Ga0181525_10000121_pt1 | contig 72395 bp, 60 predicted proteins | sample PEATcosm2014_Bin_48_FD_121100 | JGI IMG/M metagenome (GOLD analysis project Ga0181525, IMG submission 121100) | Peatland microbial communities from MTU Mesocosm Facility, Houghton, MI, USA - PEATcosm2014_Bin06_10_metaG | ecosystem: Environmental > Terrestrial > Soil > Wetlands > Peat | place...
CTCCATGATGGCGGCGCTTTGGTCGATCGGCAGGTTGTGTACGCCCAGATGAAAAAACGTGGGCCCATAGGGTATCGTCCACTCCGTCGAAACCGGCGCCTCGCGAAACCGCTCCAGAAGATGCAGCTGCGAGCCGGCGCGGATATCGTCATGATCGGTCAAAGACACAAATGCGGGCAGATTGAAGCGGGATTGAATCTGCTTTTCCTCCAGCCGGTGCGCCTGGCGCGGGCTGAGCGGCGGGGTCCAATAGGCCCGGCCGAAATCAAAATTTCTCCGTTTCGCTGCCAGATACTCCTGTTGCTGGCGGCGGATGGCAGAGCCAAGATAGGGCACCTTGGCGGTGTAACGAGGCACCATGGCCAGACTTTCTTCCGAATACATGGTGTGGCTATGCAGGGACACACCGGCTCGAAAATCATGGCCGATTTCCTGGTCCTTCCACAGAAATTGAAAAGTTGTGTTCATACACTCCCTGTTTCACCCATCCCCAGCATGCGTACCGCGTGTTTACGGTGGGTTGGCGTTTTTGTGAATTAGCGATGAAACAAGCCTGCAAATAAATGTTTTATTCAGCCTTTTTCAGGCTTTTCACGTTCGCGCCGCGCCTAGACAAAGCCCGCGTTTGCAAACGACCTCTATTGCCGCTGGTCTTAGCCGTCCTGAAACACAACATTCATGGATTTGAAAGAATCGCCCGCGCTAGACAGAAGCGCCGTCTCGCGATGTAATGGAGCGCATGTACTTAGCGCTGAACGGCGTTTTGGTGAGCGGAAGGGTGAAATGGCCGGAGTTTGCGAAACTTGCCGCGCGAACAGGCTACCTGGGCACGGACCTGATGCTCGCCGACGCCATGAAAGATGGGGTGGAGAAGACGCGCCAATTGTTGACCGGGCTCGGCGTGCGGCCAGCGGTGGCCGACTTTCCGGTCGAATTTCGCAAAGACGAGGAGACCTTTCGCTCCGGACTCGGCAATCTCGAAGAGAGCGCCAAGTTCCTGGCTGGTCTCGGCTGCCCGCGAATGTTCACGTGGATCATGTCATCGTCGGACACGCCGCGCGATGAGCTGCGGCGGATTTACAAGCGGCGATTCACCGAGTGCGCGAGCATTCTACAGCGCCACGGTGTGCGGCTGGGCCTCGAGTTTCTGGGTCCGCTCCACATTCGGAAGGCGATGGCGTATGAGTTCATCTGGCGGATGAACGACATGCTGGAATTCGCCAAGGAGTGCGGGCCTAACGTCGGTTTGAACCTGGACGCCTGGCATTGGTACCACGCCGGCGCCACAATCGACGACATTCTGAACGCAGGGGCGGAGCGCATCGTCCACATTCATTTTGACGATGCCGCCGCCATGCCGCCGGAACACGTCCGCGACAACGAACGCCTGATGCCCGGCGACGGTGTGATTAACCTGGTGGGATTTCTCCACGCGCTTGCGAAGATCGGTTATCGCGACGCATTGAGCATCGAGATCTTCGGCAAATTCGTCCAGGCGATGACGCCCGAGCAAGCTGCTCGAACCGGGCTCGAGAAAGCGCGCGCGGTGTTTGCGAAGGCGGGGCTGAAAGAGGAATAAAGCGGGGAGAGTCCCGCGAGGAGCAATGCTGAAGCCGCTAATGCGCCGTCAGCAGCAGCGCCCAATCGTCGCGGCCGGGCGCGGGCGGCGAGGTCCAAACCGGTCCATGCGCGGGTGAATCCAGCGAAATCCACTCCCCGCTTGACGGATCAAACCACCGGGCACGGAACTCTCCGGCAGGGAGTTGGATCGTGACCTTTCCGCCTTTGGGCAAATACAGCGCATAGAGGACGCCCGGCTGCGAAAGACAGTAGTTCCCATTGTCGGCCAGTTCGTCGTGCGGCTCTGTCTTCCACCAATCGAAGCTGGTAAAGAACTCGAGAATGTGGCCGTAACCGAGGAACATCGTCATAGTGTCATCGCCACGGCCGTTCATCCATCCGCCGCCGGAATCCGGCCAGATGTTGGTTCCGCGGCGCACGGTTTCGCCCGCCGTCTGATAGCCGCCTGCCATGTAGATGTCCCACGCGGTTCGGCGCAAAACGTCCGCCGATTCCGAACCCGGGCCTTGCGCCCACAGCGGGTAGTGATCCTCATAGCCATACTCTTCGTTGGCCTGCGGAATAACACGGCCCAGTTCCTGCTGCTTCTTGCGCTGGCTCAGCATGAAGCGATGCTGGTCGCGCGACCACTCTTGAAAAGAGGTGAAATCAAACCAATCGGCGGTTCGATCCTGATGAAGGTTGTCCACCGGATGGCTGGTGGCCAGGTGTTTGTATGGATCCGCCGCCTTGATCATGGTTCCGGTGGCATGGGTCCACGGTTCATCGCGGAAGTGATCGAGATCGTCCCCCAGATCCCAGGTGATGTTGGAGAAAGCCGCGAAGCGGTTGACGGCGTACCGGATATAGCGAGCTTCCTCAGGGCTGCCGGCCGGCAGGTGCGCCGGATTGTCGCCCATGTCGAGAACCAAAGACATCACCACGTCGCGATCGCGCGCATAGCGCAGCATGCGGTCATACTTCTGCCAGTAGGCGAAGTTGGGATGATTCCAGTCAAAGTTCGGATGCGATATGTCGCTCGGAGCCTCGCCCACGAAAGGCGCAAGCCACAGGCTCCACTCATCGCCGTTCATGGCCGGCTCGCCATACATGAGGGGGCTGCGGCCCGAAAGCGCGACACGCATACGATTCACTTTCAGGCGATGAAGGCGGTCAATGCTCGATCGGATGACACGCTCATCCTTCCAGCCCATGATCCAGTAAGCAGTGGTGCCGTTAAAGAAATAGTGCTCGCCGGTACCCTCCCAAATGAAATGCCATCGGTATTCAGGATCCACGCGAATTGGTCCGCGGCGATGGCCGGCAGTGACTCGGAAGTGGCCTGACGAGGTTGCAGCCTCCGGGCCTTGTGGAGCCGCCACGCCACGCAAACTGACATCGTAGGAGTACTCGCCGGGTGAATCGGGCATGAACCGAATGCGATAGACCGATCCATCTTCGGCATCGCAGAAGCCCTGGACATCGGTTGTCTTTTGATCCGCGGCGGAGCTTGCGCCCGTGCGCTTGAACGCCCCTGAGAACTCGCGGGCCCGGTAGCAGTCTTTCGTGCCGGGCGACAGGTGGGCCGTGATTTCGATAAAATCGTAGGCTTCAACAGCAGGCGCCGATAGAGTGAACGATACCTCTTCACCGAAAACGGCTGGAGCGAACAGCAGGGTAAGCAACAATGCGCGCTTCACGCCATTCAGTAGATAACAAGACGAGCCTGGTGGTCAACGCGGGCACGGCGCGGGGCGGTAGTCACGCATTGCGGCGAGAACCTCGGCCGGCACGCGTACGTTGTTCCTGCCACTACCCAAGGCAACATCCGGTTTGGGCGCGCCGTGAAAATCCGAACCGCCGGTCGGAACCAGGTTGAGCGCCCCGGCCATCTCCAAGTAGTATGCCTGCCGCTCGGCGGAATGGTCGGAGTGATACACTTCGAGACCCGCTAGCCCAGCGCGCTGGAGCCTCTCGAGCGCTCGCCTCTCGCTTGCCTGGTCGGGAAACATCAGCCGGACCGGGTGCGGGACCACCGCCATGCCACCGCCCGCCACCACCTCGGCGATAACAGCTTCCGTATCTTGCGACTCGAACTCGACGTAGGTGGGAGCATCCTCGCCTAGGAAGCGGCGAAAGGCATCCCGATAGTCAGTCGCATATCCCTTCCGGACCAGTTCTCGCGCAAAATGCGGCCGGCCTGTGATGCTGCGCCCGATGCGTTCTACCTCTTCGAGCGTGATCTCTACTCCAGCGGCGCGCAGTGTTTTCACGAATTTCTGGTTGCGGTCGCGGCGTTCCTGCTGCAGCTTGCCCAGCCACGTCGCGAAGCCTTCGGTGGGCGGGGCGGCAAGAAAGTATGCGAGCAGATGCATCGAGCGGGGGTGGCCTTCGGGTGGGCGCAGGCGGGTGTTCAGCTCAATTCCGCAGACCAGATCGAGACCCGACGCGCGAGCCACGGGGGCCGCCACGGCATAACCCGCGAAGGTGTCATGGTCAGTGATGGCGAGAGCATCCAGGCGCAACGCAACGGCAAGCTCAATTAGCGCGGACGGAGAAACGCTGCCATCGGAGGCGTCCGTGTGCGAGTGAAGGTCGATAAATCCCCGGAGATCCGACGGGCTTGCGGGCTCGGAGGAAGCGCTCACTTCGTCCTGACCTCGGGTAGCGTTTCAAACTCGAAATCTTCCGCTCCACACCGGGCAAGAAGACGGCCCGCGCCCATGGGCTTATCTTTGTTGACGTTGACAAAAAAGATCGCGCCGTCTGTGGATTCGCCGGCCTTTAGCTTCACCGGGGCGAAGGCGATGGCCGAAGCGGCAGCGGCGGCTTTGAAACGCGGACTGACTCCAAACGTCATCATGGCCTGGCGCCGCTTTTCATAACCATTGGTGGAGCGGAAGTTGGCGAGCGCGTAGATGGTGTTTTCGTAGAGGAGCTGAAGCTGGATGACGTCGCTATGACTCGCCTTGGCCAGCAACGATTCGACGACGGCATCCGCCGAGATCGGGTCCATTTCGACGCCATCCTGCCGGATGAACTTGAAGTCCTGGTTCTTCACCATCCAGGTGACGCCGGTGCCATTCGTGATGGCGACCTGAATAATGCTGAAGTCTTTGATATGCGAGGGAATCGGGGCGTACATCACCGTCATGCCGCCTTTGGTAAGCGCCTGGTAGTGCAGCCCTTTCGAATCGAATTCGATTACCTGGCCGGAGGCAAACCTGACCAGCGGCAACGCAGCACAAATGGCGACGACACAAGCGGCGGCGCGGTTGCGGGACAAAGCGAAGACCATCCAAAAGACCTTGACTAATAATAGACCGCAGGGTGGCGCGAGGCTCGCAGCGTCTTAGATCGTGCGGCCTATTTCGCACGATGCCGGCACGCGCCTGATCAAGGGCTTTCCGCTTGGCCCAGCTTTTGGGATCATCTCTTGATGGACTCGCGCACGACCGACGCCGGGCTATTCCCAGGAGGACAGTTCATCGCCCGGCAGGGCCTCGAAAAACTCCGGCCCAACTTGCAACTTGCCCTTTAGTGAGCCCGGTCGCCGGCGCCCTTTGATCTCACCGATGGGAACAAGCCGGGCGACCGGTTTTGACCCACGAGAAATGATGACCTCTTCCCCGTCGGAAGCTTTCCGGAGTAAACGAGAAAGATTCGTTTTGGCGTCATGAATCGTTACGACATTCGTCTTCATGGGTTAGCTAATTCAGTTTAGCTAATCTGCTTCGGCGCGGACAACGGCTCTAGCGCACCTTTGCACTACGCCAACAGCCCGGACTTCCGAATAATCTCCGCCCCCATGTAAGGCTGCAGGGCGCGTGGAATGACTACCGTGCCATCGCCGCGCTGGTTGTTCTCCACGATCGCCACCCATGTGCGCCCGATCGCGAGCCCGCTCCCATTGATCGTATGGACAAACTCAGCTTTGCCTTTGCCGCTCTTGGCGCGGATTTGCGCGCGTCGCGCCTGGAATGCCTCGAAGTTCGAGCACGACGAGATTTCCTTGAACCCATTCTGGCCCGGCAGCCACACCTCGATGTCGTAAGTTTTCGCGGCGCTGAAGCCGGTATCGCCGGTCGAGAGCACAACCGTGCGATAGGGCAATTCGAGGCGCTGCAGAATGTCTTCGGCATCGCGGGTCAACTGCTCGTGCTGGGCATAGCTGGTATCGGGAGTGGTGAACTTCACCAGCTCGACTTTCTGAAACTGGTGCTGCCGGATAATGCCGCGCACATCGCGGCCATAAGAGCCGGCTTCGCTGCGGAAGCAGGGAGTATAGGCGCAAAGCGAGATGGGCAGTTGGGCGGCGTCGAGGGTCTCGTCGCGGAATAGATTCGTCACCGGCACCTCGGCCGTCGGCGCCAGCCAGAGGTCGTGGCCCTCGCAACGAAACGAGTCGGCTGCGAACTTAGGCAGCTGCCCGGTGCCGAAGAGGCTGGCGGAATTGATGAGAAACGGGGGCAGCACCTCTTTGTATCCGTGATGCCCGGTGTGGATATCGAGCATGAAGTTGATCAGCGCCCGCTCGAGCTTTGCGCCTAGCCCGTAATAGAACGCAAAGCGCGTGCCCGTCACTTTCGCGGCCCGCTCGAGATCCAGGATGCCCAGTTCCGGGCCCAGGTCCCAGTGCGCTTTCGGCTGAAAATCAAAAACGGGCGGTGTGCCCCAGCGGCGAACTTCAACATTTTCGGCCTCTGATGCGCCGACGGGCACGCTTTCGTGGGGAACGTTCGGAATGCCGGCCAAAGCGCTGCGAAATTCCTCGTCCACTTGTTTCACCTGCGTGTCGAGCAGCTCAATCCGATCTCCCGCGGCGCGAACCTGGGCTTGGCGCTCGGCGGTGTCTACACCTTCGCGGCGAAGCTTGCCAATTTCCGCAGTGGCGGTATTGCGCTCAGCCTTGAGCTGTTCGGTTTCGGTCACCAACTGGCGCCGGCGCTGGTCGAGCGCCAGAAAGGCGGGGACGTCCAGGTGGTATCCGCGCGTGGCGAGCCGCTGGCGCATCAGATCGAGATTGGAACGGAAGAAATTGAGATCGTGCATAAAGAGAGGACTCCGAAGAGGAAGTTGATTCCGCCGGGTTCAGGCGTGCCCCGCGAAAAATGTCAGGCATCCGCCGCCGTTTCAACCGGCGCTGATTCCAAGAAAAGGCCGCTCAGGATCGTTCAGACAGCGGAACCCAGGGTTGGCCATCCGGACGGCCAGTGTAGTCGGCGCGAGGCCGGATCAGGCGGTTATTGCGATACTGCTCGAGAATGTGGGCAGTCCATCCGGACATGCGGCTTACGGCAAAGATGGGGGTAAACAGATCGACCGGAATCCCGAGCGAATAGTACGTCGATGCCGAATAGAAATCGACATTGGCGTTCAGGCCCTTCTGTTCTTTCACAGTCTTCTCGACCAGCTCCGACTTCTCGAATAGCTCGAGGTGGCCCGTGCTGCGCCCCAGCTCTTCGCTCAGCCTGCGCAAGTGAATGGCGCGCGGATCGACCACGTGATAGACGCGATGGCCGAAGCCCGGAATTTTGATTTTATTGGCGAGACTGGTCTTCACCTTTTGAACAGCGTCGGCGGGAGAGCTGGTCGCCAGCAGCAGGCGGATCACATCCTCGTTGGCGCCGCCATGCAGCGGGCCCTTCAAGGCGCCGATGGCCGACGTGACGGCTGAATAAATGTCGGAAAGCGTGGCGGCGGTGACACGTGCCGCGAAAGTCGATGCATTCAGCTCATGATCGGCGTGAAGGATCAGGGCGATATCGAAAACGCGCTCCATCACAGGATCGGGCTTACGTCCGTTCAGCGTGTAAAGAAAATTGGCCGCATATCCGAGAGACGGGTCGCCCGCGATGGCAGGCTGGCCTTGTCGCAGGCGGTTGAAGCTAGTGACCAGAGTCGAAACCTGCGCCATTAATTTGACGGCCTTGCGCTGATTGGCCTCGATCGAGCTGTCGTGCGCCTCGGGATCGTAGAGGCTGAGCATGGAGACGGCCGTCCGCAGCACGTCCATCGGCGCGCCTTTGGGAACGGTCTTCAGAAACGCTTCGACCTCGGAGGGAATGGGGCGAGCGGCAGCCAGCGCCGCTTTCAATTCATCAAGAGCCGTGCGGGTGGGCAGCCGGCCGTTCCAAAGCAAATAGATGATCTCTTCGAAAGTGGCGTTGTCAGCCAGGATATGTATGTTGTAGCCGTTGTAGCTAAGGACGCCCGCTTCGCCGTCAATAAAACAAATGCTGGAGGAGGTTGCTACGATGCCTTCGAGACCCGCTCCGGTGCCTGTAATTGCCATGGAATTAAGCGCTGACTCCCGTAATTGATTCTATAACCCAGGCCAAGAAGTCGCCCGGCAAAGAGCAAACCCGTCCAAGCGCGCTGCCATAAATCGTGGTGGGGCGCTCTCCGCATCGGAGCTGGACCCCCTGGTCCGCAGCCGGCCCGCCTGGCCGGCCTCCTGTAGGAGGCGAGCGCGAGAGCAGAGGCGGTCCGCCCTACACGATTTCATGCCCCTTACATAATTTGGGAAAACCAGGCCGCATCGGGCTAGGGGCCCTTGGCGGGAAGAGGCTGGCGAGGGATAATGACGAGTTGGTGACGCCCATCACAATCCAACCTTTGGCGGCAGGCGCCACCCTCGGCCAAACGGGCGATTTGGCGCGGGACCGGCTAGTGGAAGCTTACCGGCTGATGTACCTGTCGCGGTGCCTGGATGACCGCGAAATCCTGCTGAAACGTCAGAACCTGATCTTTTTTCAAATCAGCGGGGCGGGGCACGAAGCTGTGCAAATCGCCGCCGGGATGGTGCTGAGGCCGGGCTATGATTGGGTTTTCCCGTACTACCGCGATCGGGCGCTAGCGCTGACTCTTGGCGTGACGCCGGAGGCGATGTTACTCCAATCGGTCGGCGCCGCGGCGGATCCCGCCTCGGGTGGCCGGCAAATGCCGTCGCATTGGTCCTCACCAGAGCTGCATATCTTTACCGGCTCTTCACCAACCGGGACACAGTTTCTGCAGGCGGCCGGCTGCGCCCAGGCTAAGGCCCTGGTCAACCCGGGGTCTGATGAGATCACGTTGGTCTCAGCCGGAGAAGGCGCCACGAGCGAAGGCGAGTTCTGGGAGTGCATCAACGCGGCATGCCTGGAGTCTCTGCCCCTGCTGATTCTGGTGGAAGACAACGGCTGGGCCATTTCGGTGCCGGTTGAGCGCCAAACGGCAGGCGGCAACTTAGCCAGGCTGCTGGAGGGATTTCCCGGTCTGTTGCGCCTCGAAGTAGACGGCACGAATTTGCCTGCTTCCTACCGCGCCTTGAGCCAGGCGGCGGATTACTGCCGCAGCGGGCACGGCCCGGCGCTGGTGCATGCCTCCGTCATCCGGCCATATTCACATTCGCTCAGCGATGACGAGCGCCACTACAAGACAGCCGCGGAACGCGAAGCCGAAGCGGCGCGCGATCCGCTGGTGACGTTTCCCGAGTACCTGGTGCATAAAGGGCTGCTCGACCGCGATGATCTGCAGCGCATGGAGAAGGAGGTACACGCGGAAGTGAGCACCGTGACTGACCACGTGCTCAAAGCCGGCCCGCCCGCGCGAGGCAGCGCGAAGCTGTATCTCTATTCGCCCACCGTCGACCCATCGTCAAGCGATTTTGAAACCGAGGCCCGCCTCGAGGGAGAGCCGCGCACTATGGTGGACTCGATCAACCAGACGCTTGCCGAAGAGATGCGCCGCGACAAGCGGGTGGTGGTGTTCGGTGAAGACGTGGCGGATTGCGGCCGCGAGGAGAATCTGGGGCTGGTAAAGGGCAAAGGCGGCGTATTCAAGGCAACCAACGGCCTGCAGACGGAGTTTGGGTCACTGCGCTGCTTCAATACACCCATCGCCGAGGCCGCGATCGTCGGCCGGTCTATTGGGATGGCCGCGCGCGGGCTGAAGCCGGTACCGGAGATTCAGTTCTTCGATTACATCTGGCCGGCCATGATGCAGCTTCGCGATGAACTCGCGACTATCCGCTGGCGGTCAAACAACGGATTTTCCGCTCCGATGGTGATCCGCGTGCCCATTGGCGGCTACCTGCACGGCGGAGCGATCTATCACAGCCAGTGCGGCGAGGTGACATTCACGCACATCCCCGGGCTAAGGGTGGTGTTCCCGTCGAATGCGCTCGATGCCTGCGGATTGCTGCGCACGGCGATTCGCAGCGACGACCCGGTGCTGTTTCTCGAACACAAGCGCCTCTACCGCGAACCTTACAATCGAGCGCCGCATCCCGGATTGAACTTCATGATCCCGTTCGGCAAAGCGCGTACTGTGAAGAGCGGCCGGAACCTCAGCATCATCACCTATGGGGCGCTGGTGCAGAAATCGCTGTTGGCCGCGGTGCAGCTCGAGCAGCGCCACGAAAAGGCAACCGTGGAAGTGATCGACCTGCGAACCCTGTCTCCCTACGATTGGGAAGCCATTGCCGAATCCGTGAAGAAAACCAGCCGGGTACTGATTGCGCACGAGGACACGCTCTCATGGGGCTACGGCGCGGAACTGGCTGCGCGGATCGCCGCGGAGTTGTTTACGGAGCTGGATGCACCGGTGGGCCGGGTGGCGGCGCTGGACACCTGGGTCGGCTACAATCCGCAGCTTGAGCAGGAGATTCTGCCCCAGGTAGAAGATCTGGTTGCGGAAGGCGATCGGCTGCTCAGCTTCTAGACGGATCTTGGGGCGGGGAACGCCGGCAGGGTTTGCAGGGAAAGCCGAGATGCAAACAGAAGCCGAGGCGACGCTCGGCTCCGCAGGCTTGAAATAACGAGTCGCTGCCTGCACCATTCGACACGGCGCCGGCACTATTGAGAATCCCCTTTGAGGAAGTTGTGCAACTCGCGCAAGGCGTCCACTTCTTCGTCTTGGAATAGGTAGTGATGCGCACCCGGCAGCTCAACAACGAAGCGCCGGTGTCAAAGACCTCTCGCCGCAGAAGCGCCGGTGTCAAAGACCTCTGGCACCGAGGGCCTTCCGGGTCGGCGATAAGAGCGGGGCGGCAGCTCCTGGTCTCACTGGGGCTGACTTGGAAGCCCGACCTGATCTCTTCCCGATTGACACCATCTTTACTATCAATACGATAGACCCAACGCGCCGAGCGCGCTTACCCGGCGACCGTTTACTATCAACGCGCTAGCGTCCTGAACCAAACCGCTAAATTCGCGAAGGTGGCGGAGTGCTCCGTCCCGCACAAGTGGAAGCGTCGGAAAACGTCGCAGCGGAAAGGGGGATCAATCTCGGCGGGGGACTGCCTTTCGTAGTCTGTCATACGGCCCTTGCGGAGCCGTTTCCGTTTCGCAAAAAACGCCTTTTCTTCGCCTAAGCATGAGTCAATAGGCTCTCCCGAGTCCCTTCGGGAGTTTGTTTCGTAATCCTCAAATCGACGCCTGCCTTGGATTGGCTTTGAACCGCAAAAAGCCTGTAACAGACTGCAGAAGAGCAAGTTAGCCCGCGGAAGCTGCTCGCCCTCGTGGGCGCCGGCGAACTTAGTGATCAGCGGCAGCTATCAGCTTCAGCCGCTCCGACGCAGTCACCACTGATAATTCCGCGTCGTCAACGTGTCGTTCTCGATTTGCACGGTGTCGTCGGAGCGATGATTGCCGTTGATCACGGAAATTCGGTGAGAGCCCGCGGCCAGACGAATCGTGGCCGGCGTGTTCCCGCGATCGGCCCCATCCACGAGAACCAGCGCGCCCGGAGGAGACGACGACACCAGCAAAGTGCCCACGCTCGAGGCCAGCGTTACGGTGACCTCGGCGTCATTCGGGACATTGAATATCCGGCGTTCCACCGCCGTGCCCCAGGATTTGGCCTCCAGAGTGTGTCGTCCGGCCGGCAAATCGAGAGTGCAGGGCGCTATGCAGGCGAGGGAGGTGTCGTGATCCACTTCTATTTGCGCGCCAGGCGGAATGCTTAACAGGCGCACCGACTTCGCTGCTGGCTCCGCAGGCTCAGCGGGTTTATGCTCGGCTGGCGCGGCAGACGAAGCGGTGGGAGAAGGCTTGGGCTCGGGCTTCGCCGTAGCTTGGGGCTCTTTGGTGTCCTCAGGCGGCGGGGACAGAGGGGAGTGCTCCGGATCGGCCTGTTGAACCGGAATGGGCGGTTCGGGGTGACGGTAGCGATCCACCCAGATCGCCGCGCCGATCACCAACAATGCGATCAGCGCCACGGAGACTATGCGTCCGTTTGCGGTCGGCGCGCCGGACTTGGGCAGCAGCGCGGGCGGGGGCACGGGGGGCTGGTCAATTGATTTGCTCTCGACAAGGGCAGGGGGTGGATTCCAGACGGCTGCACGCACGGGAGGAAGAACGCTTTCTGTCAGCGGCCGGGCACGTTGCAGCTGCTTCTGCGGACGATCCGGCGGCGCGGGCGGCAGGGAAGCTCGTACTGCTCTGGCCGGCGGCAAAAGCGGAATCTCCAATGCTTCCCTCAGGGCTTCGACAAAAGCAGCCGCACCGGGGTAGCGTTGCTCGGCACGTTTGGAAAGGGCGCGCAGCAGGACGTCGTCGGCCGCACGCCCGAGATGGGGATTGAGTTCCGACGGGCGCCGCGGTGTTTCTTTACAGATTCGATAGAAAACAGTTGGAAGCTGGCGGGCGTCAAACGCGTTGGCGCCGGTAAGCCATTCGTAGGCGACCGCGGCAAGCGAGAACTGATCAGACTGCGGAGTCAGAGACGTCTCCTGCACTTGTTCTGGAGAGAGATAGCGCAGGCCCGCGGCGAACGGATCGGCCGGATCGATGAAGCGAATCAGCAAACGCGCCACTACGAACTCCGTGAGAACCAGCCGCGGCGACGCGCCAGCCTTGCCGAAAATGTGCTGCGGCCATACAGCCCCATGGACAATCCCTAAACGGCGCGACTGTTCGAGAGCGGCCGCAAGCTGGCTAAGCCCGGCCAGACGCTCTGGAATGTCCTGCCGCGCGGCTTCAGAAAAGGTGGGCGCATCAATCGGCTCGCTGATGATGTGCGTATCCGCGCCCGCGTCAACTATCTCGAGCACGCACTCCGCGTTGGGGTGGCGGAGGCTAGGGAGCATAGTGGCCGCGACGCGAAGCTCGGAAGAGAGGTTGCGGCGCACGGCGGCATCCTTGATCTGGCCCACATGAATGGAGCGCACCGAGACCGTATTGCCGCTCGAATCCGCGGCGTGGTAGAAGGTGCTGAGCGGACCTGCGCCGGCCTCACTCAGGATGCGATACGGGCCGATCTGAGGCACGATCTCACTATATCGAGCAACCGTGAGAGCGCGCCCGGCAAGGTCAGTGGCGCTCAGAGGGCTAGGAAGCTTCAGCTTGTTACCATGTAGCAAATGGTTCCAGAGGCAATCGCGGAAGGCCTTACGTTTGACGATGTTTTGCTGCAGCCGGCGCATAGCCAAATCACCCCGGCCGAGGCGGACACGCGGACTCGCTTCACACGCCATATCGAGCTGAATATTCCGATCGTGAGCGCGGCCATGGATACGGTGACGGAGTCGCATATGGCGATCGCGCTCGCTCAGCAGGGCGGTATCGGCATCATCCACCGCAACATGAGCCCGGAGAAACAGGCCGAGGAAGTAGACCGCGTCAAGCGCAGTGAAAGCGGAATGATCGTGGATCCGGTAACGATTGAGCCGGAGCGCAAGATCGCTGAAGCGCTCGAGCTGATGACCCGTTATCGTATCTCCGGCGTGCCTGTCACCAAAGAGGGCAAGCTGGTGGGCATTCTTACCAATCGCGATCTGCGTTTTGAGACCCGCTACGATCTGCCGATATCGGAAGTGATGACCAAGGAGAACCTCATCACGGTTGCCGTGGGGACTACGCTCGAGGAAGCGCGGAACATTCTGCATCATCATCGCGTGGAGAAGTTGCTGGTGGTGGATGACCAGTACCGCCTGAAAGGGTTGATCACGGTAAAGGACATTCAAAAGAAGCTGAAGTATCCGAATGCGGCCAAGGATTCGCAGGGGCGGCTGCGAGTGGGCGCGGCGGTGGGCGCCACCGGAGATTTCCTCGAACGCGCTCAGGAGCTGGTGAATAAGAAGGTGGATGTGGTGGCGGTGGATTCGGCGCACGGCCATAGCCAGCGGGTGCTGGATGCGCTTAAGACGCTGAAGCACCACCTGCCGAACACGGAAATTGTCGCGGGCAACGTGGCGTCTTACGAAGGCGCGCGCGACTTGATCCGCCTCGGCGCCGATGGCGTTAAGGTGGGCATCGGACCCGGCTCGATTTGCACCACGCGCGTGGTGAGCGGAGCGGGCGTGCCGCAGATTACGGCGATCTCAGAGTGCTCGCGGGCGGCGCGTGAAGCCGGCGTGCCGTTGATCTCGGATGGCGGCGTGAAGTATTCCGGCGATATAACCAAGGCGGTGGCCGCGGGCGCTGATTCAGTGATGATCGGGAGCCTTTTTGCCGGCACCGACGAGAGTCCCGGCGAGACGATTCTTTACCAGGGCCGGACGTTCAAGAGTTATCGCGGCATGGGGTCAATCAACGCCATGGCGCAGGGAAGTTCCGACCGCTATTCCCAGGATTCCTCCAGCGGCAAACTGGTTCCGGAAGGAATTGAAGGGCGCGTCCCGTATAAAGGACCATTGGCTGAGTTGGCTTTTCAATTGGTCGGGGGCTTGCGCGCCGGAATGGGTTACTGTGGATGCCCGACGTTGGCCGACCTTCAGCAGAAGGCCAAGTTCCTTCGGGTTACCGTGGCCGGCTTGCGCGAGAGCCACGTCCACGATGTGATCATCACCAAGGAAGCTCCGAATTACCGGGTGGAACAGTAGGGAAGCTTTCAGCTTTCAGCTCTCAGCTTTCAGCCACCAGATCTTGGCCGCTGCTCGCATTGAGTGGTTTGGCTGATAGCTGAAAGCTGACAGCTTTTTGGCTGACCGAAAGCTGACAGCTTCTTACTCGGAGACTTCCTTGATGATGGCGCCTGCGCTGCCGCTCGATAGTCGTATGTTCACGTTGTCGCCCGGCGTCACGCTGGCGGCGGATCGCACGACGCCCCCGTCGGCGGTCGTGACAATCGCGTAGCCTCGTTCGAGCACGCGCAGCGGGCTCAGCTGGCTCAGATGTGCATCGGCTGGTTCATAGCGCCGCCGCGCGGCAACCAGATGCCGCCGTATCAGTTCGCGCAGGCGGTTGTCGTTTCTTGATAGCGCCTCGCGGGCCCAGCCGAAACGCAGCCGCAAATCGGTCGCGCGGAGCCGGGCGCCCAAGGCTTCGAGTCGGGCACGGTAAGTGCCGAGGGAAGCGCGCCGCCACTCTCTGAGCCGGAACTCGATTTCATCGAGCCGCTGCATGCGGCGCCCAAGCTGCCGATGGATCATGGTCTCGGCGCGCTCGAGGCCTTGCAGCTTCCATTCCGCGGAGCACGAAGCCAGCTTTAGGCGCATGAGCTGCACGGCGCGGCGGTTGAGCGAATCGACCTGTGAGGCCAGGTTCGAGCGCAAGGGGATCACGAGCTCGGCGGCCGCTGAGGGAGTCGGCGCACGCAGGTCGGCCACAAAATCGGCAATGGTGAAGTCAGTCTCATGCCCTATGGCCGAGATCACGGGAACGGAGCTGGTTGCAATCGCGCGAGCGACCAGTTCCTCATTGAACGTCCACAGGTCGCTGAGCGAGCCGCCGCCGCGGGCCACGATCACAACTTCGGCCCAGCCACTCTGGCTGAAGTAGCGGATGGCGCGGCTCACCTGTTCGGCGGAGCCCTCGCCCTGCACCAGCGTTGGGTAGAGCCGGATATGCAAACCGGGGAAGCGGCGATCGAGGACCTGGAGCATGTCCCGGATTACCGCGCCGGCGGGCGAGGTGACCAGGCCGATCCGCCGCGGCAAGAGAGGCAGCTTGCGTTTGCGCTCCGGGCGGAACAAGCCCTCCGCTTCCAGCTTCTTCTTCAACTGTTCGAAGGCAAGCTGCAAAGCGCCGGAGCCGCGCGGCTCGAGCAACTCGACGTTGAGCTGGTATTCACCGCGCTCCTGGTAGACCAGGACGCTGCCGCGGGCGAGAACCGCCAGGCCCTCCTGCGGGCGGAACTTCAGCAGGCGAGCGTTGCCTCGGAACAGAACGCATTTCAACTGGCTCTGGCCGTCCTTCAGGTTGAAATAATAATGCCCGCTCGCGGCCAGCTTAACGCCTGACACTTCGCCATCCACCCAGATGCCCCGGAACTGCTGGTCGATCAGCCGCTGCAGATGCTCATTGAGCTCGCTCACGGTGTAGATCCGCCGGGTAGGCTCGAGGGTGAAAGCCAATTGATCCGGGGATGTGGGGCGCTCCTCTAGCATGGGTGGGTAGTTGCCGCTCCAGGACCGATTCGGTATTCTAGCGGGTTGACCTGAGAACGGCGGTCCGTCGCCGACAATTGTCCCATGCAAAGAGGATCCATGAGCCCCAAAGAAGTTCTAGATTTTGCCAAGAAAAACGATGCCCGGCAATTAGACATGCGCTTCACCGATCTGCCGGGGTTGCTGCAGCATATCTCCTATCCCATCACCCAGCTCGACGAGTCGTCGTTTGAGGACGGCTTCGGCATTGATGGCTCCAGCATTCGCGGCTGGGCGGCGATCAATGAGAGCGACATGCTGATCATCCCCGACCCGACTACCGCGTTCATCGATCCATTCGCGGAGACCCGCACGCTGGTAATGCTCGGCGAAGTCATCGACCCCATCACTCGGCAGCACTATGACCGCGATCCGCGCTGGATTGCTAAGAAAGCGGAGTTGTATCTGCAGAATTCAGGCGTGGCCGACACGGCTTACTTCGGCGCCGAAGCGGAGTTCTTTATCTTTGACAACGTTCGCTTCGATCAGAACCAGCACGAAGGCTACTACTTCATCGACGCCGACGAGGGCCGCTGGAATTCGGGACGCGAGCACAACAACCTGGGCTACCGGCCGCGCTACAAAGAAGGCTACTTCCCGGTGCCGCCTACCGATCACTATCAGGATCTGCGCAGCGAGATGGTCTCGACCATGATCGAGTGCGGCCTCGAAATCGAGTGCCATCACCACGAGGTGGCCACCGGCGGCCAATGCGAGATCGACCAGCGCTACGACACCCTGGTGAAGTCGGCCGACAACATGATGCTCTACAAGTACATCGTGCGCAACGTCGCTTACCAGTACGGCAAGACGGTTACCTTCATGCCCAAGCCGCTGTTTGGCGACAACGGCAGCGGCATGCACACTCACCAGAGCCTGTGGAAGGAAGGCAATCCGCTGTTTGCGGGCGATGGATATGCCGGTCTGAGCCAGACCGCGCTTTGGTACATCGGAGGCTTGCTCAAGCATGCCCGCGCGCTTTCGGCCATCATCGCTCCAACAACCAATAGCTACAAGCGGCTGGTGCCGGGCTACGAAGCGCCGGTGAACCTGGCCTATTCCAGCCGGAACCGCTCGGCCGCGGTGCGAATTCCGATGTACTCGGCGAGTCCGAAGTCAAAACGTCTCGAGTTCCGCCCGCCGGATCCAGCCTGCAACCCATACCTTGCATTCGCGGCAATGATGATGGCGGGCCTGGACGGGGTGGTAAATAAGATCGATCCCGGCGCATCGCTGGATAAGGACATTTACGATCTTTCGCCAGAGGAATTGCGACAGGTGCCGTCGATGCCCGCTTCGCTAGAGGAGGCTCTCATTTGTCTCGAAGACGACCACGGGTTCCTTCTGAAGGGCGAAGTGTTCACCGCTGAGTTGATTGAAGCGTTCATCAGCTACAAACGCAAAGCGGAAGCCGATGCAATCCGGCTGCGCCCGCATCCTTACGAATTTGCCCTTTACTACGACATTTGAGCAACGGTTCTAACTGTGGGGCAGGTGGGCACTTGTTGCCAACCTGCCTCACATTCCAATCGCCACCTCCTAGGGATGGCTGGTGTTGTTCGGGACCGCCAGGTACGCGTGAACGTTACCGTTGTTGTCGAACGCGAAGCCGATGATCTGACCCGCGGCATTGATGGAACATGCGCTGCCCAGATACAAGGGAGAATCGGCGGGGACGAGCGTGTTGAGGTCGATCAGCGAATCGCGATACCGCAGAAACGCTCGCGGGTTGAAACTGGCGTCTATCGAGACGCCGACGATCTGGCCGAGGTCGTTAATGCCGAGGGCGGCGCTATCCACGTCCCCCTGAACGGTCCCGAGGTCCTGCATGCCTGTCTCGTGCGTCCACAGGAAAGCATGAAAGGTGGCGTCCCCCTCTAAGTCTGAACTCCCAATCACCTGGTCATGGTTGTTGAGGTCGATTGCCGTGATTCCGTCTCCGTGTCCCGTGCCTCCGAGACTGCCGAGGTCGATGGTGTCGCTGCCGTCCCAAAGCAGGGCGTGCAAAGGCTGGAGATTGATCTGCCAAATGGGGTTAAAGGCGCTGCATACGCCGGATCCACCGGCCGCGTGCCCGAAATCGTTGATGGCGTGAGCGTTGCCGTCCGGGTCGCCAGGATACGTGGGAAGCTCCCGGACATCTCCGTTTTGCCAGACCACGGGCTTGAACTCGAGTTTTTGCGGACCGCCGGATGGGCATGTCGAATCCGGCGTGTCGTTCTCTGCCATCCCGGCCGCTTTACTCTGGCTGTTGATCTGGTTAGCTTGGCCGTTGTTGCCTCCCAGTGTCGGAAGCGGCTTCATCACGCCGTTTTGCCACACGAACGGAAGACAGGTAGTGCCCGAAGATGCCATGCCGAGTGCCGCGAAACCGCAAAAGTCCTCCCCTTGCGGGTCCGGGATTTCGGTTTGGGCTTCACCCACCGCTTGCCCCCACGCGTTCACGCCAAACGCCTGGCTGTTTTGTCCTTTGAGTCCGGGTTGGCTGAGATCCACCACCCGGCCGTTATATCGAATCCAGGCACGAATGATGTCGCCGGCTTGCGTCGCGCCGGCGACCCGGCCATTGTTGGTGATCGCGAACGGCTGCCCGTTTGGGCCCACAGCGCCGAGATCGACAACCTTATAAGTTGGCGGCTGGGCTATGGCAACCGCGGCGATCAGTTGTCCCCCCAAAATGGTTTTCCAAAGTGTTTGTTTTAGTCTCATATCTTGCTCCTTCATCAGGCGATAAGGAAAACGCCCGCGCGAGGTTACACGCCATCGCGGCTTGATGTAATATTGGAAACCAGCGCCGGATTATGACGCTCTGTCCTCAGTGCGGCGCCGAGTTGGAAGCCGGAGATCCCGCCGGCATGTGCCCGAAGTGTCTGATCCAAGGCGCTTTCGATACTTCGCTTGGCGCCGAGGACGCATCCGGAACTCAAACCATTGATGCAGGGACAGCGCGAACCGGTGATGACGACTTCGGCCGTTATCAGATCATTCGGCCTCTAGGCGAAGGGGGTATGGGCACCGTGTACCTGGCCGAGCAGCGCGAACCCATTCGACGCTCGGTAGCCCTCAAAGTAGTAAAACTCGGCATGGACACGGGCCAGGTACTCGCCCGCTTCGCCAATGAGCGTCAGGCGCTGGCCATGATGGATCACGCGAATATCGCGCGAATCTTCGACGCCAGCGCCACGCCCAAGGGCCGGCCTTACTTCGTAATGGAGTATGTCGAGGGCGTTCCCATCACGCAGTACTGCGATGGAAAGCGGATGACAATCGGCCAACGATTGGAACTGTTCCTCGCGGTGTGCCGTGCGGTTCAACACGCGCACGAGAAAGGCGTGATCCACCGTGACCTAAAGCCGTCGAATGTGCTGGTGACGGAACAGGACGGCGCGCCGGTCCCCAAGGTAATCGACTTCGGCATCGCGAAGGCCACCGACAAGCGCGCCGTAGAGAACACGCTGCTCACCCAGTTCGGCCAGATCGTAGGGACACCGGAGTACGCGAGCCCCGAGCAGGCGGACACGATGACAGGAGACGTAGATGAAAGCTCCGACGTGTATTCGCTCGGGGTGCTGTTGTACGAGTTGCTGATCGGCGCTGTCCCTTACGACGCGGCCAGAATGCGGCAGGTTGGTTTCGCCGAGATGCTCCGCATCATCCGCGAAGAGGAGGCCCCGCCGCTTTCGCGAAAGCTGACGACAATGGGCGTGACAGCGGCCGATATCGCCGCGCGCCGCCAGACGGACCCTGCCTCGCTGCGCCGCCTCGTGGATGGCGACCTTAACTGGATAACGATGAAGGCTCTGGAAAAAGTGCGGGGGCGGCGATACTCGTCGGTGGCTGAGCTCGCCGCTGATATCCAGAGATATGTTGAGCACCGGCCGGTGCTCGCGTCTCCGCCGGGCAGGCTATACCGAGCGCGGAAGTTTCTTCGCAGGCACAGGCCGGCCGCCCTCGGCACAGCCGCTGGGCTCGCCTTCGTCGTCTTAGGCTTAGTGACGGTCTGGTCGCTCCTGCACGGCAGTTCCCCGCCCAAACCCAGGTTGACTGAGAAGGGCACGATCGTTCTGGCGGATTTCGCCAATGCCACCGGCGACCCCGCCTTCGATGGAAGGCTGCGCCAGATCGTTGCGGCGCAGTTGGGGAATTCACCCTATCTGACTCTCCTTTCGGATGCGCGCATCGGTGAGACACTGCGCCTGATGGTCCGGGCTCCGGATGCGAAGCTTACCCCGGATGTTGCATCCGAAATCTGCGAGCGGACAGGGAGTGCAGCCGTCGTGGAGGGCTCCATCACAGGCCTCGGAAGCGAGTACATGTTGAACCTGCGCGCAAGGAATTGCCGAACCGGAGATGTTCTGGACGAGGAGCAGGCGTCGGCAGCCAAAAAAGCGGACGTCATCAATGCGCTGGGCCAAATGGTAAAGCGGTTCAACATCCGGATCGGATCGCTTCCAAGCGTGGAAAAAGAGCCCAGTCTGCCGGCGGAGGCAACCACGCAATCCCTGGAGGCCTGGAAGTCCTACAGCGCGGCAATGAAGGCAGAACAGAGTGGGGCACAGACAGCGGAAGCCATCCCACTTCTGAAGCGGGCTATCGAGATTGACCCACAATTTGCGATGGCTTATGCCAACCTGGGCCGGGCCTATGCCTCACTCGGGGAGTCAGAACTGGGAGCGCAGAATATAGCCAAGGCCTATGAGCTCCGGGATCGTGTTAGCGACCAGGAGAACTATTTCATCACTTTCAACTACCACCGGCAGGTAACCAGAAACCTGGAGCTGGCGCGACAGACCCTTGAATCGTGGGCCCAAAAATACCCCCGCGACCTCGAGCCTCACGGATTCTTGGCGGCCTTCACGACGCAGGGTTCGGGCCATTACGAGAAAGCCGCGGAAGAAGGTCTAAAGGCGATTGAACTCGATCCGAATTACTCCATTGGTTACGAAAATGTGGCTTTTGCTTACATCTACCTGAACCGCCTGTCAGAAGCCGAGGCAGTGCTTCGTAAGGCATCGGAACTTAAGATCGAAGTCATTGAGTTCTCGTTATGCCGGTACTTTATCGCTTTCCTCAGGAACGATCAGGCGGCCATGGAACGGGAGGTGACCCAACGTCAGGCAAAATTGGAAGCCCAGGGATGGTTTGAGCACCAGGAAGCTCTGACGTTGGCGTATCAGGGGCGCCTGAAAGAAGCAGCCCGGCTATCGGACCGCGCGGTGATCCTATCTCGCCAGGCCGGTTTGCGCGAGCGGGCCGCCCAGTTTGAAGGCGCCCGTGCCGCGTGGAATGCGCTGCTTGGAGCTCGGACGGAGGCGGAAGGCAGCGCTGCGACGGCTTTGTCGCTTTACCGAAGCCGGGACGCCGACTACGGACCTGCCTTTGCGCTGGCGCTTTTGCACGAGTCCGCGCAAGCTCACAAAATCGAGGTGGACCTCGAAAAGCGCTACCCGGAGGATACATCTGTCCAGTTCAGTTACCTGCCGGCGCTAAAGGCACTCGAAGGTCTCAACCATGGAGACCCGGCGAAAGCGCTCGAAATGACACAAGTTGCAACTCCGTACGACCTCGCTGTTCCGGGTACGGCATTCTACTCTGGCGCCTTCTTCGGAGCTCTCTATCCAGTTTACGTGCGCGGCCTCGCTTATTCCCGAATGGGCCGCCACCGCGAGGCTGCGGCTGAGTTTCAGAAAATTCTTGATCATCCGAGTATCATGCTGAACGATCCGATGGGACCAATGGCGCGTCTCCAACTGGCCAGAGCGCTGCGCGCTTCCGGAGACCGCGCGAAATCAGCCGCCGTCTACAAGGACCTCCTCGCTCTCTGGAAGGGTGCCGATTCCGATGTTCCAGTCGTCCAACAAGCCAGGGCTGAATCCGCCAAACAACCCTAGTGTCAAGTTGCGGAAGTCCGCGTCAGCAAGCGGACAGATTCTGCCAGCCAACTTCCGCAACTTGGCCCTAGCTGTGTTGTAACCTTGCGCTCCGCATTTCCTTATCCTGTTTAGGGAATGCCTGTGAGGACAAAACCATGACGAACGGCCAAACCATGCACACGCTGCCCGGATCATCTCAGTTTCCGACGACCCGGTGGACCCTAGTGGTGGCTGCCGGCGATCCACATCAAAAGGAGGCTCGGTCCGCTCTGGTTTCCCTGTGTGAGAACTACTGGTATCCCTTGTATGCCTATCTGCGGCGGCGCGGTTATCCGACAGATCAGGCGCAGGATCTCACGCAGGAGTTCTTCGCGCGCGTACTGGAAGGGCGATATCTCGATCGTGCTGATCCGGAAAAGGGCAGGTTCCGGTCCTTTATTTTGACTTCCTTGAAATTCTTTGTGGCGGACGAACAAGACCGGCAGCGCGCGCGCAAGCGCGGCGGCGGGGCGCTTGTGCCGTTTGAATTCTCGTCAGGCGAAGAGCGCTACCAACGCGAGCCTGCGCACGATGAGACGCCCGAGCGGATATTCGAGCGACGCTGGGCGCTTTCGCTGCTCGATCGAGTGGTTGAGAAATTACGAAACGAGTTCGTGCATCACGGCCGCGCAGAGCAATTCGACCGGTTGAAGGTGTTCCTTCTCGGGCAGTCCGACGCGCCGTATGCCGCGCTGGCACGCGAAATGAACACGTCAGAAGGAGCGCTGAAGGTGGCTATTCACAGGCTTCGCAAGCGGTATCGCGAACTTTTTCGCCAGGAAATCGCCGATACTGTAGCCGATCCCGCGGAAGTGGAGTCCGAACTTCGGTTTCTGGCGGCCGTGCTAACGGGGAAGTAGCGGCCGCCCCCGCCGGGTTCAGTGCTGGAGGGCCGGGGGGCGGGGCAGATCGGCGATCCTCGCCTTAGGTTTTCCTCTTGGCCTGCCCCTCGATCGCTCAACCTGCCTCACATCTCGATACAACGGTATAATCCACGTGGGAGACCAGGTTGTCTCGTGAGCCTTGGTGCGCTCGGCAACAACGCGTTGAATGCCAATATCGGATGAAAGCATGCTGCGTGCGCCGGCCGGGTTGCTGACTGGCGCGCCGGTGCCAAACCGGGTGCGAGAGGCGTTGGGTCCGCTGGTTGAAGCGTCGCCTGAGCCGGATCGCGTCGTGCGATATCTGAACGAGTTTGAGCTGCGCTATCCCGGCCAGTTGGCGCTCGCAGCCTTAGATCACGGGCAGCGGCTGCAATGGATGGTCAGCATCTTCGGCTATAGCCACTTCCTCGCCGAAGAACTCCTGCAGCACCCGGAGTGGATTGCCGAGATCTCAGACCTGCACCGCGTGCTTCAGGTGTCCGATTATCAAGAGCGCCTGGGCGGGTTGCTGGCGCAACTCAAGGTGAGAGTGGAACCGGCGGCGGGCTTCCGCCAGATCGACAGCTTCGACCTCGCCTATTTTCGGCGCAAGGAGCTGCTGCGTATCGTTCTGCGCGACGTTCTGAACCTGGCGACCCTTGCCGATGTCACCGAGGAGCTTTCCAATCTGGCGGATGCCATTCTTTCGGCTGCCCTAACCTCGGTTATTGCCGAGGTCAGCCAGCGTTTTGGACGTCCGGTCTACCCCGGGCAGCCCGATGCGAACGATTTTTGCGGATTCTCAGTGATCGCCCTCGGGAAACTGGGCGGCCGCGAGCTGAATTACAGCTCAGACATCGACCTGATGTTTCTCTACTCGGGAAACGGCGAAACCAGCGGACCGGAAGTAATCACGAATAAGGAATTCGCCAAACGGGTGGCCAACCGCTGCACGGATCTGCTGAGCACCTACACCTCCGAAGGATTGTGTTACCGCGTCGATCTCCGGCTTCGCCCCGAAGGCAGCCTGGGCGAGGTCTGCCTCTCGCTGAACGGCGCTTACGATTACTACTCGAAGCGGGCGCGCGATTGGGAGCTGCAAATGCTGATCAAGGCTCGCGTGGCCGCCGGAGACACAGCCACCGGCCAGGCGCTGCTCGATTTTGTGGAACCCTCGATCTATTCGACAACGCTCGATTTCACGGCTATCGAGACGATGTCGGCGACACGGGAAAGAATCAGCGAGAAGCTGGCGGCGAAACGCCTGCGTAGAGGCGAATGCGACGTCAAGCTCATGCGCGGGGGGATTCGCGACATCGAATTCCTGGTGCAGTGCCTCCAGCGGCTTCACGGCGGGCGGCAGGCCTGGGTGCGTCACGCCGGCACGCTACTGGCACTCTCACGCCTGCTGGATAAGGACCTGCTTTCAGCCACTGAATACGCCCGCCTTGTGAATGCCTATCAGTTCCTTCGGCATCTCGAGCACCGCCTGCAGTTTGAGGATGATCAGCAGACGCATATCCTCCCTTCGGAGCCCGCCGCACTCGAGCGGGTTGCCCGGCGCATGGGCGGCGCCAGCCACTCTGCCGTCGAAATCACCAACGCAATCCAGCTTCGGCAAATTCTCAACGATCATCTCGAGAACGTCCAGGCGATTTATGAACGGATCGTCCATGCGCAGCGCCCCCTGCGTTACGGTGCGCGAGCCGAGATGGCGGAGGCAAGGCCCGAGAGCGTGGATTGGAGCGGGGCTCGCGAAGAGGCCGAAACCCAGCTGCTCTCATTGAAGCTGGCCGGGACGCTGGAACAGGAAGCTCCGCAGCTCGCCGAGTTTTTGAGCAAGCGAGGCGTTCGCCGCGCTCGTCGCGCGTTCGAACACTTCCTCGATAATCTGCTCGATCACGACCAAAAGCCGTTCCTCGATGCGCTCAACGACCATCCGGTGCTGGCGAGCTATGTGATTCAGATCTTCGAGACCAGCCCCTACTTCTCCGAACAACTGATCCGGCAGCCCCAGCTTGTCGAGGAGGTGCGGCGCGTGGCGGACCATCCAGAACGCCACTGGTCTTTCGAGGGCCTGGCCGCGCCGCTAAACGACGTTGCCGCCTTGCGCCGCTTTTTCGCGCGCGAGATGCTACGCGTTCAGACCGGAAGCATCTGTCTGGCCGAGCCTATATTCCAGACCCTGGATCACACTTCGGCGCTGGTGGAGTTCGTCATCGCCCGCGGCTATCGAATCACGCTCGAGCAAGCCATCCAGCACGCCCGCGAGCGGACCCACCCCGGCAAGCCATTTGTAGCGCCGCGCGACGAAATGATGGTGGTCGCGCTTGGCCGGCTCGGCATGCGCGAATTCGATCTTGCCTCCGACGCCGATTTACTGTTCATCATCCCCGATTCGGAAGCTACCCGGCACAAGTTCTGGACGCGCGTGGCGGAGCACCTGATCGAAATTCTGACAGCATATACCGCCGACGGCAGTATTCTCTCCATCGATACCCGGCTGCGGCCCAACGGCCGCGAAGGTCCCCTGGTGCAAACCGAATCCAGCTATGTGGAGTACTTCGCATCCAAGGCGGAGGCTTGGGAAGGGATCGCATACATGAAGGCGCGCGGCGTGGCCGGCGATTGCGAACGGGCCACCACCTTCCTCAGCGAACTTCAGAAGGTGGACTGGCGCCGGTACGGGCAAAGCGGCCGCTCCAAGCAAGACCTGCGCCAGATGCGCCTGCGCCTGGAACGTGAGCAGGGCGCCAGCAGCCCTTCGAAGGCAGGCCGCGGCGGTTTCTACGATTGCGATTTCATTCTCATGTACCTCCGGCTGCGTGGCGCCGGCTTCTTCTACAAGAAGCTGAATACACCGGAGCGTATCGACATTCTCGAGAAGATGGGTCATCTGGATCGCATCGACGCCGAGTTTCTTCTGGAAGCTTCTACGTTCTACCGCGCACTCGATCACGCAATCCGTCTTGTCACCGGCCACGCCGAAGGGCGGCTTCCGTCTGCGCGCATGGAACTCGAGATGGTTTCCGATCTGCTTTACCGCTGGACGGGGACGTCACGGCAGCCGGCTCAGATCGAGTCCGCATTGGCGCATCTTCAGGATCAAACCAGAAGTGTATTCGAACGGATCTTCAGTTGACTGCCATGCATGTCCGCTGCCCGGTTACACGCCTCAGCAAGCCGGAATTGCACTCATGCTACTCTCTCGCTTGAAACTGATGACTTCGAGTTTTTTGTCCTGCCTTGCAGCGCAGGCCTTTGTGGCGCGGGCACTCGTGCCTGCCGTGTCGAGATTCGTCTCGACACTTGTTGGGCTGGGGAGCAGAAAGCCGGGGGCAAGCGTCGGCAGGAGTGCCGACGCGGCAGGCACGAGTGCCCGCGCCACGTCCGTGGCCTTGGCGCTCTGGTTTTGCCTGGCTGCGTTCTCAGTTCACGCTGCCAGTGACGATACACCGGAAGCCGCTCTCAATCGCCTCTACAACTACGACTTCGTCGGGGCACACCGCGTTCTTGACGCCTGGAACGGAAAACATCCCGACAGCTCGCTCGGACACGCGTTGCAGGCTGCCGCCTTCATGTTTAGCGAGTTTGCCCGGCTCCAGATCCTCGAGGGCGAATTCTTTACCGATGACAAAAAGATTGTGGATAAGAAGGGTCTCACGTACGACCCGGTGGTCCGCGGGCAGTTCTACGGCGAACTGGAGACAGCTCGCAAGCTGGCGCAGCAACGGCTGGCTGTCGACCCCAAAGACCAGGATGCCCTCTTTGTGATGACCGTCTCCGAAGGCCTGCAGGCTGACTTCGACGCTCTCATCGAGAAGCATCCCCTGGCCAGCCTCAGCTATGCCAAAGACGCGCAAACCTATGCGGTAAGGCTGCTGGCCGTCAATCCAGGTCTCGGCGACGCCTATTTGACCACCGGATACAGCGAATACCTGCTCGGCAGCCTGCCGTTCTTCGTGCGGTGGTTCACGAAATTTGACGACACCGAAGGCAATAAGATCACGGCTATCCAGAAGCTGCAGCGCGCTGCCGAAACGGGCCATTATCTGGGCCCCTACGCCAAAATAATGCTGGCGATTATCTACGTACGCGAAGACCGGCTCCCGGATTCCGAAGCTCTGCTGCGTAAGTTGGCCGCGGCTTATCCCGAGAATCCGATGTTCAAGAAAGAACTGGAGAAGATTTCGCAGTATACGAAGAAGAAGAAATCAAGATAGCCGCTAAGAATCGCCCGGAGATAATGGTCGCCATGGATCGCTCTCTTTGCTACCGCAATCGCGCCATCGCTCTCTACCTGTTTCCGGTATTTTTGCTCTCGCTTTTCGGTGCCGCTTCGCTGTCGCCGCTGGTCGCCGATGTCCGCGGTTGCAATTGCGACGTTACGAAACCCATCGATCTGGATAAACAAAAGGAATGCAGCCTGTGTGTGGAAGCCGAGAAAGTGCCGGCCTACCAGGAAGTCTTTTTCCTGAAGGACAGAAACCCGACCAAGCCCAACCGCGTCCTGGCGCTTCCGAGGGTCCATACCGCGGGCGGGCACCCACTCTCTCTGTTGACTGCCGAACAGCGGCACGTGTTGTGGGCCGCCGCCATCGGCAAGGCACAGGAGCTATGGGGCGATGGCTGGGCCATTGCCTACAACGGTGAAGAGCGCCGCACCCAGTGCCATACTCACCTACACATCGGCAAGCTACTGGAAGGCCAGGAAACCGTGCACTTCGTGGTGGTGGATAACGCGGCGAGCATTCCGCTTCCAACCCCAGAAGGTACGGGCATGTGGATTCATCCAGTCGGTGGAAAACTCCACGTGCATCTTGGAGAGCAGGTTAACGAGACGGTGCTCATGCGGTAGGTTCACTTGGTGCTAAGGGACTCACGACGAGGAGTACGCCGATTGACAATCGGCTTGCAGGTTGACAACCTGCCCCACATGGTCGGCAAAGCCGCTATGCGGATTTAATTTCGGTCCAGTAGGTGTCGCGGCGCTTCTGCGCTTCGCCTGGCAACGGCCGGAACCACTCGCCGCGTTTCAGGATTTCGTCACCCGGATATAACACCTGGTTCGTCCGGACATTTTCCGGCAACAGTTCCCGGGCTGCGCGGTTGGTGGTCGCGGTGCGCATGGCGATGACAATGTCGAACGCCACCTTCGGCCGCAGCAGATAATTCAGAAACTCCCAGGCCAGGTCCTTGTGCCGGCTCTCTCTCAAAATCGCGCAGTTATCCGCGTATAATGCGAAGCCCTCGCTGGGAAAGGCGAAGGCCAGGCCGGGGTTGGCGTCGATGGCAACCTGCGCCACCTGTGCCCACATTTGCGCCACCAACACATCTCCGGCAACCACCTGGTCGCGCACTTCTTCGTTCAAGTAGGCGCGCAAGAGCGGCTTCTGGCGGATCGCCAGGTCGCGCGCGCTCTTCAATTCGCGATCCCCAGCTGCGTTGATTGACTGGCCCAACAGTTTCAAGCACGCCCCGAATACCTCCGCCGGATCGTCCAGCATCGTCACGCGCCGCGAATAGGAATCGGTCCACAAGTCCGCCCAACCCGTCACGGGCCGCGACACTTTTTTCGAATAAACCACCCCCGTGGCGCTGTACATGTAAGGCACGCACCAATCCAGGCCGTGATCCCATTCGGGAGAGCGAAAGTGGTTATCGAGATTGCCGAGCAGCGTCAGGCGCCGGTGGTCCAGCGGCTCGAGCAAATCGAGTTCGCGCATCGGGTTGATGAAGCTGTTCGATGGAAACACCACGTCCCATCCCGAATTGCCCGCCATTACCCGCGCCAGCATCTCTTCCGCGCTTCCGTAGGTCGAGTACCGCACCTTGCATGAAAACTCGCGCTCGAAGTCCGGAATGGTGTCAGGGGCGACGTAGTTTTCCCAATTGAAGACATTCAGCCGCCGCCGGCCCATGGTGCAAGCCGTCGCCGCCGCGGCTGCCGCGCCAACTAGTGGGGCGGCCCCGCTCTTCAAAAACATTCGGCGATTCATGACTGCCTGTGTTCCAGACGCGCGGCGAGAACCACAAACACGCCGAGCCCTAGCGTGATCATCGCCGAAAGGGCATTCACCATGGGGCTAACGCCCTTGCGCGCCATTGAATACACGACCATCGGCAGGGTTTCCGAATCAATTCCGGCCACCAGGCTGGTGATCACGTAGTCGTCAAACGATACCGTGAAACACAGCAGCGCCGCTGCGGCGATTCCAGGCGCCAGATTCGGCACGGTGACGTGCCAGAACGATTCCCACTCGTTTGCTCCCAAGTCCAGCGCCGCTTCCTCTAAAGCCGGATCAAAGGTCTGCAGGCGCGCCACGATCACGATGACGACGTAAGCCAGGCAGAACGAAATGTGCGCCAGAATTACCGTGTGCATTCCCAACGGCACTCTCAGGAAGCGGAAAATCCATTGGAAGAAGGCGAGGAGCGAGACCCCAGTTACGATCTCGGGCGTCAGCAGCGAAAGATAAAGCGAATTGGTGAGCAGCCGGCTGCGGCGTTTCCAGATGGCGTAGCCGGCCAGCGTGCCGATGGCGGTTGCGACCACGGTCGAGACCGCGCCGATGATCAGGCTGTTCATGGCAGCCTCCATCAAGTTCTCGTTCGCGAACACGTCCCGGTACCACTGCCATGTGAAGCCGCGCCACACGGAGAATTTCGACGCGTTGAAGCTGAACACAGCCAGAATCAACAACGGCACATGCAGGAACGCGTATGCGGCCGCGGCATACAGAGCGAGCATGCGCTTCACAGCATCGTCTCCTGGCGGCGGGCGGCGACACGCAGAAAAACCAGCACCAGCGCCATTACCAGCAGGGAGAGCGCCGAGCCGAAAGGCCAGTCCCGCGCGGTGGTGAACTGGTTCTGGACCAGGTTGCCGATCATCACGGTCTTGCCGCCGCCCAGCAGATCTGGCGTCAAATAGGATCCGAGACAGGGAATGAACACGAGAATCGCGCCCGCGAACATGCCCGGGCGCGCCAGCGGGACCACCACTGTCCACAAGGCGACCCATGGCGACGCGCCCAGATCTTGCGCCGCCTCCACAAGCGACGGGTCTTGCTTTTCCAGCGTCGCGTATAAGGGCAGCACCATGAAAGGTAGGTACCCGTAGACCAGGCCGAGGATTACGGCGCCGTCGTTGAACAGCAACGGAAGCGGGGCGCCGATCAGGTGGAGCGCCTGAAGGACGGTGTTGATCAGGCCCGTATCACGCAGCAGAAACATCCACGCGTAGGTGCGAATCAGGAAGCTGGTCCAGAACGGCAGCATGACCAGGTTCAGCAGCAAAGCGCGGCGCCCCGTGGCGCGCGATATGAAGAGGGCGAGAGGGAAACCCAACACCAGGCAGGCCGCGGTGGCGACTCCGGAAATCCAGGCGGAACGCCACACGATCTCCCCATAGAGCGGATTCAGAACGCGGGTGTAGGCTTCCAGGGTCCAAGGCCGCATCACGCCCCCGTAGGGCCCCCTTGAAAGCAAGCTGTAGGCGCAGATGATCAACATCGGCGCCGCAAACAGAGACGCCATCACCAGGTAAGCGGGCGTCAGAAACCAGGCGCGCAGCCGTTTCATGATTTCACGCTGCCCCTTGCCCGCCGTCGTCCTTCAAAGGCATTTCGTCGCCCGGATTCCACCAGACATGCACGGCATCGCCGGGCCGGAAGACGTCAACGGCCGCAGTGGTTTCCACAACGCAGGGCGAGCCATTGTCGAGCCGCGTCGCTATCTGAACGGAATTGCCGAGGAATGTGGCTCCGGTGACGGTTGCGCGGAAGCATCTAACGCCTTCCGGCTCGGCCGCGGAAATGCGCATGCGCTCAGGCCGGATAGCCGTGCCGCCGAGCCAGTTCACGCCGCCTAAAAACTCGGCCACGAACCGGGTGGCTGGCTGCGAGTAGAGCTCGCGCGGCGTCCCGAGTTGCTCAATTAAGCCGCGGTTCATTACCGCCATGCGGTCAGAAAGCGAAAGCGCCTCCTCCTCGTCATGTGTGATGAACAGAAACGTGATCGCAACGCTTCGCTGCAGCTTCTTCAGCTCGTCGCGCATTTGTTTCCGCAGCTTGGGATCGAGCGCCGAGAGCGGCTCATCGAGCAGCAGCACCTTAGGCTGCAAAACCAGTGAGCGCGCCAGGGCAACGCGCTGCCTTTCGCCGCCCGACAACTGCTGCGGCAATCGCTTCTCTTTGCCGGTAAGCTGCACAAGCTCGAGCACGCCCTTCACGCGCCTGGCGATCTCCGCGCGGCTCAAACCCGGGCGGCGGCGCTCCAGCCCAAAGGCGACGTTCTTTTCGACAGTGAGATGCGGAAACAACGCGTAGCTCTGGAACACTGTGCTGACATCGCGCTGGTGTGGCGGCAAGTCGACGACAGACTGGCCGCCGAGAAGGATGTTGCCGCTGGTTGGCGTTTCGAATCCAGCCACGAGGCGGAGGGTCGTGGTTTTGCCGCAGCCGGACGGCCCAAGCAGGGAGAAGAACTCGCCTTTTTGGATGCAGAGAGAAACGCCGTCAACGGCACGCTGCGTCGGGTAATGCTTGGTGAGGGCCTCAAGCGCCAGGACTGTATTCACCGTAGGATTCCACAATGCTAACGCGAATGCCGCGGCGGGCGCGATATCATGGCAAATGTCGTTTCAAATTTAGGGCGGCCCGCGCGACCCCCGCTGCGCAATCGCCTGAATCCCAGCTCCCTGGCCACTGGCGACAAGATGGGAAACACTGCCGTCGTCCTGATCACGTGCCCGGACCGCAAAGGCCTCGTCGCCGGGGTAGCCGGCCTGCTGTACCGTTACGGCGCGAACATCATTCACGCCGACCAGCATCAGGATCATGATGCCGGGCTCTTCTTCATGCGCGTCGAGTGGGCGCTGGATGGGTTCAACCTGGATGCGTTCGGGGAGGAGTTTCAGGTTCTGGCGGCCGAACTCCAAATGACCTGGCAACTCGAGCTAATGGATGAACGGCCGCGGGTAGCCGTGTTTGTCTCGCAGTATTTGCATTGCCTGGTGGATATTCTGCAGCGCCATCAGACCGGCGAGCTGCGCTGCACCATTCCCGTGGTAGTGAGCAATCACCCCGATGCCGGACCCGTTGCGCGATTTTACGGCATGGAGTTTCACCACATCCCGGTAGCAGGATCAAGCAAGGCGGAAGCCGAACAAGCTCAGCTCGAGCTGCTGGAGCGCAACGAAATCTCACTCGTGGTATTGGCGCGCTATATGCAAATACTTTCGGCTGATTTTGTCGGCCGCTATCCCTCGCGCATCATTAACGTGCACCACTCGTTCCTGCCCGCGTTTGTCGGCAGCCGGCCTTACCATGCGGCATTTCAGCGCGGCGTGAAGCTGGTGGGCGCAAGCAGCCATTATGTGACGGCTGTACTGGACGAGGGTCCCATCATCGAGCAGGATGTCACTCGAATCTCGCACCGCGACCAGGTTGCGGACATCGTCGAAAAAGGAAGGGATCTGGAGCGCATCGTTTTGTCGCGCGCGTTGAAATGGCACCTCCAGCGGCGCGTGCTGTGCTACGGAAACAAGACCGTTATCTTCGACTAGACAATCACAGCCTGAAGGCTGTGCCACGGGGAGTCTCCCGCCGCTTCACGGGGTTCAGGAACTCGTCATAAATGGACTGCATCTTTTCGGCGGCGGCCGCGAGCGTGAATTCCACGCGGATTCGCTCACATCCTTTTGCGGCGTAGACTTCGACCAAATCCCGTTGGCCAATCATGCTTCGAAGCTGCGCGGCCAAAGCATCCGCATCCCCTCGCGGAAACAGCAGCCCGCTTTTGCCGTGCTCGATCAGCTCGGGGTTTCCGCCCACATCCGAAGCAATCACGCAGCATCCGCTCGACATGGCCTCCATGATCGAGTTCGAAAGCGCCTCCGAGAGGGAGGGCTGCACAAAGATGTCGATGCTGCGCATCCATGGAGACACGTCGGCGGCCGCAGGCTCGAAATGGCAGTCCTGAGCAATCCCGAGGCTCTCGCTCAGTGCTATCAGCGCTTCGCGCTCGGGCCCGCTGCCCACCACCAGCAGCCTTGCTCCGGGCGCCTCCTTGCGCACAGCCGCGAACGCTTGCAGCAGCAGCGTCAGACCCTTCTCGGGCCGCAGAACGCTCACCGTGCCAATCACCAGGCTCGCGCCGGCAAGCGTGGCGGGAAGAGAGCGCGAACCCGAGGGAAACCGTGCTGCGTCCAACCCGTTGCGGCAGACTCGAATCTTGGTTTCAGGCAAGTGGTAGTGCTCAATCAGATGGCGGCGGGTGGCGTCGCAATTGGCCACGGTCCCGTGCGCAAATCGGTGTGCCACGCGCACCTGCCAGCGCTGCGGCGGGTAGATGGTGTCTTCAAAGCAGCGCTGGCTGGTAAGCACTACTCGCGCCCGCGTCGATAGGCGCCCGACGGGCGCGGCGAAAGCTGCCATGGGGGAGTCAAAAGCGTGGATCACTTCTATGGCGTGAGTTTTCACATACAGCCGCAAGCTTGTGGCTGCGTCCCATGCCTCGCGGCTCGCGAGCGAAGTCATCGGGAATTCGATTACCGGGATTCCCGCCGCCTTCAGCTCCGCGCCGCGGGACCCCTGTCCCATCACGCAGCCTACGTGCGGAGTAAACCGGCGCCGGTCGAAAGCCTTCGCCATCTCGGCCAGTTGCCTCTCGGATCCGCCGTGCGTCAGTTCGCGCGCCAGCAGCATTACGGCAACGGGAGTTCGATCGACCACCGGCATGGGTTCAGCGCATAGCCGGCGCGGGCTGCCGGACCGTACTTCCAAACTCCGCCAGCCACTGCTCAAAGACAAAAAGCAAATACAGAAAGTACGAATTGTCGCGCCGGCCCGAGTCGTGTTCCGCAAACATTCGCTCAATCGCGGCCGGGCGCATCATGCCGCGCTCCCGCGCTCGCTGCGAAAGCAGAGTCTCCCTCACTAGGCCGTTCAGCGGCCCGCGAATCCATTCATTTAGAGGAATGCCAAATCCCCGTTTTGGCGCGGTTAGCAGTTCAGCCGGCAGGCGGTCGCCCAGGGCCTTTCGCAGAATCAGCTTCCCGCGGCCGCCGCCGAGCTTCCAGGCATTGGGAATCCGGTTGGCGGCTTCGGCCAGAACGTGATCGAGCAGCGGGCACCGCACCTCCAGAGAAACCGCCATCGACATCCGGTCCACTTTGACGAGTATGTCACCGGTTAGCTTTGCCACAGCGGAATACTGCATGGCCTGGGACACGGGATCGCGCGCCCCGTCCAGAATTGCATCACCGAGATACTCGCTCAAGAATGCCTGGTCGTTGCGCATCAGCCATTCCGGGTAGAGCGCCTGCAGCCTCAGGTAATGCGCGCTGAAACTGGCCGACTGAATGAACCGTTCCACCGGAGTATCACGGCTCAGCATGTGCAGGTAGTTCTTGCCGTAGGCGGAGTATGGCAGCGCATCGGCGACTCCTGCGAGCAGCTTGCGGACCGGCCTGGGCACGCGGTCAAAGACGCGATTGCGATCGGCTTCAAAGAACTCGGTGTAGCCGCCAAAAAACTCGTCTCCGCCATCGCCGCTGAGAGCAACCGTCACTGACCGGCGTGCGAATTCCGAAACCAGATAGGTAGGAATGGCCGAAGCGTCGGCAAATGGCTCGTCAAACTGGCGGATCAATCGCGGAACCAGCTCCACGGCGTCCGGCCGCACAATCAGTTCGTGATGTTCGGTTTGATATTTCGCGGCGACCAGGCGCGCCAGCGGCAACTCGTTATACGCCTGTTCGGCGAAGCCAATCGAAAACGTCTTCACCGGCCGCGACGATTGCCGCGCCATGGACGCCACTACCAATCCGGAATCGATGCCGCCGCTGAGGAAGGCGCCGAGGGGCACATCGGCGATCATCCGCAGGCGCACAGCTTCGTCGAAAATGCCGCGAATCTCTTCGCAAACGGCGGCTTCGGAGACTCCCGGGAGCAGCTCCTCGCAGGGTTCCGGGACTTTCCAGTAACGCTCGATCCTGAGTTGCGATCCGCTGTCAGGCTCGACCGTCATCGAGCAGCCGGCGGGCAACTTGGAAACGCCGCGAAACGCGCTGGCCGGCTCAGGCACGTAGCCGAACTGAAGATAGAAAGCCATCGCCTGCGCGTCCACGTCATCCGGAACGCCCACGGCCCGCAGGCATTTCAGCTCACTCGCGAAGAAGAATCCTTCCGCTGTTGTGGCGTAATACAACGGTTTCTTTCCGAAGCGATCACGCGCCAGGAACAGCCGGCGTGCGCGTTCATCCCATATGGCGTAAGCAAACATGCCACGCAGTTTGGAAACAAAGGCGGGTCCGAACTCCTCGTATCCATGCACCAGCGTTTCGGTGTCAGAGTCAGTGCGAAAGCGATGCCCGCGGCTGATCAAATCCTGCCGGAGCGCCTGGTAGTTGTAGATCTCCCCATTGAAGATCACCCACACGGTTTCGTCTTCGTTCGCCATCGGCTGGTGGCCGCCGGCGAGATCGATAATGCTTAGCCGGCGCATGCCCATCGCCACCGGGCCTGCGGTGAAGAAGCCTTGGTCGTCGGGCCCGCGGTGGCGAATCTGGTCGCACATGGCCTGCGCCACCGTCTGGCTGGCCGGCCGCCCGTAGGAAAGATACCCCGCAATACCGCACATATGGTCGCTGGCTGCGGCGCCTCAAAGGAAGCCAGGCCGCACGACACGACCCGGGCCGGCGCTCCGCACGATTCCATTATGACGGGGCTAGACAGGATTTCTGACAGTCCAAACCCATTCGTGGCGCGGGCACTCGTGCCTGCCGTGTCTCGTCTCGACATTTGTTCGGGGCCCCGTGGCACACTGCCGTAGCAAGCGTCGGCACGAATGCCGCCGACGCGGCAGGCATGAGTGCCCGCGCCACAGTATCAGGCTGACAGTCCGGTGAGGGCATTTGCCGGTTATCAGCGTATCGCTCGCGTCGCCGCAGCCGCTGGTTCGGAATGCGCGGGCGGGACCTGAATCCAGCGGAGCATTCCTTGTCGCTCGTACAACAAATGGTCAATGTGCAACTGGACAATCACGTCGCCTCCGGCGCGTTCCAGCGACGTCTCTCCCCGCTCCTGTTCCTCGGGAGTCAATAAGCGCGAGGAAGCCTGTCCATCCACCCACGTCCCGAGCCAGGCTTCATTGGCTCCGGCAGTCGATTCGGGCGGCCAGCTAATCACCAGCTTGCCGGCACGGGTTTCGGCTGTGAGCGGAATCGGCGTCAGCATGAAATTCAGGTACGTCCAGGTCACGGCCAGCAGGAGCACTATCACCAGCACCGCCGCCAAGCCTACTTTCAGGGCAGCCGGCAGACCCGCTTCGCGCGGATCCTCTTTTTGCATGCCGAAGGCGGGAGGGGCGACGTCTTCGATCTCCTCCTGCTCGGCCTCCAGGCCGGCCTCTATCTTGGCGGCCTCTGCTGATTCCGACGTGTAGCTCCTCGCAGCAAAGGGAGCGAAGTCATTCAGGGCCGGGTCCTTCCGCGGGTTTTTCGGCTCACGCGGCACCCGGCGAGGTGGAATGACAGTCCTGGATTCTGGTGCTCGACGGAACCCCCACACCCCACCGCGCGCGGATTTCGGCGGCGCCAGATTGGGAATACTGGTCCCCGATTCGCTTACCCCAGGCGATGTTACGTCAGTTTCGGCCGCCGCTTGCTCCGCTGCTGAAGCATGCACCGCACGCCCAGAATCGGATTGCCACACTGGCGGTTCGGCGGCGGCTGCCGCAACACCCGGCCCCCCAGGGCGCCCCGTCAACGGCAGCAGGAACGTTCCGGCACATCGGCGGCCGGGCAAGGTGCCGTTGCGCGCCCGAGCCAGGAAACCATACTGCGTCGCCTTGAATCTCTCGGGCTTCACCAGCAGCGTCACGCATTGCGGGCCGGGAAACAGCTCAGCGAACAGATCGACCTCTTGCTGCGTCATCGCCAGTTCACCGCGGCAGTGTGAAACAAACCACCCCGCCACTGGCAGGTCGGCTTCATTCTCGCGAAACGTATGGATTTGCGCCCGCAGCGTCTCAACGTCGGATTCCGACAGGGCAAAGCTGGGCCCCTTGCTGTGTTGGCACTCGATGGGCTGATAGGCAAGCAGCGTCAGCGCTCCGTCTTCCACGGGGCCATAGAGCAGACCGCCGACCTCCAGGCCTCCGTGCGGAATTCGCCGGTAGCCTTCTGCGACATAAAAATCGATCTCCTGCAGCAGGCTGTGCGAATAGCGAATGGGGAACGGAGCGCCGGCGGGGTTCCACTCGCCGTAAGGCGTGGCTGACGAATTAGATGACATTCGCTGAAAACCGCTCCTGCGCGGCCCCGCTTAACTCCGCCTCGCAGGACACATGAAAGCGCGCAAGAAGGGAAAAATCGGGAGTGCGCCGGCGGCTTATGTCGTGCGAAGGCGTTCCCTTCTCCTCATCGCTGGAGTCTTTCTCTACCTGGAGAGCATAGTAATAGGTCACGGCGCCCATGGCTATTGCCACCAGCAGCAATGCTGTAAGCCGCCTCGCCGCGCGCGGCGACCACGCGGATGGTTCGCTCACCAGGACCCCGGTGTACGCTACGATCGCCCCGGACATCCCCAACCCCAGACCCAGCTTCCATCCCCAGTGCATCAGGTCCAGCGCGTCTTGTCCGCCGATCTCTGACCAGGCAGTGAAGACAGCCACAATCGCCACGAGAAACTCGAACGCGTACGCCAGCCGCAGCAGTCGTTTGGTCATCGCTAAAGTCTCCTCATTCTACGATGCCTACTGCCTTCTGACTCCTGACTTCTGGCCCCTGACTTCCCCATCACGTTCTACACTAGGGCCATGGAAAACAGGTTTGCGCGGCTCGCGCTCGTTCTCGCTGGCGCCGCCTTCGCCTTGAGCGCCGATTCGGTGGCGGGCCTTCGATGGTCGGCTCCCGACGGTTGGGCCAAAGGGAATGCGCGCCCGATGCGCGCCGCCACTTACAGCGTCCCAGGCGCCACGCCGGCCGACGCCGCGGAGTGCGTCGTGTACTTCTTCGGTGCAGGCAAAGGTGGCACAGTGGACGCCAACATCGAGCGTTGGCGGGGCCAGTTTCTCGGCAACGACGGCAAGCCACACAACGCCCAGGTCTCCAGGCGCGAGGTTCACGGCGTCGCGGTCACTCTGATTGACACATCCGGCACCTACACCGGCATGGGAGGCCCCATGGCCAAGGAGCCCACTAGCAATCCGGGCTATCGCCTGCTGGGCGCAATCGTCGAAGGGCCCGGCGGCAATGTGTTTATCAAGTTCACTGGCCCGGAAAAAACCGTCGCGGCCAACCGGCAGAAGTTTGATCAGTTGATCAATTCATTCGACAAAGAGTAGAGCCATGGCGCCACAGGCGATAGATTACGGACAGTCGGGCGCGGCAACGGCCGAACCGAGCGCCGAGACGAGTCTCGGCGCGGCAGGCATGAGCGCCTGCGCCACATTCGACGACCCATGAAAGTTATTCTTTTTGGCGCGACCGGGATGGTGGGGCAGGGCGTCTTGCGCGAGTGCCTGCTTGATCCGGAGGTCACATCCGTCCTGGCCATCGGCCGGAATCCGGGCGGAATCCAACATCCCAAGCTGAAGGAAGTCGTTCACCCCGATTTTCTCGACTTCACCGCGCTGGAGCCGCAACTCTCGGGATTCGACGCCTGTTTCTTCTGCTTGGGGGTAACCTCATCCGGCATGACCGAACAGGAGTACACACGTGTGACCTATGGCTTCACCCTGGCTGCCGCCGAAACCTTGGCTCGCATTAATCCGCAAATGACATTCGTTTATGTTTCAGGGACGGGCGCCGACTCCTCCGAGCAAGGCCGTACGATGTGGGCCCGCGTCCGCGGCAAAACGGAAAACGCTCTGCTGCGGCTGCCATTCAAAGCGGTCTATGTCTTCCGCCCCGCTGGAATTGTCCCGCTTCATGGTGAGCGCTCAAGAACCCGGCTCTACCGATTCTTCTACACAGCCACCGGCCCGCTGCTTCCGTTGTTGCAATCCACGTTCCCGCGCTATATCACCACGACCGAGCAACTGGCGCGCGCCATGCTCAAGGTTGTCAGGATCGGCGCGCCAAAGCAGGTGCTCGAAAGCGGCGACTTTAGTTCAATCTAACGAACGGTGCAATTGCTGAACGCTCCCCGATTGCCTCAGCTCACGAACTTCGCTTTCCGCGCCGCGTGAAGTGCCGCCAGATTCCCGTGCACAATCTTCGAGGCATCCGGCGCAACTACGCCCAGTTCGTAAAGCGCCGTCCCCTGGTGTTCGAGAATCGTCGCGTGCCAGCCGCGCGGGAAAAAACTGGAATCCGATCCGAACATCAATCGTCCCGGCCCCACCACTTCCAGCGCGCGCCGGAACACGGTCCTCAGATCGAGCCCTTCATACATCATCCAGCGGTTGCTTGACGACGTATCGAAACACACGTTCGGGCACAGGTCGGCCAGCAATAGCGCTTCTCTCAGCATCCCCGCTCCGAAATGTGGAATCACAAAATGGATCTGCGGGAAGCGCACTGCTACCGGATGCAGGTCCAGAGGATTCGACAATCGCATGTCAAAAGGGCTCGCCAGCCCCAGCTTCTTTCGCACGCCGACGCTCAATGCGCCGCAGTGCACAAATACAGCAAGATGGTGCTCCGCGGCGGTTTCGAAAACCGGCACCAGACGCGCATCGGTGACTGGCACCCGATGCATGGCCGGGAAGAGGCAAATCGCGTGCAGGCTCGGGTTCAGCGCGGCTGTCTTCACGCGATCGAGCGCATCCGCCTGGCTGGGGTCCAGCATGAAATAGCCAAAGAAGCGGTCCGGATGCCGCGCAACGGCCGCAGCCACACTGGCTTCGTCGCCGTGCACACTTGCAATCAGGCAGGCCTGCGCGATGCCGTATTTATCCAGCTCTGCCGCCCACCTGTCGGCAAGCGCCCAATCATCCGCGCCCGGAATCTCCCAGCCCAGCAACGGACCCAGGGCTTCGGCGCTCTCGGCGTGTTTCTGTTGCGCCAGTGCCGCATAAAATCGATGCGAAAAAAAGTGGACGTGCGCATCGCCAACCGGTAGCTCGCCCCAAGGAGTGTGTGCCATGGCTAGATGATATTAGCTTTCAGCTCGCAGCGATCACCCGGCCAGATCGTGCCGTGCGTTCCGCAAAAAAGCTCCAGCCTCTCGCAAGCTTTGCTTCGATTCCGGCAGGCTCGCCTTCAATTGCCAGGCATGCGGCACCACCGGCCAAATCTTCAGCTCCACCGAAACGCCCGCTTCGCGCGCCCGCTCCGCGAACCTCACTGAGTCGTCGCGCAGTACTTCATCCCGGCTCACATGAATCAGCAGGGGCGGCAGGCGCGATACGTCGGCCCAAAGCGGCGATGCCAGCGGGTTTCGCGCGTCGGTGGCCCCCAGGTAAAACTTGGCGCTCGGCCCAATCAGTGCGCCGCAGAACATCGCGCATCGGCGATCGTTGGTCTTGAGCGATTCCCCGGTTGCGGATAAGTCGGTCCACGGTGAGAACGCGACTGCTGCATCTGGCTGCCGCAGACCAGCGCTCTTGATCGCCACCAGAAGGGCCAGCGCCAATCCTCCGCCGGCGGAATCGCCCGCCACATACAGCGGCTTCGCGGCGTCCAGTTCATCGCGCAACGCCCGGTATGCCGCCAGCGCATCGTCGAGCGCCGCCGGAAACCGATGCTCGGGCGCCAGCCGGTAATTGGCGGCAAACACGCGGAACCCTTGCCGCGCCAACCCCACCGTAATCGGCCGATGCGTTTCCGCCGAGCAGGCGATGTAGCCGCCGCCGTGCAAATAGAGCAATACTTCTGGCTGGTTCTGTCCTGGCGCGAAGCGGTTAATCGGATCAACCCACTCGCCCGGCACGCCGCCCACCGTTGCCGCTCTAATAGACATGCCAACCGGCACAATGTATGGCGGCGGCGTCAGCACCTTACGAACATTTTCGATGCCGCGCGTTTTCTTTAGCCGCGGCTTGAACCGGCGGCGCATCAGCCACGAAGTCAGGTGGGCTTGCAAGCTTGCCATCGTCTCGCGTTCAGTTGGCTCGGTCTTCTGCCTTTATGTTGAAACCTGATGCCAAGTTGCGTCCGCTTGCTTACGCGCGCGGTTCAGTGCTGTTGGCGGCTTCGACCGATCCGGTAGAGCTGCTGGAATCATAGAACATTGGAGCGGCGTAACCACAGCCTGAAGGCTGTGCCACAAGTGGGCTCCAGGGGTGGCGGACATAGCCCCAAGTTGACGCATGGGGCTGGGGAATTTTATCCATAACATTTGTGCAATCTGTCACTTACAAGAAGCGCTCGCGTGGATGGTATTCTGGAGTCGCCTCCCTGCAAGCGCGAAAGACTTCCTCCCCAACATGGATTTTCTTGAAGGTCTGAATCCCCCACAGCGTGCGGCTGTCGCGCATGTGGAGGGCCCGCTGTTACTGCTGGCCGGCGCCGGCAGCGGCAAGACGCGGGTGATCACGCATCGTATTGCGCATCTGATTGATGCCCAGCATGTGCCGGGTCCATGCGTGCTTGCGGTGACGTTCACCAACAAGGCCGCCGGCGAGATGCGCGAGCGTGTCCTCGGCTTGCTGAACGATCCGAGCACCATGAGGACGCCCCTGGTTTCCACCTTCCACTCGTTTTGCGTTCGCCTGCTGCGCCGCGATGGAGCATCGCTCAGCCAGTTGAGGCCGGGTTTCACGCGGCAATTCAATATCTACGACGATGACGACCAGTTGGCGCTCATCAAGTCCGCGTACAAGGACTTGGGCCTGGATGATAACTTTCTGCCCTATCGCTCGTCGCTTTCACGCATCAGCCACGCCAAGAATCAGCACGCTACGCCCGAAGACTGGCTGAAGAATGTCTCGGACCCGAAGGCCAAAACGCTCGCGAAGATCTTCGAGGTCTATGAGGACCGCTTGCGGCAGGCCAATGCCCTCGATTTCGACGATTTGTTGCTCGAATCCGTGCGCCTGTTGCAGCACGATACGCAGCTCCGGGAATTGTGCAACCGGCGGTATGAATTTCTGATGATCGACGAGTATCAGGACACCAATCGCAGCCAGTACGAATTGATGCTGCTGTTGAGCGAGCTCCGCCATAACGTGTGCGTGGTGGGCGACGAAGACCAGTCGATTTACGGCTGGCGCGGCGCCGATATCCGCAACATTCTCGACTTCGAGAAGGACTATCCGGACGCGGTGGTGATTAGGCTCGAGCAAAACTACCGCTCGACGAAGAACATTCTCGAAGCAGCCAGTTCGGTAGTTGCGAACAACCTGGAGCGCAAAGGCAAGTGGCTATGGACCGATCAGGCTGAGGGCGCAAAGATCGGCTTATATGAAGCGGCCGAAGGCGAGCAGGAAGCGCTCTTCATCGCCGATACCATCGAGCGGATCTTTGCCAAAAACCCGGATGATCACGTCGCCGTTCTGTATCGGACAAACTCCCAGTCGCGGCAGATAGAAGAGGCGCTGCGGCGATACGGGCGCAAGTATCTTGTTGTAGGCGGATTTAGTTTCTATCAGCGCGCCGAAGTGAAAGATGTGCTGGCGTATTTGAAAGTGGCGTCGAGCCCGGTGGATTCGATTTCGCTGCTGCGCGTGATCAATACGCCTGCGCGCGGAATAGGGAAAGGCACCATCGACCAGATCGCCCAATACCGGCGGGAGAAGAACGTGAGCGCTTGGGAGGCAATCCGCCAATTGCTTGAACAGCACGCATTCCCGGCCCGGGCTGAGGCGGCGCTGCGATCGTTCGTGCGCCTGATCGGGCTGCTCGGCGAGAAGGTGCAAAGCGAAAAGGCGCATAAGGCGCTTGAAGCCGTGCTGGATACCACTGGATACCGGAGCATGTTGAAGGCCGACACTACAGAGGAGGGCGAGTCGCGGCTCCAGAACATTGACGAGTTGTTGCGCGCCGCCGAAGAGGGGGCCGAGCGCGGCGAGTCGGTGGCCGAATTTCTCGACCATGCCGCCCTGGTTTCCGACGCCGATCAACTGAATGAGAAAGCCGCAGTCTCGTTGCTGACCGCGCATAACGCCAAAGGCCTCGAATTCCCGGTTGTGTTTCTGGCCGGCATGGAGGAGGGCCTTTTCCCGCACAACCGCTCGATAGGCTCCGAGCCGGCAATGGAAGAGGAGCGGAGGCTGTGCTACGTGGGAATGACGCGAGCGCGAAAACGGCTTTACTTGACGTGGGCCCGTTACCGGCGCCGCTACGGCGGAGGATCGCCGGAAGCTTGCATTCGCTCGCGATTCGTCGGTGAGATTCCTCCCAGCTTATGCGAGCGCCTTTCGAAGATGCGCGGGCCGGCGGCAGATGAAGTGGATCTGGATTCCGAACAGCACGAAGTGCGCGAATCCGCGCGCAGGAACCTCTTCACCGGGCGAACGGTGAATTCGGTGGAGAACATCGCGCAGTTCTTTACCGAGCGCGGAATGCCGGTGCCATCCGGCTTGGTCAGCCGCTCGCAATCTGAGAAAGCCGGGCCTGGCAGCGACTCCGGCGCGGCTCGGAAAATGGCTGGAGCGGAGGCGGCGCCGGTTGCTTCCGATCCCCGCCAAATGCCGTTCCGCGCACCCGGCGCAAAGCCCACCACCGGACCGTTAAAGGCGCGCGCCATTCGAGTCGGGGTCGTGGTTGAGCATGAAAAATACGGCCGCGGGACCGTGATGCGCCGCGAAGGCGAGGGCGAGGATGCGAAACTAACTATTAGCTTCGCCGGTCATGGGCTGAAGAAAATCATAGAAAAATACGCAAGGATCACAGTTACGGAATGAATACGAAGAAAGTTACGGATACGGCGGAACGAAAGAAACTGAAGCGCGCGGCACGCAAAAAAGCCGCGCCCAAGCCAAAACGCGCTTCAGGCGTCGCGCGCGGGGCCAACAAGAAGAAGGTCAAGAAGTTGGTAAAGGGCCAGCGTAAGCGTTAGCAGTCGTCCGAAGTTAAGGGCGCCCCCTCACGCTCTCGCGAACTACGGTCGCGTTTCGGCAAGCGGCGAGGGACGAGTTCCAGCGGTCAAACCAGGTAGGCGCTTTGAGGAGATTCAGCGCCTTCCACCCACATTTCCGGGCGCGCCGCTTCGTGCTCGACGCGAACATAAGCGAGCGCCACTACCTCGTCGAGCGCCGGGGAAAAGGCCGCGGAAGCGATCTCACCAGCGTCTTTGCCATCCACCTTCAGTTTCGTCCCGGGAGGCGGCGGAACAGAAGCGCGAATGCGGATGGCAGCGAGCCGCCGGTGAATCTGGGCGCGTGAGCGGACGCGCTCGACTATCTCCTGACCCAGGTAGCAGCCCTTATTGAAATTCACGGCGTGCAGTTGCGCGGTTTCCTGGGTCAAGTAACGCTCCGTAATTTCCTCTCCATAGCGGGGCCTGGCGTGCTCGAGGCGCACGGTGCGCGCGGCTTCGGCGTCCGCCTCCGGAATGGCGGCTCGAACAAGTTCGGCGAGGAGCGCTGGCCGTTCGCCGGCAGGCACAAAAATCCGGAAGCCGGTGGGACCGGTAGCGGCCGCACGCGCCACGAATCCTGCACCCCAGGAGGCAATGCCATAGTCGCCTGTGGGCACGGGCGCTCCCAGTGCCTCCAGCGCCGCAGCGGCATCGGGGCCCTCGACGCCCAGAGTTGACCATTCCGCAGTTTCGTCGGCCAGTGTCACGTCATCGGCGATGACGTATTTATCGAGGTGTTGGAAGACCTTGCCCGCCGTCTCAGGTTCGGTATCGAGCAGTAAGGATTCACCCAGATTGAACAGATACACATCGGCCAGAATCCGGCCTTGAGAGTTAAGGAAGAAGGCGTATTGACCCTGGCCGGGCGCAAGCTGCTCGACCTGGTTCGTGGTCATGGCATGCAGGAACCGCACGCGATCGTCGCCTGTCATGCGGATCTTGCCGCGTCCGGGCAGATCGATCCAGGCAACGTGGTCTCTTAGCGCCCCATATCCAGTCATGTCTATTTGATGCGCGGCGAGTGGCGCGCGGCTCCAGTTACATGCCCGCCTGCGTCATCATGCGCAAGACAGCCGAAAGCAAAATCACTATCAATCCCGAGATTGCCAATCCCGCCAGGCGCCGCTTGCCTTTGCCGTTGACGGCAACATCGCCATGGGGCGAGCCAGCCCACAACACGGCACTTGCGAGAATGTGCAGCACGAAAAGGATCTTGACGCCAAAAACCATCTGCCAGGTCGGGGTGTGCTTCGGACCAGTAAGTAGGTTGTAGAGGCCCGACGCGACCACAAACAGAAGCAGAAGATACACCACATTTCGAAAGCGGCTTTGAGCATTGGCAGAGGCGGCCGCGCGAGCATCTTCCGGCAGAGCGTTCAAGACGGGATTGAGCACCAGAGCTCCATATGCCGCGCTGCCGATCAGCACCACAATGGAGCCGATGTGGAGAAAACGCATGAATACGCGCAGTGCCGGTTCGATCGCATCCATAACGATTCGAGTATAGTTCAGGGGTCAGGGGTCAGGGGTCAGGGGTCAGGGGTCAGGGGTCAGGGGTCAGGGGCCAGGGGCTGGCGAGCTTCATTTCGCTATACTCGGGGCGCATGATCCACGAGATATTGCCGGTTGGCATGTTGCAGTGCAACTGCTCGATTCTCGGCGATGAGCAAACGCGTGAGGCGATCGTGGTTGACCCCGGTGAAGAGATAGAACGCATCGTCGCGACGCTTGCGAAGCACCAGTTGAGAGTGAAGGCAATCGTCATCACGCATGCGCATATTGACCACATTGCCGGCGCGCAGAAACTCAAGGCGCTGACGCATGCGCCGGTGTATCTAAACCCGAACGATGACGAACTGGCGGCCGCGCTCGATGTGCAGGCGCGATGGCTGGGAGTGCCGACGCCTGAACGCGTGGAGGTGGATACGCCTGCGGCCGATGGCGTTACGTTGACGCTGAATCAGCGCGAGATCGAGATCCATCACACGCCCGGCCACACGCAAGGCAGCGTGAGCCTCTACATTCCCGCGGAACATAAACTGCTGGCCGGCGATACGCTGTTTCGCGACTCGGTGGGGCGGACGGATCTGCCAGGCGGCAACACGCGCAGGCTGATGAGCTCAATCAAGACCCGGCTGCTGGTGCTGCCGGACGAAACCATCGTGGTGCCCGGGCATGGTGCGAATACGACCATCGGGCGGGAGCGGGAGTTGAATCCGTTTCTGCAGAATTTGTGACGGGCGGGCGAGCGGTCCTTGACGGGCTCAGGTTCCCGAGTAGGATTAAGTCACAGCAAGTAACACTCATTACGATGCGCACCACTGCCACCTTGACCATTTCCTTGCCGCCCGCCATGGCTAAGCAGATGGAGAAAGTGCGGAAGCAGGAACACCGCACGCGCTCCGAGCTTTTACGCGAGGCGTGGCGTCATTATTTCGAGAGCCGCTATGGGGTCGAAACGCCGACGAAGACCGAACTCGCCGCCATCCGCAAAGGCCGGTCTGCAGTCAAGCGCGGTGAATACGTGACCCTCGATCAACTCCACCATGAGCTGGACGCTCATAGTAGCCAACCCCGCCCGAAAAGACCTCACAAAGCTTCCTGATCGGGATCGGCAACGCATTTTGCTGGCATTGGACGCTCTGCAGAACGATCCCTTCAGTGGCGATATCAAGCGGCTTGAAGCGCCTGCCTGGCGGCGGCGGAGCGGAAGCTATCGAATCTTTTACGACCTCATGCTCGACGAGCATCTCATTGTCGTCACTGCAATCAAGCGGAGAACCACCACGACGTATTGACCCGCTTGGAGACGGGGAACAAGCTGACAAAGCCAGGGGCGGCTCTCTGGTGCAGTTAAGGAACTCAGGCTTTCGGCTTCCGGCCGATTTCTTCGATGACGCTTGAAACCAGCTCCTTGGCATCCACCAGGCTCTTCGTAATCAGCTGGATGTCCATGGCCGGTTTCCCGGCTTGGCGGGCGCTTTGACAATAGACGCCGTGCTGGCCCACCAGAACCAGCGCTTCGGTGATGCAGTCGAGGGTGATAGCGAGACGGCCCCGCTCGCGGCCCATCATGAGCTCGTGCTGCTCAAGCTCGTCTTTGCGCTCCTGGTAAACAGACATCGCCTCATTCTCCCATCGCGTGGCCGGAGCCTGGGCCGGTTGCCAATCGGCCTGCAGGTTGACAACCCGCCCTAGATGAACGCTAGGGGCGGAATGTGGCGAAAGAGGTGTCCGTTTCCCACACTTTGACCTGAGAGACGCGCGCGCCGTTTCCGGGAGGGGGCGGAAGGCGCTTCTGAACCTCTTCGCAAATGAATTTTGCGATGTTCTCCGCCGTGGGATTCACAGTTTCGAACGGAGCCAGCTCGTTGAGGAACTTGTGATCCAGGTATTCGACGACGCCGCGCAGCGCTGTCTTCAGATCGGCAAAATCGAACAATAGCCCGTTGAAGGCGAGATTCTCTCCCTCCATGCTCACCTGGACCTTGTAGTTGTGGCCATGCAGGTTCTCGCATTTGCCGCGATAGTTTCGCAGTTGATGCGCGGCGGCAAAAGTGTGTTCTACGCAGACTTCAAACATGAAAGAACTTCTGAACTTCCTCGATTTCGGTCGTGAAACGGTAGGCGGGAAGACTGGCAAAGAACAGCTTCCCGTATTTCAGTCTCGTAATCCTATTATCCAGGAGCGCCAGCACGCCGCGGTCGGATTGGCTGCGAATCAGGCGTCCAAATCCTTGTTTCAGGGCCAGGGCGGCCTGTGGGACCTGATAATCGTAGAACGGATTTCCGCCGTTCTCGCGAATCGCCTCCACGCGCGCCGCCACCACCGGGTCAGTGGGAACGGCGAAGGGCAGGCGGTCAATGATGACGCAGCTCAATTGTTCACCCTGCACGTCGACCCCCTGCCAGAAACTGGAGGTGGCGAAGAGAACCGCGTTCGGGGTTTCGCGGAAGTCGTCGAGCAGCGCCCGCTTCGGGGCTGTTCCCTGAAGCAGTGTGGGGAAGGGAAGCCGCTCGGCCAGCAGGCCATGCAGCAACCGCATTTGTTGAAGGCTGGTGCAGAGCACGAACGCGCGTCCTCGCGAGGCCTCCAGAATCAGCTCGATCTCTTCGGCGGCTATCGAGGCGAAGGCCGGCTCGCGCGGATCGGGCATGTGCGGCGGAACGTAGAGCAGCGATTGGTGCGAGAAATCGAATTGGCTCTCCACCAGCGATGCAGGTGCGCCCTTAAGGCCGAGCCGCGATTGTATGTAGTCAAATGAACCGGCCACGGTCAGCGTGGCTGACGTCAGGATCACCGAATCCATGTGATTGTGCAAGCGCTCGGTCAGGATTTTGGAAACGTCAATGGGTGTGGCTTGCAGGTAGATTCCGCGGCCGCGCCGTTCCGTCCAGTAGACGAACGAACGGTCGCCGCTCTCCATCCAGAATTCCAGCGCCTCGCGGATCAGCGTGGCGCGCCGCACGAGAGGCAATGTGTCATCCAGGGATTGCCCGGTGATTTCGAGGTGCCCAGCCACCAGCTTGAGCGAGTTCAGCAGCTCCTGGTAGTGGGCGTCATAGCGCTCGAGAAACGATTCATGGTCTCGAAATGCCTGCCTGCCCTCGGCCGGGTATAGAGCAAAAAACGATTCTGACCGGTCACCGAGCACTACCAACGCGCGATCCAGCTCCGGTGTGGCAAACAGCTTCTGCCTGGCCAGGGCGGCCGTGTCCTGCACCAGGTCGCGGATTTGCAGATTGCTGACGCTCATGCCGAAATACTGACCCGCCACGTCCTCAATTTCGTGGGCTTCATCGAAGATCACCGCCGAATACTTAGGCAGGATGCCGCCGTACGCTTCGTCTCGCACCGCCAGATCGGCGAAGAAGAGGTGGTGGTTCACGATCACGATGTCGCTTTCGAGCGCCCGCCGGTGCATCGCGGTGATGAAGCATCGCTCAAACTGCTTGCATTTTTGCCCGTTGCAGAGATCGCCGCGCGCGTCGATCTTGGCCCATACGCTCGCATTCTCGGGAAGTCCAATTAGCTCGGCGCGGTCGCCGGTTTGCGTGGATTGCTCCCAGTCCCGAATAATCCGGAAGCCTGAAACCTCGTCAAATCCGTCGAGCACCGTCTCACGCTCAGCGTCGTAGATCTTCTGGCGGCAAGCGTAGTTCGCCCGGCCTTTCATGTAACACGCGTTCAAGGTATGGCCGAACATGGACTCGAGAAACGGGATGTCCTTAAAGAACAATTGCTCCTGCAGGTTTTTGGTGCCGGTGGAAATCACCACGCGCTCCCCGGTCAGGATCGCCGGAATCAGGTATGCCAGCGTCTTGCCCGTGCCTGTGCCGGCCTCGACCAGGAGGTGATGCCGCTCCCGCAAGGCCTTCTCTACAGCCATGGCCATCTCGAGCTGACCAGGCCTGTACTCGTAGTTGGGGTGGGCTTGCGCCAGGAGCCCGTTGGGCGAGAAGAACTTGCGCACGAGCGAAGATTGTTGCTGCGTGAGGGAAGGCAAAGCGAGGTGTTTTCAGTGTAGCGTCTGGGGCAGGGGAAAGGGCTCAGGGTCAGGGGTCAGGGATCAGGGGCCAGGGATCAGGGATTTGGTTCAGACGGTGAGCCTTGCGATAAACAGCAGTCTGACCCCTGGCCCCTGATCCCTGACCCCTTCACGAGACTTGGACGTGGATTTTGGTGAAGGCTTGCGGCGCGGCGTTCCAGGCCTCCAGTGCCTCGGCTGCTTCGGCCAATGGGACTGTTTTGGATATGGCTGCTTCCACTGGAAAGCGCCCGGCCTCGAGCATCTCGATGACGCTGGGAAACTCGGTTGCGGAATTGCGCGCGCCGAGAATGTCGAGCTCCTTGAGAATGAAGAGCCGCGTCTCGTAAGCAACCGGCTCTTTGGCATAGCCGACGTAAACCACCCGGCCTGTGTAGGCTACTTCTTCTACCGCGAAGCGAAATGTTTCCGGCGTGCCAACGGCTTCCACAACGACGTCAGGACCATGGCCGCCGGTTAGCTCTTTGAGCAATGCTGCGGCATTCTGCGTGCGGGAGTTGATCGTATAGGCCGCGCCAGCCATGCGGGCCAGGCCCAGCTTGGGGTCGTCAAGGTCAATGGCGATCACCGTCGCGCCTCTGGCGCTTGCTGCGGCAATCGCGCTGAGACCCACTGTTCCGCAGCCAACCACGGCCACCGCATCCCGCGCTTCCACTCTGCCCCGCTGAACGGCATGAAAGCCTACGGCTAGCGGCTCGACAAGCGCCAGCTCCCTCAAGCCGAGGCGGTCGGCCGGGTAAAGCTTCTGCCACGGCACAGCGAACAGTGTGGACAAGGCGCCATCCTGCTGCACTCCCAGGGTCTTGTTGTTCAGGCACGCGTTTGGACGCCCGCGCCGGCAGGACGCACAGACGCCGCAGTTGTTGTAGGGCAACACCGCCACGTTGCGTCCGATGCTTAGCTCGGCGGGAACCCCGGAGCCCACTTCCAGAATGGTCGCGGCTATCTCGTGACCGGGAATTCGGGGGTACGAAACCAAGGGGTTCTTCCCGCGAAAAGTGTTCAAATCGGTGCCGCAAAATCCAATCACGCGGATTTCAAGCAGAACTTCGCCATTCCCCAGCTTCGGTTCCGAAGCCTCCCCAAGCCGCGCGGCTAGAGGTTCGTCGATGTAGAGTGCCTTCATGGATGAAAGTGTACGATGTCCGGCCGCGTACAGTACAATTGTTTAAGGGCGAGCACCGCCTCCGGCTTGCGCCGTCGGCTACAATCTTTCGCCCGTCGGGCTTGGCCCGAGGCAGCCCTAGGAGCCTTAAGGGGCGGACAGCTTCTGGCAGGGGCTTGGCCCTCAACTTCCTGGCGATTTCTTGACTGAGAACTATCTATGTTCGACAACCTGAGTGACAAACTGCAGCGAGTCTTCAAGAGCCTGCGCGGAGAAGGCCGGTTGACCGCTCAGAACATGGATGAGGCGCTGCGCGAGATCCGAATGGCTCTGCTCGAAGCCGACGTTCACTTCAAGGTGGTCAAGCAGTTCATTGAACAAGTGAAGGAAAAGGCGCTGGGCGAGGAAGTGCTCACTGCGCTATCCCCCAGCCAGCAGGTCGTGAAAATCGTCCGCGACGAGCTGGTGAAGATGCTGGGAGGGCATCAATCCCGTCTCCGATTCGCGAATGAGCCTCCCACGGTGATCCTGATGGTGGGGCTCCAAGGATCGGGAAAAACCACCACTACCGCCAAATTGGCGCGGGTATTGGGCAAGGAAGGTGCCCGGCCGCAGTTGGTTTCGGTTGACGTATACCGTCCCGCCGCGCGTCAACAACTCGCCATTCTTGCCAAGCAGATCGGAATGCCCGCATATGAAGGACTCGCCGGCGAGAGTCCGCTTGAGCTGGCGCGAGGCGCGCGTCGCGAGGCCGTGCAAACCGGCCGTGACGTGGTGCTTGTGGATACGGCGGGCCGTCAACACATCGACGATCAATTGATGCAGGAGTTGGCCGGCCTCAAGGAAGCGCTGGCGCCAACCGAGATTCTGTTTGTCGCGGATGCCATGACGGGCCAGGACGCTGTCCGCTCTGCCGATGAATTCCACAAACGGCTGGGAATTACCGGCTCCGTGCTTACCAAGATGGATGGAGACGCGCGCGGCGGCGCGGCGCTTTCGATTCGGAGCGTCACCGGCCAGCCGCTCAAGTATGTGGGTGTGGGCGAGCGGGTGGATGCCCTCGAGGCCTTCCATCCGGACCGGGTTGCGGAGCGAATCCTGGGGATGGGCGATGTTCTGTCGCTGATCGAGAAGGTCGAAGAGCACATCGACAAGAAGCAAGCCGAGAAGATGCAGGAGAAGCTTCTGGCCGGCGATGAGTTCACTTTGGAAGACTTTCGCGATCAGATTAAGCAGATCAGAAAGCTGGGGCCGCTCGAAGGGCTGCTCAAGATGATGCCGGGCGCGGGGGCCTTGAAAGAGCTCAAAGACGCCAAAATCGACGAGAAGGAAGTGATCAGGATTGTGGCCATTGTGGATTCAATGACCCCGCGGGAGCGCCGGAACCACATGATCATCAATGGCTCACGGCGCCGCCGCATTGCCAAAGGGAGCGGCACCAGCGTCCAGGAAATAAATAACCTGCTGAAACAATACGCCCAAGCGCGTAAAATGATGAAGAGCTTCTCAGGTGTCGCGGGCCTGCTGGGAAAGAAGGGCGGCAAGCTGAGAATTCCCGGTTTGCCAGGATTTTGAACAGGGGTTTGGGCGCAATCGACTTGCGGACGCCACGTAAGAGGCGGTTGGCGTAAAACGGGCGAGTGCCGCGACGGAGCGGATGTTCGGGCCTTGTCCGTTTAGATGTGCGCGGAGAGATTCAGTGCAGTACGAGATAGTAAAGGAAAGAACGGAAGAAGATTAGCGATGTTAGCAATACGGCTGGCGCGATTCGGCGCCAAGAAAAAGCCCACCTATCGTGTGGTGGTGATCGATAAAGAACGGGCTCGCAATAGCCGGTCGGTGGAAGTGGTGGGGTTCTATAATCCTGTCGCTCACCCGGCCCAGGTTCAACTGGACCATGAGCGGATCAGCCACTGGATCAAAGTGGGAGCAAAGCCCTCAGACACAGTGAGCAGACTGATGAAGGCAAACACGGCGGCAGCTCCGGAGCCCGCCACGGCCTGAGATCTCGTTAGGAAATAACTGTTCCACCGCGCCTCCGGTCAAGGCTTGAAAATGTGGAGCTGACGCGTGGAGGGAGCGGCGCTGCCACTTGGGAGCGGGTTTCTTGGCGAGCGCAAATGGGGGGCATGGATCACCATGAATGACAAAAATGGCGTGAAGACTTTGGTTGAGCACATTGCCAAAGCGTTGGTAGACGTGCCCGATCAAGTGGTGGTGAACGAGGTGGCAGGCGAACAGGCTACGGTTTTCGAGTTGCGTGTCGCCGAGGGTGACCTTGGCAAGGTGATCGGCAAGCAGGGCCGCACGGCGCGATCGATTCGCACGCTGCTGGTTGCCGTCGGAACCAAGCTGAACCGGCGCTTTTCGCTCGAGATCATCGAGTGACGCGGAGGACTGGTCTACGGTGCGAAGGGGGCAGACCGCTCCATCGCCATGGGGTTCCGAGGGGCGAGGAGAATCCACTCCGCGATGGAGGAGTGAGTCCCCTTCGCGCATTGGGTGACAGGACGGGCCAGGAGTGACAGTGGAAGGGCCGGTCATCGACGAGCGCGTGGTTCTGGCCGAGATCCATCGCGAGCGCGGTAATCGGGGAGAGGTTCTGGCGCGCAGTTTGACCGACGTTGCCGGACGCCTTGAGAACCTGAAAGCGGCGTGGGTGCAGTTGGCCGATGGCACAGACCGTGCCGTCAGCATCGAAAAGGCCTGGCGGCATCAGGAGAACTGGGTACTGAAGTTTGCCGGTGTGGACTCGATCAGCGAGGCCGAGCGCTTTCGGGGCGCCGATCTTTGGGTACCTCGGGCCGAGCGGGCGCCGCTGCCCGAGGGCGAGTATTACGAGAGCGATTTGCTGGGTTTTACGGTCTGTGATGCCGCGAGTGGAGAAACGGTTGGAGTTGTGCGGGCCTGGAGGCGATTTGGCGGTCCGCCCCTGTTGGAAGTCGAGTGCGGCGGCCGGGAAGCGCTGATCCCGTTCGTTCCGGCCATCTGCCGCAAGGTGGATCTGGAGCGGCGAACGGTAGAAGTGGACCTGCCGGAAGGTTTACTCGAGTTGTAGCGAGAGTACGAGAGCAGATGGAATGCGGTTTCACATTGTCACGATTTTCCCGGATTTCTTTGCCGGGCCGATGGAGTATGGCGTGGTCGCCAAAGCCAGGCAGGCGGGGCGATTGGAAATTTGTGTTCACGATCTGCGAAACTGGACTAATGATCGTCATCGGACTGTAGACGATCGCCCTTTTGGCGGAGGCGAGGGCATGGTGCTCAAGCCCGAGCCGCTGTTTGAGGCTGTGGAAGCCGTTCTGCCGGTGCGCGAATCCGGGTCACGGGTGGTTCTGCTTTCCGCGCAAGGCCGCCGTTTTGACCAGCGGCTGGCGCGCGAATTTGCGCAGTCGAGCGAGCTCGTGCTGCTGTGCGGCCGTTACGAAGGAGTTGACGAACGGGTGGCCGGCCATCTGGCCGATGAGGAAGTTTCGGTTGGCGATTTTGTGCTCAGTGGCGGTGAACTGGCCGCGGCCATGATCGTCGACGTAGTAAGCCGGCTGTTACCCGGCACTTTGGGAAACGAGGATTCTTCGCTGAATGAATCGTTCAGCGAGACGAACTCGGGTATATTGGATTGCCCGCAGTACACAAGGCCGGCGGACTTCCGGGGTTGGAAGGTGCCGGACGTACTTCTCGGAGGCAACCACGCAGAGATCCGGCAATGGCGCCAAACGGCGTCCCTTGCCAAGACCCGGCGGTTTCGGCCCGATTTACTCGGCCGTGAGCAGCCCGTGGCGGATAACGCCTTGGCCGGCGAGTCCGAAAAGGAAAGAGATTAGGTAGGAATATGCAAAACGCATTAATGGCGAAGTTCATCAGCAAGCACTCGCGCTCGAGTGAGCATCCCGAGTTCCGTCCCGGCGACACCATCCGCGTGCACGTCAAGATCAGGGAAGGCGACAAAGAGCGCCTGCAGGCCTTTGAAGGCACCGTGATTGCGCGCAAGAACACGGGCATGGGCGAAACCATCACCGTTCGCAAGGTCAGCTTTGGCCACGGTGTCGAGCGCATCTTTCCGGTGCAAGCGCCGGTGATTGACCACATTGACTTCGTGCGCAGCGGGCGCGTTCGCAGGGCGAAGCTTTATTACCTCCGCGGCTTGAAGGGCAAAGCGGCGCGCCTGCGAGAACGCGATTAGCTCAACCGTTTGTGGGCACTTGTGGGGGAGCCGATTTGCCGGCGCCCTCAGTTCCTCAGAGCGTCTTCGAGTGGCAAAAGCCTCCCCTACCACGCGTCTTTCACGGGCAAGCAACCCTCCGGTAGAGCCGAAGGAGATGTCTATCCCGAGCTTGCCATTCGCCTCCGCTGCTGAAACCAGTGGGGCAGGTTGTCAACCTGCGGGCCGGTTGTCAATCGGCCTCCCTGCCAAGCCGAAGAAAAAAGTCCCCGCGCCCCGTTGCATCAGCCGCTATGAGCGCGAAGCGCGAGAGCAGGGGCACCGCCTGGTGGCTGGCGTGGATGAAGTGGGCCGCGGCGCCCTGTTTGGCCCCGTCGTCGCCGCTGCCGTGATTCTCGATCCGGACAAACCACTGCGTGGCTTGAACGATAGTAAAGTGCTTGATGCCGAAGTCCGCCAGCGTCTCGCCGGCGAGATCAAGCGCAAGTCGATCGCGTGGGCGGTCGGCGCCGCCGATGCCTTTGAAGTCGATCGAATCAACATATTGCAAGCCTCCCGCCTCGCGATGCGGCGGGCGGTAGAGCGCTTGCTGCCCGCTCCCGACTATCTGCTGGTTGACGCGATTACCGTCGATTGGCCCGTAGCCCAGTTGGCGCTCATTGACGGCGATGCACGCTGCCGCGCCATTGCGGCGGCCTCGATTGTCGCCAAGGTGTATCGTGACGCCTGCCTCGATCGCTGGCACGAGGTTTTCCCTCAATACAACCTTGCCTCAAACAAGGGCTACTCGACGCCGGACCATCGCCGCGCCCTTCTCGAGTTCGGGCCCACCGCCCTCCACCGCTTCAGCTACGAACCCGTTCGCCTGGTAAACTTCGGCATTTTATGGTGGAAGAACTATCTGGAGCCGGAGCCGGCGCAGGGCTGCCTGTTCACGGACCAGCCGGACGGTGGCCAATGAGCGCATCTTCGTCCACCCCCGCCACGCCGCCATCGCCGAAGGCCGGCCGCCTGCTCCGCTGGCAGCGTCGAATCCTGGGCTTTTGCTTCGTCGTGTTTACGCTGGAGCTGGGACTCTTCCTGATTATTTTCCCTTGGCTCGATTCCTGGGACCTGAACTGGCTGTCACTGCATGGCACGGCAGAGTGGCACACCTTCTGGCAGAGCCGTTATTTTCGCGGAGCGGTCAGCGGCCTTGGCGTGTTGAATCTGTTGGTGGCGGTGAATGAGCTGGCTCGCCAGCTCCGCTCGTTGTTCGATTGAGGGCGCTTGCTTGGCGGCTTGGCTGCGCAGCGTGCTGTCCGCTTGCTGACGCGCGCGGTTCAGTGTTAGGCGATTGCACCTTACTGCCGGATGTATTTCTTCAGGTCCTTTTGTCCCACCTCGGCGCCGTAAATCACCCCATGGGCGTCCGCGGAAATACCTTCTGAGCCGCTTGTCGCGCTGTTCTCCGGATCCGGGAACGTATCCGGAATAAACGCCACGACGGTGCCGTCCTTGGCGCTTCCCACGCGGATTCCGCGCTTCCATCCAGGATGGTGCCCGTAACCTTCCTTCTCGCGCGATTCAGAATCCGACACGTAGAGAACGTCGTTGTGGTCGATATAGATGCCGCTCGGCCGGCTGAACTGCTGCCACTGGTCGATGAAATTGCCATCCTGATCGAAGATCTGAATCCGATTGTTGGTCCGGTCGGCCACAAACAGCCGCCCCTTCGAGTCGAATGCGACGCCGTGCGGCGTATCGAAATCACCGGGCGCGGTGCCCCGCTTGCCCCAGGTCTTGATGAATTTGCCGTCTTTGGAGAACTTGACGATGCGCGAATTCGAGTTCTTGTCGTGACCGTCGGCCACGAATATGTCGCCATTTGGCGCGACTGCCACTGCCGAAGGCTGGTTGAATGTGTCCGGCCCGGCTCCCGCGACGCCTGCCTTGCCAAGCGCCATCAAAACCTTACCCTGGGGGCTGAACTTGATCACCTGATGCCCCATCCCGTGTGCACCCCTGGCATCCGTCACCCACACGTTGCCGTCGTGATCGACCGTGATGCCGTGGGGAAAAATGAACATGCCGGCCCCGAAGCTCTTGAGCAGCTTGCCAGACGGATCAAACTCGAGAACCGGCGCTTCCGGGCGGCCATCGCACGAGTTCTGGCCGCAGCGCTCCGCGACCCAGATGTTTCCGGAGGCGTCCACCGCCACCCCGCCCGTCGACCCCCAGGTTCGACCCTCGGGCATCTTCGCCCAGTTCTCAATTGTCCGATAGGGATTTGGTTGCGAATTCGGCGCTGCGCCGGATTGGGCAAGCGCATGCCAGCCGGCGAGTGCCATCATTCCCGCGAACGTCAATACTGCCAGTTGTGTCAGCCTGTTGCGTTGCGTAATACTTGCCTCCTTCGAAAATGCCGCGATTTAGAGTCTATCGCAAGACGCCAACAGCGCGATCGGCGCGGCAGGCAGGAGTGCCCAATGTCACTTAGTTATCCCACTGGTGGACATTCGGATCCGTTGTGGGGCGGACCCCTGGTCCGCGGCCGACGCCCTCGTCGGCCTTTTCACACGTCCACGCGGCTGATCCCATTGGCGCAGAGCGGGTCCGGGGGACCCGCGCGGACCAGGGGGTCCGCCCCACTATTAAGCCAGAATTCGCGACTCCTCGAAAACTAAGTGACATTGGGCAGGGGTGCCTGCGCCACGATGCTCGAGGCGGCCCGCCCCACCAGGGTCTATTTGGCCGGTTGATTCGCCGTCACTTTGATTTGCTTCAGCACCTCGGCGTGCTTATCCAACTCGTCTTTTCCTGCAGGAAAGCGGTTCGCTTGCAGCATGCAAGCCAGCACATCGGCGTTATCCTGCCGGCTCAAGTGCCCGGGATTATTCAACGGCATGGATACCCTGACGCGCTCGAACAGGTCGCCCACGGTGAGCCCATCCCAGTTGGAAAGAAACGCCGTTCCAGCGAGAGGTGGCGCGGATTCTCCCCCTCCGAGCTCTGCTCCGTGGCATGAGGCGCATTGCTTCGTATAGATCTCGCGGCCCCGCGTAGCCTGTTCCGTCGTGTAGACGCCGTCCCACACCGAGCGTTCCGCCTGCGCCCAAACCAGTGCGCCCGCGAAGAGGCCCGCGGCCGCCACAAGCGCTCTCATTTCTCGTCCGGCAGCCGGAACGCCAGGTACTCGCCTGAATACGCGCCGCCGCTGACGGCGATCACGATGTACTGCTTGCCCTTATACATGTACGTCATGGGGGATCCGGATTCCTGCGCCGGCAGGAACACCGCTCCTACTTCCTTGCCCGTCGCCTTGTCATAGGCCCGCATCATTGCCCCGCGCACCCCGCTCGGCTGGGTCGTAATCGCGCTGTCGCCGGCAATCACCAGGGTCTTGGTGACCAGCGTTCCAATGTTGTAGCCCGATTGCCCCGTCCGCGGGATGTTCAGCCCCTTCAGCGCCGGATTGTTGCGAATCGCATCCGGCGTTTCGCCGTGCGCCACTTGCCAAACGATTTCTCCTCGATCCAGGTTGATTGCAGAAATTGTCGCATAAGGGGGCTTGATCAAGGGCAGCCCCTGGACGCTGAGGCCGCCGTATCCGCCACCACCGCCTCCTCCGCCAGCAGCCGGCGGAGCCGCTGGTTTTGGCGTCGTGTCTGCGCCCGCATTCTCACCCGGGCCGGACATCATGCGGAATTCCCTACCGGCTACCCCTGCTATCCAGTCCAAATCGGTGAAATCCTTGGGAGGGCGCACCAGTCCGATCGGCGTCAGGCAGGCGTTACACGCGTGGATATAAGCCGTGTGCGTCTCCGGATCATACGAACCCCCGGGCCAGTTGGTCCCCCCGCTCGCCGTGCCCAGTGTGAGGGTTGCCAGCGGGCCGTCGACTTTGCTGACAACCGGCGGCGTGAATACGGGGCCGATCTTATACTTGGCAATCAGCGTTTGGGCTTGATCCCGCAGCGCCGGGGTGAAGTCGATCAGATCATCCACGCTTACTCCGTTGCGGGCATAGGCAGGCGGCTTGGTGGGAATCGGCTGTGTCGGCGAATACCATTCGCCCGGCGTGTCTCCTTGCGGAGCTGGTTTCTCTTCGATGGGCCACACGGGCTTGCCGGTCACGCGGTCAAACACGTACAGAATGCCCTGCTTGGTGGGTTGGGCCACGGCCTTTACCGGCCGCCCATCCACGTTGATATCCGCCAGTATCGGCGCTGAGGAAATGTCCATGTCCCACAGCGGGTGGTGAACCAACTGATAGTGCCACTTGCGCGCTCCCGTTCTCAGGTCCACGCATACCAGCGTTTCACCGAAAAGCGTGTTCCCTGGGCGCTGTCCGCCGTAGTAGTCGCTGGTGGGGGATTCCACCGGCAGGTAAACCAACCCAAGCTCCTCGTCCACGGTGAGCTGGGTCCACATCCCCGTGTTGCCGGTGTATTCGGCCGAGCCGTTCAGCCATGTGTCATACCCGAATTCGCCCTTCTTTGGGATCGTATGGAAAATCCACAATCGCTTGCCGGTCCGCGCATCGAATCCGCGCACGTAGCCTTTGTTATTGCGCTTGCTCCGCACGGTCATGCCTTCGCGGAACGAAGCGCCGACGATTACCGTGTTCCCCGCCACAACTGGCGCCGACTGGTAGCCGATCTCCCCGGTGGTCAGATCGGGAAGTATCTCTTGATCGTCGTTGAGCTTGAGATCCACCCTGCCGTGGTCGCCAAAGCCCGGTATGGGGACTCCCGTTTTGGCATCCAGCGCAATCAGGAAGTAGGCGGGAGTGACGTATAAGATCCGTTCTTCTTTGCCATCGGTCCAGTAGGCCAGCCCGCGGCCCGAAAGCTGGCGAGGCGCCGCAGCGGCGCGCGCACCCTCGTGCTCGCCATGCACCCACAGCATTTCGCCCGTGCCCGGATCCAGCGCCACCACGGACCGGCGTGTTCCTGCCGTGGCATACAGCGTCCCATTCACCATGAGAGGCGTGCCTTCCAGTTTGTATTCCGGCCGGGAGCCGAGATTGTCGGTCTTGAACCGCCACGCCACTTCGAGATCGTTGAAGTTCGAGGCCTTGATCTGGTCGAGCGGCCGATAGCGCGTGCCTTTCAGGTCAGCGGCATACGTGGGCCATTCGCCGTCTTTGGCTGCTGTCTGGGCAACTCCCGCCGCCGCCCACGCCAGCAGGCTGCCGGCGACAAGGCATGTCGCGCTCCACCCAAACCTCGCGATTACGCCCACCTGAACGTGAGGTGACCTTTTGGGATTCGTCATGGAACCTCTCTGTGAGGCGCCCCGCTTGAAACCCGCGTCGCATCCGCCTCACGCAAAACCGACGCAGATATAGTCTACAGAGTCGGATTGTGGCGCGCGCAGTCTGACGTGCCGCGCCGGCGATTGGGCTTTGGTGGTTGGCGAGTTTCAGGATCAATGGCCACCCACCAACAAACCGTAGGTCAGCCGCCGCCTCGCTCCTTTTCCTGCAATGTTCGGCGAAGAATCGGAATCACGGCGCGGTCCTTCTCGCCACCCAATTCCTCCTTGAGCGCTATCAACTTCTCCAGCGTCAGAACACGAATGGTGGTCCCCGACCCGATGTCCAGCAGAGCCGTATCCACCAATAGATCCTCGTACACGAGACCTCGGCCAATGCTGCCCAAAACGTCCAATGGGCCGAAGCGCGTCAGCAGATTCTGATGGCCGGGGCCGTTCAGGTGCGAGAGCGCCGGCTTGAGGCGCCGCTCGGGCTGCGCGCGAAATACCGCGTCTAGCGCGTCAAGAACCGCCAGCAGCCGCTCCACGTTGGCTTGTTCCCTCGAATGAACGATGTCAATATCAAAGGTGTGCACCGGCGCGCCATTCAGTACGGCGGCCAGCCCGCCCACTAAAACGAACTTCACGTCAGCTTCTACGAGCGCACGCAAAACCGGAAACAGAGGACGCTGCTGCATCTTGATCCCCTAGCGACGCTAGGCCTTGGAATTGAGCGCTCTCACCGCCAAAATGTCCTCGATCCGCTCCTCCAGAAATCTCAGGCGCTCGCTAGGGTCGAGCGAAAGCATCCAGCGGATAAGCGTCACATCCACTCCATCTTCATTCGTCCCGGCTGTGTGGGTCTCCCGGCGATTGTTGGGCGTCATGTCTACGTGGGGGTTCATCGGCCTGACTTGATGCGGCGTTTCGATGCGGCTGCCTTTTAGTTTATCCCCGGGCCTTGAAAAAGCGCGCGCGGCGGACTATCGATGGTCAGATTCGAGGCGAGGCCAAATCGGAACGGCGAGACGAATTTCGGAGCTACAGCCAGGGCTGGCCGCGCACAGCGCATAATCAAGTAACGCAGAAGGATTCCTGATCGCCCTTATCTCTTAGGCACAATTCCCTTCTGCTGGGGTTCTTTTCGTTATGATGTGGCTTGTCCGGGTGGCACTCAGCCGCCCTTATACCTTCGTTGTGATGGCGATTCTCATCGCCATTCTGGGTGGCGCCTCCATTTTCACGATGGCGGTCGATATCTTTCCCTACATCGACATCCCGGTGGTGAGCGTCCTCTTTTCCTACAACGGGCTTTCGCCCGAAGAGCTCGAGAAACGCGTGGTGACCCCATTCGAGCGCACCATGACGAGTAACGTGAACGACATCGAGCACATCGAGTCGCAGTGCTACAACGGTTACGCCGTCATCAAGGCCTACTTCCACCCCAACGTCAAGATCGATATGGCCGTCGCCCAGGTCACCGCCGGCGTCCAGGTTGCTTTGCGCCAGATGCCGCCCGGAATGTATCCGGGCAACGTGCTCAAGTTCGACGCCGCCAGCGTTCCCATCCTGCAGCTTGGCCTCTCGAGCAAGACCCTTCGCGAGCAGGAGATCTTCGATCTGGGTAACAACTTCATCCGCACTCCGCTTGGCGTTGTGCAGGGCGCTACCGTCTCTTACCCCTTTGGCGGCAAGCAGCGGGCCGTGATGGTCGACCTGAACCAGGATGAGCTCTACGCCAAACAGCTCTCTCCGCTCGATGTCTCAAACGCCCTGTCGCTGCAGAACATTATTCTCCCCGCCGGCACCGCCAAACTGGGCAAAACCGAATACCTGATTCGCCTCAACAGCAGCCCCTCCGTGCTCGACGATTTGAACAACCTGCCCATCAAAACCGTCAACGGCGCTACCGTTCTCATGAAGGACGTCGCCCAGGTTCACGATGGTTTTTCGGTGCAGAACAACATTGTCCGCACCAACGGCGCCCGCGGTGTTCTGATGACGATCACCAGGAACGGCAAGGCGTCGACCCTGGCCATCGTGGACGCGGTGAAGGCCGCGCTGCCCAGAATCCTCTCCAACGTCACTCCTGAGCTCAAAGTAGTCACCTTGGCGGATCAATCCCTCTTCGTGCGGGCTTCCATTCAGGGCGTCTTACGGGAAGCGCTCATCGCCGCCGGGCTCACCGGCATGATGATTCTGCTCTTCCTCGGAAGCTGGCGCAGCACCATCATCGTTTGCATCTCGATCCCGCTCTCCATTCTCGTATCTCTCTCGATCCTGAATTTCCTCGGCGAAACCATTAACGTAATGACTCTCGGCGGCCTTGCGCTTGCCGTGGGCATCCTCGTCGATGACGCAACGGTCGAACTTGAGAACACTCACCGCAACCTGGCCATGAAGAAGCCGCTGCTGAGGGCCGTGCTCGATGGCGCGCAGCAAATCGCCAATCCCACGTTCGTCGCCACTCTTTCTATCTGCATTGTCTTCGTGCCGGTGCTGCTGCTCACCGGAACCGCCCGCTATCTCTTCACGCCTCTCGCAATGGCCGTGGTCTTTGCGATGCTGGCTTCGTACGTGCTATCTCGAACGCTTGTGCCCACCATGGTCGCGTTCATGCTGAAATCCGAAGTGAAGTTATACCAGCAGGGAGCGCATGGCGAAACCTCCGGCGGCACAGGCCCCTTCTGGCGCGTTCATTACATCTTCAACCACGTCTTTGAGGGTCTTCGCTACCACTATCTGGGCCTTCTCGATTGGTCTCTTCGCCACCGCGCCATCGTGCTCACCGCGTTCATGGGCGTCTCTCTCGCCTCGCTCGGACTCATGTTTTTCGTCGGCGAAGACTTCTTCCCAAACGTCGATTCCGGCCAGATGCGCCTTCACATTCGCTGTGCTCCTGGCACCCGCATTGAGGAAACGGAGCTGCGCTTCGCCGATGTCGAACAGGAAATCCGCACCGTCATTCCGGCCAGCGAGCTCGATACCCTCATCGACAACATCGGCATCCCCAACAGTTGGACCAGCATCGCGCAAGGCGACATTCCCACCATATCGAGCGCCGATGGCGAGATCCTGATTTCGCTCAACAAGGAAAAGCACGCCCCTTCGCGTGATTACGAAATCCAGCTCCGAAAGCATCTTGAATCGCGCTTTCCTGACCTTGCTTTCTTCTTTCAGCCCGCCAACATCACCAGCCAGATCCTCAGCTTCGGCCTTCCCGCCCCCATCGATCTGCAAATCGTCGGCCGCAATGCCGAAGCGAACTACCGGCTCGCGCGTCGAATGGCCGCGCGCGTTAGTCAAATCGCGGGCGCTGCGGATGTTCACGTGCACCAGGTTGTGGATCAGCCCCAGATTCGCCTCAACGTCGATCGCATCAAAGCTTCGCAGTTGGGCCTGACCGAACGCGATGTCACCGACAGCATGCTGCTCGCCCTCAGCGGCAATGGCGCGCTGGCGCCCAACTTCTGGGTCAACTGGAATATCGGCGTTAACTATAACGTCGGCATCCAGACGCCTCAATACAAGCTGAATTCTCTCGACGCCTTGCTCCGCACGCCGATCTCGATTTCCAGCGATCAAGTCAATACGTCAACACCCGATTCTCAGGCCGGCGCCGCCACCGCGGGCAATTCCTTTGTCGCCGCGTCTCCGAATGATTCCTCGCAGGCCTATGGCAATCCCGGCGCCATGGCAACCAGCACTCAGTTGTTATCGAACCTGGTCAGTGTCCAGCGCGATTACGCTCCGGTCATAATCAACCACTACAACGTCTGGCCCGTCTTCGACGTTTACGCCAACGTCGATCGCCGCGACCTGGGCGGAGTTGGGCGCGACGTCGAGCGGATCATGAAGGAAGAGGAGCCGCATTTGCCGCGCGGCACCACCTTCGCTTTGCGCGGCCAGATTGAAACCATGCAATCGTCCTTCTTCCGGCTCGGCCTGGGCATGATTTTCGCCGTCGTGCTGGTCTATCTCCTGCTTACTGTCAACTTCCAATCGTGGCTCGACCCGTTCATCATTCTCACCGCTCTTCCCGGAGCCATGGCTGGAATCTTGTGGATGCTCTTCATCACGCACACCACGCTCAGCGTTCCGGCCCTGATGGGCTCCATCATGTGTGTGGGCGTAGCCACCGCCAACAGCATCCTTATCGTTACTTTTGCCAACGACGAGCGCGACGACACACCTTCCGCCCAGGAGGCTATGCTCTCCGCCGGCTTCGCCCGTATCCGCCCGGTTTTGATGACGGCCGCCGCTATGGTGCTGGGCATGCTCCCCATGGCCCTCAGTCTCGGCGAAGGTGGCGAGCAAAACGCGCCTCTTGGCCGCGCCGTAATCGGCGGTTTGAGCGTGGCCACCGTCACGACGCTCTTCGTTGTCCCGATCATTTACAGCTATCTCCGCACAAATGTCCCAGTTAACTATCACCACCAGATTGATGCCGTGGAGCGCGAGCGCCATTCGGGCCTGGACAAGCCAGACCCGGATTAGAACCACGATGCACAAACTCGCAGGCGCTAGAATAGGCAGCAAAGCTCCTGATTGCCGGATTTGGCTCGGGCACTCGTCCCTACCGCGACTCGTCGCGTCGCCCGGAACCGTGACTTATCGTTTTCAGGGCAGCCTCCGTCGCTCGAGCTAAAGATGCGAACCATCGATCCAAGTCAACCGGCCTCCCGCGAACCCGAGTCGGTCCAATCCGTCGAGGAGCAATTGCTTCTTGAGAACCTCGAGCTGAAACGGCAACTTCAGGAGCTCAAGCGGCCCGCGTCCGGCCATTCGGCGGCCGGACCTTCCGTTCATTTGTGGCGCCCCTCCCCGATTACTATCTGGGCCATCGGCCTGGGCGTCGTCGCGCTCCTCATCATCGCTTTCTTTGCCGGCTATATTCCGCTCGAAAAGCAAAAGGCGGTCATCGCCGGCGAGGCTCTCAGCCGCGAACAGGCCTTGCCGCGCGCCGAAGTGATTCGCGTTAGCCGCGGATCGCCGCGCTCTGAGCTCGAATTGCCCGGCAACATCCAGGCCGTCACCGAAGCGCCCATCCTGGCTCGCGCAAGCGGTTACATCAAGCGCCGTCTTGCCGATATCGGCGATCGCGTGAAAGCCGGCCAGCCGCTCGCTGAAATTGACACGCCTGAACTGGATCAGCAAGTGGTGGAAGCCAAGGCCACTGTGCAACAGGCCCACTCCGTTCTGGATGAGGCTCTGGCCGGGTATGAGCAAGGCAAAGCCAACTTAGAGATGGCTCGCATTTCCGCTGAGCGCTGGAGCCAGTTGGTTACCCGCGGAGTTGTCTCGCGCCAGGAAAACGATACCTATCGAACTCAATACCAAGCCCAGCTCTCGGGCGTCCAATCCCTTGAGAAGGCCATCGCGGCCCAGCGCAACAGCGTCGCGGCCGCAGATGCCAACCTCGCTCGTCTTCAGCAAATGCAGGACTTCAAAGTCGTGCGCGCGCCCTTCGACGGCATGATCACCTTGCGCAATGTCGATACCGGCGCCCTGGTTACTTCGGCCAATACGCTCCTGTTCCGCATCGCCCAGACCGGCACCCTGCGAACCTACGTAAATGTCCCGCAATCCAACGAGGCCTCGATCCATACCGGCCAGTCTGCTCGCTTGAGCGTCTCCAGCCTTCCCGGACGCTTCTTCACCGGCGTCGTCGCGCGCACCGCAAATTCGCTGGATCCCTCCAGCCGCACGTTGCTGGTTGAGGTGCAGGTTCCCAACCCAAGCGGAGCGCTTCTTCCGGGTATGTACGCTCAGGTGGATCTGTCGAGCGCCCGCGCCGATCCTCCACTGCTGGTGCCGAGCGACGCCCTCATCGTGCATCCCGATGCCAATCTGATCGCGGTCCTCCGTACGGACAACACGGTTCATCTTCAAAAAGTGGAAGTTGGCCGCGACTATGGCGACCGCATGGAGATCCTCAACGGTCTCGAGGATGGCAACACCATCATCCCGAACCCCGGCGACCTTGCGAGGGAGGGTCGAAAGATCGATCCGGTCCCACGCGCCGAACCAAGCACCGGAACGAACGCGCCCCAAACCGGGTCAAAGTAACTACGCGCAGGTTCTCTCCACAAGATGTGGCGCAGGCACCAGTAACTGCCGCGACAAGACTCGTCTTGGCGCTCTTGTCAGGTCTTGCCCTTTCGAACCAACTCACGCAGCGGAGCGCCGAGACGAATCTCGGCGCGGCAGGCACGAGTGCCCGCGCCACATTCAGTGGTTAAGTGCATCTGATGTGCCAAAGGCGGTGTTGCAGAAGAATCATTCACTTGTGAGCGAGACGGCTGCGCGGCGTGAAGCATCTCGGGCAACATTTTCCGCATAGCCAGTAAAAGTTGTGGTGTAACGCGTTTCGGCGGCGGCAGTCTACTTGTTTATGAGCCTGTGAAGTGGTTCTGATAAACAAACGCGGGCATGCTTGAGCGCACCCACCATGCGGAGATCAAACAGAGTCACCGGAGCATACCGATGCGTCTGACGTTCCGATTGAGCTTATCGTTGATTTGCGGCGTAGCTGCCGTGTCTCTCGGGTTTGCGCTCTTCCAGGCGCGCCTCGATACCCGAGGGCTGCGGCGCAATCTCGAGATTCACGCTCAGACGCTGGCAGAGAGCCTGGCCCGTTCCGCCGAGCCGCTTGTAGAGAATCATTCGAATCGCGAACTTCAGCGCCTCGTGGATCGCTTCAAGGATCGCGAGCAGATCGCCGGCGTCTCGATCTACGGCCTGACCGGCCGGCCGCTTGCCATTACATCCGGCCTCGAGCAGCGTCTCAGCGAAGAGCCTCTGCTGGCGTCCGCCCCAGGACTGACATCAGCCGCAAGGGCTCGTTTCGTGAAAACCCAAACCGGGACGATTCACGTGGTCACCCTGCCGTTGCTTGCGGGCGATACGGTTATCGGAACCCTTTCGCTATTCCATGACGCGGCCTACATTGATTCGCAGGCGGAAGCCATTTGGCGGCACGCACTCACCGGCGTCCTGATCCAGACCATCCTCATCGCAGCGGTTACGCTGTTCATGCTCCGTTGGGGTGTCGGGCGCCCGCTTATGCACATGGCGGAGTGGCTAAGGGAAACGCGCCTAGGTACCAACGCAGAGGCGCCGACAATGCCGGACAGGGGAGAATTCGAGCCCCTTACAAGAGAGGTCACCCGCATGGCTTCCAGCCTCACTGCGGCGCGTGCCGCTGCCGAGAATGAAGCTCGTCTGCGCGATTTGGCGGAATCCAGTTGGACAGCGGAACGACTACGCGTCTTTGTCCGGGGCAAGCTAAGAGGCAGCCGGCTCTTCGCTGTCTCGAATCGCGAACCTTACGAGCACGTCCATCGCGACAATGGAATCCAATGGTCGGTGCCCGCTAGTGGATTGGTTACCGCGATGGAACCGGTCCTGCGGGCCTGCGACGGAACCTGGGTGGCCCAGGCCACCGGCGACGCCGATCGCGACGTGGTCGACGAATACGATTGCGTGCGTGTTCCACCCGATCATCCGCAATATTCTCTCCGCCGCGTGTGGCTGTCAGAGGCGGAAGAGAAGGGATTTTACTTTGGTTTCGCCAACGAAGGGCTCTGGCCGCTTTGCCACATCGCGCACACACGGCCGGTTTTCCGCGTCGACGATTGGGAACACTACCAGACCGTAAACCGCAAGTTTGCGGACGCCCTTCTCGAAGAGATGGATCGCGAAGACGATCCTGTCGTGCTGGTGCAGGATTACCATTTCGCGCTGCTCCCGCGTCTCATCAAAGACGCGCGGCCCGACGCGCGCGTGGCCATTTTCTGGCACATCCCCTGGCCCAATCCCGAGGCCTTCGGCATCTGCCCCTGGCAGCCGGAGTTACTGGATGGGCTGCTGGGCGCTGATTTGATCGGCTTCCATTTGCAGGCCCACTGCAATAACTTCCTCGACACCGTTGACCGCGCGCTCGAATCCCGCATTGAGCGCGAGCACTTCGCCGTCAACCGGAACGGCCGCTACACGCTGGTTCGTCCTTTCCCCATCAGTGTGGCGGTCGACCCCGGAGATACGATGCCGCCGCTTGAGCTTCCGCACCTCGAGCGCGCCCGCCTGCTGAGCCAGCTCGGGGTCCGCGCGACGTTTCTCGGAGTCGGCGTGGACCGCGTCGATTACACCAAGGGCATTCCGGAGCGCTTCCGCGCGATCGAGCTGTTTCTCGAAAAATGTCCCGCTTACCGGCGCGAGTTCACGTTTGTGCAGATCGGCTCTCCCAGCCGGACACCCATACCGCGCTATCACGACCTGATGGAGGAGGTTATTCAAGAAGCCGATCGCATCAATCGCCGCTTTCAGACCAGCGATTGGAAGCCCATCGTATTCTTGAACCGCCACCACAGCCATCAGGAAATCCTCCCCTACTACCGGACCGCGGATTTGTGCATGGTGACCTCACTTCACGACGGAATGAATCTGGTCGCTAAGGAGTTTGTGGCGTCGCGCGACGATCTGCAAGGCGTCCTTATTCTGAGCCGCTTTGCGGGAGCGTCACATGAATTAAGCGATGCGCTGGCGGTAAACCCATACGACACCGGGGAACTCGCCGACTCCATCCGCCGCGCCCTGGAGATGAGCCCCGAAGAGCGTCGCGCCCGTATGCAAAGGATGCGGGTGACCGTACGCGAATATAACGTCTACCGTTGGGCCGGCCGGCTCATCGAGGAGTTGTGCCAGATCCGTCCCGCCAAGGCGCGCTCTTCTTCCGTCGAGCTTGTGCCCGCAAAGCTGGTCCGGAACGCGTCATAACGTTTGGCGCTACGCGCCAGCCCCATGCGTAGGCTTGGGGCTCGTGCAAACCCACGAAGTAGCCCCAAGCTTACGCATGCGGCTAAACCCGAGGGCCCGCGCCACGGCCGGCAATCAACGGAATTCTGCCTGCAATTGGTCCAGTGCCGCAGCCCCCGGGCAGAGCTTCTCAAATGGCAGATGCGATAAAGGCGTCTCGGACGATTCGTTCAAGTCGTGAACGTCGGGTGCGTTTTCGTCCACATACAACAGCCCGGTCACGATCTCGCTTGTCCCCTGATAGCGGCGCAAGTACTCCTGCACCTTTTGCCGGTCTGTCGGGTCGTAATCGGCCGGCAGCGCGCGGAATCGGACCACGCTGCCATCGTGCATAGTCACGCCGGTATTTCCATTTGAGGAAGCCATCTGGATGTCAGCCACGATTTCCGCGGCCGGCGGAATGAAATCCGTTTCCGTCAACTCCCGCTTGTGCTTCCGCGTGTAGAGATAACCCTTCGTGGAGGTTTCGTGGTTGTTGAAGGTTACGCACGGCGAAATCACATCGACTAGCGCAAATCCACGATGCGCCACAGCCGCCTTCAGGATGGGCACCAACTGCTCCTTATCGCCGGAGAAGCTTCGCGCCACAAACGTCGCACCCAGGCTCAGGCCCAGCATTACCGGGTCAATCGGGCTCATGCGGTTGGCTTCGCCGCGCTTGCTCTTCGACCCGATGTCGGCCGATGCCGAGAACTGCCCCTTGGTCAAACCGTACACGCCATTGTTCTCGATGATGTAAACCATGCGCACATTGCGCCGGATCGCATGGCAAAGATGGCCAAGCCCGATCGAGAGAGAATCCCCATCCCCGGAGATACCAATGTAAGTGAGCTCCCGGTTGGCGGCAATGGCTCCCGATGCAATGGCAGCCATACGCCCGTGCGCGCTGTTGAAGCCGTGCGCGCTGTTGACAAAATACGCCGGGGTCTTTGACGAACAGCCGATGCCGCTCATCTTCGCGATGCTGTGCGGAACAATAGAGAGCTCCCAAAGCGCCCGCACGATTGCGGCGGTGATCGAATCGTGTCCGCATCCCGCGCACAGCGTCGACATCGAGCCTTCGTAGTCGCGCACCGTCAAGCCCAGCTTGTTGCGCTGCAGACTGGGATGAGCCGCGACCGGTTTCGTGATGGATGGCATATTTGTTCCTCGTGTGCCGCGTCTAGTGCCGCCGAGCGCCGGCCAGTTGCTCGGCCTCGTCGCCCTGCATTTGCGCGGTGATTCCTTCCACAACCTGGCGCGCGCTCAGAGGAAATCCGCCGTAGCTCACTACGGAGCGCAGCTTCTCCTTAGCGGCGCTGGTCTCGAGCAGCAGCAGGCTGCGCAGTTGCGCATCGCGATTCTGCTCCACCACATAACAGAAAGGATGTGCGTCGAGAAACGCCTCCACGCGCTCATCGAACGGGAACCCGCGAAGCCGCATGACGTCGACCGGCGTTCCACGCTCGCCAAGCACATCCGCCGCTTCCTTTACTGCCAGATCACACCCGCCGATCGTGACGATTCCGAATTGGGCGTTCAGCCGCTTCGTAATTACCGGGCCAGGCACAAACCGCGCGGCGGCTTTGTGCTTCTTTGCCAGGCGATCCATCACCTCTTGATACTCGCTCGGGGTTTCCGTGTATCCGCCTAGTTTGTTGTGCCCCGAGCCGCGCGTGAAATACGCTCCCGATGGATGCTCACCGGGCAGGGTCCGCGCCGCGACGAAGTTTTCATCGGGGGGGTGGTAGCGAAAGTATTTCGCCATCTTCTCGAGATCCTCAGCCGCCAGCAGGCGTCCTCGATCGGGCCGGTAGCTGTCGTCCCATTTGAGCCTCGGCACCACCCAGTCGTTCATGCCGATATCGAGATCGGAAAGCATCATCACCGGCGTTTGAAATCGCTCCGCCAGGTCAAAACTCTTCACGGCGAACTCGAAACACTCCGCCGGATTCGCCGGAAACAGCAGAATGTGCTTCGTATCGCCGTGCGAGGCGTACGCGCACTCCAGCAGATCGCCCTGCTGCGTTCGTGTCGGCATGCCGGTGGATGGCCCAACTCGCTGCACGTCGATGACGACCGCCGGAACCTCGGCATAATAGGCCAGACCCAGCAGTTCATTCATCAGCGAAATTCCCGGACCCGCGGTGGATGTGAACGCCCGCGCGCCGTTCCAGTTGGCGCCAATCACCATGCCGATCGCAGCCAGCTCGTCTTCGGCCTGCAGGATCATGTAATTGTTTTTCCCCGTCTCGGGGTCGCGCCGCAGTTCTTCGCAGAAGCCCTTGAACGCATCCATCACCGAGGTTGCCGGCGTGATTGGATACCAAGCCGCCACGGTTGCCCCCGCGTAGATGCAACCCAGCGCCGTGGCCGTGTTCCCATCCACCAGAATCTTGTCCGCGTTGGCGTCCATTGGTTCCACGCGGAACGGCAGCGGGCAGGTAAGATGCTCACGCGCGTAGTCGAATCCCAGATAAAGCGCGCGGCGGTTTGATTCGCGCAGCGCCGCTTTGCCCGAGTACTTCTCGGCCAGCAATCCTTCGACGATCTTCACGTCGATATCGAGCAGCGCCACAATCGCGCCCGTGTACGAGATGTTCTTCATCAACGTGCGCTCTCGAGGATCGGCAAAGGTTTCGTTCGCCAGCTTCGCCAGCGGCACGCCCAGGAAGGTCACGTCATCGCGGAGAAGCTCGGAATCGAGCGGCCAGCTCGAATCGTAGAGCAGGTATCCCCCCGTACGCACCTCCCGAATGTCACGCTCATAGGTCTGCGAGTTCATTGCCACCATCAGGTCGTAATCCAGCGCCCGAGCGGTATACCCGCGATGGTTCACCCGGATCTCATACCATGTCGGCAGCCCCTGGATATTCGAAGGGAAAAGGTTCTTGCCCGAGACGGGCAGACCCATCCGGAACATCGACTGCATCAACAAGCTGTTTGCGCTTGCGGATCCAGTTCCGTTTACATTCGCCAGTTTGATCGCGAAATCGTTTACGCCGGCACGGAAGTCAATTGAGTTTGGCAAGTTTGCCCACCTGCATAAGAAATGAAGAGCTCGAACTTCTGCATGTCCCAAGCCGCCGTGGGGCATCGTTCCGCGCAAAGACCACAATGCACGCACAGGTCTTCGTCTTTCACCATCACTCGTCCAGTTTGGGGCAGCGGCCCGGAAACATACAATTCCTGCGCGAGGTTCACCGCCGGCGCCGTGAGCCGGCTTCGTAGATCCTCTTCGTCCCCGTTTCGCGTCATGGTCAGGCAAAGCACCGGGCACACGTCAATACAGGCGTCGCACTCGATGCAGCGTTTCTCGACGAAGGCCGTCTCAATGTCGCAATTCAGGCAGCGTTCCACCTCGCGCGCGGTCTGCTCCGCCGTGAAGCCCAGCTCCACTTCGATGTTCAGCTCCTCGAACCGCTTTGCCAGATCCACGTGTTTCATCTTCTGGCGGTTCACCGGGTTGTAATCGTTCGAGTAGCTCCACTCACTGATGCCCATCTTCTGGCTGACCAGGTTCATTTTCCACGGCAGCCGCTCTGTCACGGGAAGACCCTGGCAGTGATTGTGAATCGAGATGGCCGCCTGGTGGCCGTGTTCCACCGCCCAGATGATGTTCTTCGGTCCCCACGCCGCATCGCCGCCGAAAAACACTCCCGGCCGGGTCGACTGGCACGTCACTGTGTCCACCACCGGCAGGCCCCACTTGTCGAACTCCACTCCCGCGTCGCGTTCGATCCACGGGAACGCGTTGTCCTGCCCGATCGCGAGAATCACGTCATCGCAGGGGATGATGATCTCCCCCAGCACCTTCGAATGTTTCGCCTGGGCGTCCCACTCCACCTGCTCGAATTCCATGCCGCACAGCACGCCGTTTTCGTAGAC